>Ga0233426_10001716_pt1 | contig 19408 bp, 40 predicted proteins | sample SI_118_April2016_6_FD_179875 | JGI IMG/M metagenome (GOLD analysis project Ga0233426, IMG submission 179875) | Seawater microbial communities from Saanich Inlet, British Columbia, Canada - SI_118_April2016_10_MG | ecosystem: Environmental > Aquatic > Marine > Inlet | place: Canada: British...
CCCTGCAAGCATACGTCCTGCTTGTTTTTCAATCTCAACATGGTTCTGATATGCATCTTGTACTTTGCGGTGCTTTACACTACCAACTACCCATGTGTTTTGTGTTAGTTTAGACATGATGCTGGACATTTCAGTTAGATATTCATCTGTAACTACAATGCCGTCATTCATACACTGACGTACAAAGTGGCTCAAGTTATCTATTTCCAGTGCAACATACGGTTTGTCTGAGTTTGTAATGCTGTGGTAGTACATAACACGTTCAAATATTTCCACTGGGAAATTACGGTTCATAACTTCTGTCATACGTGACCAAGCACCTGCACGTTTATCATCACCAAACTTTTCGCTAGTGGCATAACAACCATACTTCTCAAAGTACTCTTGTAATTTAACACAACGTTGGTTCCAGAACTCAGTAAGTCCATCATGACGGAAACCTGCTACATACTGTTTATACAAGTCGATAGCTTCCAGCTTTTTGCTGGTACGCCCACTGTTAAACTCTACAAAGCGACGGCGGATTGCGGCACGGTCATCTCCAGGATATTGATCTACTGGAACATTTACTTTAGACGGCTTTAGTCCAAAACCATATACACCAATAATGTAAAGTGCAATTGCCGTGTGTTGTCCATCCCATGCTACGTGACGTAGTGTTTCTCCATCTGTACGTTTAGTATCCAAGTATGTACGAATACGGTTAACAAAATCTGGATTAAATTCACTTACGATATCGATCAAGTTCTCACGATCTGGCCATCTTTGCATTGTATCATTGATATCACATAGTGTAGCTGGAACGTATTGGATCTCTCCCATTCCAACAACATCTTTTAGCATATTATCATATGTGTCATATCCCATTGCGGCAACCATGCCTTCTGCTAGGCTACGGAACAGCATTTCAAGATCACTATCTTTTGCATATAGTTCTTGCAAACGTTGCTCGATTGTTACGAACAAATCTTCGTCCGAATGGTATGTTGCATTAATTTGGGCCGCATATGATTGAGGTTGTGCATTAGTTGCTTTAAACGACATCATTTGGTTACTCCATATCTTTTGTTTCTGTTAACACTAATATAACACCAAGACGTATTGATGTCAAGAAAAAACGCAAGAAAAGTTTCCTGCGTTTTCAATACGTTATAAAATTTATATTGCTTCACGTGTCCATTTATAATGACCAATTCTTTCTTTTTCTGCCCAACGTACAAACAATCCCACTTCACGACCATGTGCTTCAATTTCCCAAGGCCTATCCCAGTAATCTTCGCAATCATTATAATTGTCTGGTATCACACCTTCAAGATATTGTTTTACATGCACCATTTCATGTGCTAGTGTGATTAGCGTTGATCTTAGTTTTTGTGTACGTTTGATGTCAATTTCAAAACCATCTTCATTAACGTGACTGCAATACCCTAACGTATCGTCGTTTTTCATTAAACGAAAGTTAATCTCCACAAACGGCTGAATGTTGAATTTTTCACAAACATAATACGCCATACTTTCAGCATATTTACGCTGATTTCTACTTCCGCCGTTTACTGTAATCATTTAATCTTCTCTTTTCCAATAATAGGGATCTTGTTCAGTAGGCAATTGCCCAACATAAACTTGCCCAGTTTCCATATCTAACAATTTATATTTGCTAGGACATTTTGTTATTACTCTAAGTTCGATACCAACATCAAATTCAGGAGCAATAGAACCATCTAGTAGTTTTCTTCCATCTGACATGATTGTTGATTAACACTTCCAAACTGATGCAGAGTAACCTTTGCCGTTGGTGTCTCCACCATCGTTATCAAGTTCAACACCGTTGTACTCAATTGATGTGACAGTGTCTTCACCGTTTAAGTATTCTAGTGTATAAATTTTTAATTTCTTAGGATCAAAATCGCCAACAGTTTCAATAGTGCTTTCAAAGAACGTGCCTTTTTCGCTCGAGTATAACTGTGCAATATATTCTGTACCATCAGGTACATCATATGATTCACCCATGCTAACTGGTTCAAGTTCCCAATCACTTGCCTCATCAAGTTCGTTTAGCATGTCTGAGAGGTTCTCACCTTCAATGACATCAGCAACCTGACTTGCACCGTATTCCATTGAATCAACTTCTTCTACTACTACGTATGCACTACCGTATTCAACACCAAAAGAGTGTTCAAACTCTGTGTGCGATTCAAACCAAGGACGTTTGTAGTTGTCGTGATCTGGATCATGTAAGAACTGTGCTTCTGGCGGAACACTTTCGATGTTATCGTACTCGCCTTCATCTTCGCCGTCACTGTTCATGTAAGTGGTTAGATCATAGTCGCCATGTTCTTCACAGAGCGGTTGCCAAAAATCATGTGCTTCTTTTGAAACAGTCATGTATGCACTTTCGCCGCCATAGCCATTTAGCATGATGCGATAGAATCGCTTGCCTTTGAGAGTGTCTAAAAACTCTTCTTTTTCTTTTTCTTGTTCCATTGTAGTCATTATTAAAACTCCTCTTTTTGCCCTGTAACGGGATTGCGTAATTCTACAATAACAAACGGACACGATGGGTTCTCAGTAACTCGAGCCGCCCAATCACAAGCGTCTTCCCAATCAACAAAGTTCATAGTTTCAATAGTATCCAATCCTTCAGCGATACCAGAGATATGGTATTTTGTCATTTCAACTTTGAAGCCCATACCCAAGTAATCAGTCTTCAGTGTTTCGAGCATTTCAATTTCTGCAAACATCGTGTATTCCTTTTTGTTAACTTATAAATTTATAATAGCACCAAGACATCTTATTGTCAAGCAAAAACGCAAGAAAGGTTTCTTGCGTTTTCAATAGGTTATACATTTTATTAAACTAAAGTTTAATTTTGTCTATTTTCTATTCCAAATAGAATATAGTACCCAGATAGCAATCAAGCCCATTAGGCCTTCTGCGCTTAGTGTGCCTAGCATCGCTGATACGTTGTTTACTACACTTGTTTCTGGGAAGAACGGAATCGCTCCTAATCCTAGTACTTCAACAACTAGCAATAGTGCTACAATTGAAAGTCCCAAGTCTGTTAGGCCAGCAGCCCATCCTTTAATCTTTTTAAGAATATCCATAGTTTTTATCTCCTTTTAGGTTAACGGGTTATGTCTCCCGGTGTGTGAACAGTCACACAACACATTACATTAACATGAAAACTTTGTCTTGTCAAGTCTTTTATACTTGTACAGGATCTGCTCTTGTTATTGTGACAAGTTTCTTGATAACCAAATCAACATCTTTTTCAACTAGATATCCACGAACATCATCCTCTGGACATGTAATACCCGGCAACTGTGCAAACTCACCGTTACGAAATACTGCGATTTCATATGGAGCGGTTTCACTAGAATACGATCCGTTTCCACTAATAACTGACAGTTCTATTTGATTTCCAAACCGTAGTACTGTTTGGAACGATCCAGGACGTGTTTCCATTTTTTTAAAATCTGATAGTTTCATAATTTAACTCCTATTTGTGTTAACATTTGTTTCGCCAACTTTCCGTCAGCAACTTCGGGCTCTTGTTGTTCTTGAATCAAGATTTCAAATAGTACAAGAGCTGTTCGAAATTTATGATCTGGTAGTGATGAAAGCCAACCAAAAAGCTCTGAACTGTCGTCCAGTTCCCACATTTTATCCAGCATCTTACACTGTTCTGCAGTGAGTCCGTCAATTGTCATCCTAATTAATCCTTACTGCTGTTATATTTTCCATGGTTGCACCAGTATACATACTTGCACTACCGCCTGTCATAAATGCTTGTTCACGGGCAGAATACTCTGTCATTGCATATTGATACCCAAGAAAGATATCATTGTGAAATATTTTCCAAGTATAAATCATTTTATTTTACCACCTGTAATGCAGTAATTTGAGTACCATACTGCCAATGTTTATTGTCAAGATCAAACACACAACGGTCTTTATCTAGTACATTAACTGCAATTGCAGGCGACCCATATTTGTCACCAACGTTTTCACACAACTCTATGTGTGTTACTTTTGCAACGCCAAATTTGGTATTAACTGTGTCGCCAATTTTAATAAAAAAATCCATATTAGTTAGCCAACATGTGAATTAGGTTCCACCAAGTGTATTGTGTACCTTGGCCAAAATCCATCCAACCCAATGCAAAGATAAGCACTAAAATTGTAGTAATAATCTCAATTATTTTTTCACTACGTGTCATATTAAGATACCATCCATGCAACTACACCAATTACACAAATTGCACTAAGTAAGTTTGATAGCGCATCGATAGTTGTTTTGATAATAAACTGTTTCATGTTGTAGTCCTTTTGTTTAACTTATACACTTAATATAGCACCAAGACGTCTTGATGTCAAGCAAAAACGCAAGAAAGGTTTCCTGCGTTTTCAATGGGTTGTAAATTAAATTTGTTTATAGTCAGATAATTTGGTAATCTTACCATACCTAAACTCATTAGTCCATTGGCGTATTTCAAATGAAACTTTACAATCTAAAGATGAATTTGTGCTAAACATAAAGTTAAGCATTTCTTTTTGTGCTTTATGCTTGACTTTATGTATTAGCAGTCTGTTTCCTTCAGTGCTAAAAACAAATTCTTGCCAAGAAGATCCATAGTTCCTGCGATAGTAATTATCTATTAGACTTATACGCATATCTACGTCTGGCAACTGTTTGCTAGACTCAGTTATATCAGGCATACTAGTGTACCTAGTAGAATATGAGTTCCATCGTTTTTGGTTTTCAGTATGACGTGGCAAAGTTACCAATAATTTTAAAATGTCACGGTTACATGGTTGCGATAAATCTGATAGTATTTTAGTAACACCATCAATCCAATGAGTCGATTTTTCACCAGCTAGTTTACGCACCATAAAATGTTGCAACCAAAAATCTGCCATATCAGATAATTCATCAATATATAAAGAGTCGTCTTCACGGCTATATGCATCTGTACCAGATATCTTATCGTATATAGCCGGAGGCTGTTCGCCATTGTTCCAGGATCCCATGATAGTTAGTAGAGCGTCCTGACACGTTAGAATATCAGCATCAATGTTAATATATTCCCGCATATATTCTCCATGCAAATTCTGGTGCATTTTTTCTTTGTCTCGAATTGCTGCAACATAACCGCCCAAGTCTAACGTAGTTTGTACTTCGAAATCTGACATTGTATTATTCCTCGTCATGCTTTAAAATAACATCTTCCAGTTTGCCATCAACCATTTGACGTCTCATTTTGATAAAGCCATTCTTTACTAAATCATCAACAGCTGAAGATATAATCATATCAAACGGAATACTTGCTTTTCCGTTACTGTAACCTTTCCAATATCCCATTACAAACATTATGACTCCAAGAAAGACAGCCAACATGCCAGGGTTAATATTATAAAGCCATTCCATTTTTAGTACGCTCCGATTCAATCATTGACTCAACTTCTGGGTCAATAGGGTTAAGTTTAAAGTATTGCTCATGTAACTCGTTAAAGTTTTCAGGCAATGTAACTATACTATAAAGCATATCGCGGCACTTGTCAACATCTTCTATGTCAGATAAATCAAAAATATAATCAAAATTGCAATCGTTGTATATATCATACAATACAGTGAATCTTGCATTTACTTTGCGTTGCAAATATGAAAAGACTATGCTACTATGTTCTACTAACCGATCTCTGTAATAACCATCTTCGTCGAGTATATAACCTTCTTTAATGAAGAAAAGACTAGGGTGTTTAATTGCAAATAAATCCATAACATGGCCTGCAAACTTAATTTCAGTGTCAGGAAAATTATCAGCAAACCAACTTCGACAATCAGATACCCATTGCTTATAATCTGTTGGGCTTGCAACATTAAAGAATATGCATCCGTTTCCATCTCTGTGATTAACGTAATCATTCATAAACTCAGGACTAAATTTCTTTTGCATTCTAATTTGTTTATATTGCATACGCAAATCAGAATCATTGTCAAATGTCCATTGTGAATCCATTGGTTCCCAACCTTGCCCATACGAACTTTGGTACTCTGTCCAATCATCTGGGAATAAACATTCTTGGCCATGATCCATGTCTGGACTGTTGTTAATAAGCCAAGGTACAAATTCAGTACACTGGTGGCCAGGGCTTAAATAAATTATAAGGTTATCAATCATGGGCGCATACTATCCAAATCATCTACTATAAGTTTAATCCAATCTCTTACTACTGTTTCTTCATTAGTTAATATTTTTTTTGTATTAAGTATTTGTAATTCTGCCGACAATACTGATAATCTGTGCCAATTAAGACTGCTTAAAGCCATTGTTATTCCCCTAGTTATACTTCTTCTGAAGTGCATGTAAATCCAAAAGGCCAGTTGCTGGTTGTAAATTTTGGGTTTTACTTTTCTTTTTGAGCCTAATACGGAACGCACCCTGATTTGGGTCTAAGCGTTCACATGATGCGACATGTTCATGATTGGCACACCAGCTCTCTATTTCACGTGACATTGATCCATATCCCGTGACGACTACTGTGGACTTGCATCCTGATAGGTAACACTCAGTTAGATGGTTTTTAAAAGCCTTCCAACCGTCATGTATATAATATCCATGCAAGTCCAATCTCATTAGTAATCCATATCTCCGTCAGTTTTGAGGTCAATGGTTCCATCTTGGTTAACAAAGTTAAACAAGGTACGTACACCAAATCCTACTGCACCTTTTGGTGTAGTTGGTTTGCCTTTGTCTTCCCAAGCCATGCCTGCGATGTCCAAATGCGCCCACGCTCTGTGGTTGTCTACAAACTTGTACAGGAATTCAGCAGCAGTAGTTGAGCCACCATATGGTCCACCAATATTTTGCATATCAGCAATTGGAGAGTCAATCATCTTTGCCCAGTTAGGACCCATTGGCATACGGAAGAATCCTTCGCCTGCACCTTTGCCAGCTTGTAAGATTAGTTTTTCCAAGTCAGTACTGTTTGTAAACAATCCTGCCATTTGTTTGCCAAGTGTTGCAACAATTGCTCCAGTTAATGTAGCTAGATTAATTACAGTGGAAGGATTGTATTCATTTTGTACAAATGTTAGGATGTCTGCTAATACCAAGCGACCCTCTGCATCTGTGTTCAAATTTTCTACTGTCTGTCCACTTAGTGATGTTACAACATCTCCTGGCTTGATTGCTTTGCCGTCTGGCATGTTCTCTACTAAGCCTACAATACCTACAACATTACGTTTTAGTTTTTGCAACCCAATAGCATGCATAGCACCCACAGTTGCGGCACTACCGCCCATGTCGTACTTCATATCGCCCATGCCACGTCCTGGCTTCAAGCTAATACCGCCTGTGTCAAAAGTAACACCTTTGCCTACTAGTGCGACAGGCTTTTCGCCTTCTTTACCATTCATCCATTCCATTACAACAACATAGCTGTCTTTCTCACTACCTTGTCCTACACTTAGCAACAGGTTAAGACCCATTTCTTCTAGTTGTGCCTGATGGTATACCTTAACAGTAATGCCTAGCGGAGTTAGTATACGCTGTAAACGTGCGGCATATGTTGCAGGGTAAATTACATTGCCAGGTTCACTTACCAAGTCACGAGCAAAGCGAATACTTTCACTAATACTTTGGCTAACTGATGCAATGTCTTTATCACCAACAGTTACACTTGTTAATTTTGCTGTATCAGGGTTTGACTTGTATTTTTCAAATGTATAACCAGCAAGGTCTGCACCTTCTAAAATATCATTGCCAAATCCAAGAGCATCATCTAGTTCTAAAGAACTTGCTTTGTCTTTATATTTTTTAAACATGTTGCCACCTAGTTCACGGGCTGAATGTTTATCTTTGGGCTTATCTGCGATTACTGTAATATAATCATAATCGTCATGTGCAAACGACAGGTCTACACTTTTATCAATATCTGCAGATGCACGTTTTACTGATGCACCTAGTTTTTTCGCTTGTTTAGAGTCGGCGAGTACGACAATTGCTTTAGTCATTTTTCATCCTTATAGTAAATTCCATACCTGACATCCGTGCCACGTATAAGTTAGGTTTATATTTCTTAAATTTTAATATGATGCCGTTGACATTGACTGTTAAAGTATCGCCGTGCCAGTTGAGTATAGTACCTTCAACATTTACATCATTATCAGTACAAATTACTTCTACTGTATCTTCATCATTATAATCATATTTCATTTGAGTTCCTTTTTACAATACCGAAGTACAGAATAACGGTATCTGCTCACGTATACTATATAGTATTTTTGTTTGATAGTCAAGAAAAAAGAGCGCCTAAGGCGCCCTTTAATTTATGCTTTATCTGCTGCTTCTGCGTCGTCCAATGCTTTATTGAACTCCCGTAAACGTTTGATAACTGACTGGAAATCAACAATTGTTGTCCATCTATCGATAAAGAATGTCAAAGCACCCTCTACTCGACCAAATGCGTTAAGCACCTGAATAAGAACACCAAATGTAATTAATTGTGCAAAGTAGCTTGGCGCTAGTACCACTAGTGCAACGTTACCTGCTAACATACCAAATGCTGTTTGCCATACACCAAAACCCATATACCAATTGAATAGTTTATAATAGTTTCGTTTAATTGACGCAAACATAGGAAATAAATCTGCTGACAAACGTTGACTAAAGTCATCTTCACTATGTACTAGCTTCTTACGAAACTTAGCTTCTACAACTTGGTTGTTATACTCTAAACGTGGTAATTTAATACCCAATAGGAATGATAGCAATGTACCACCAATACTCATCGTTAGTGCAACCCATACTAGGAAGCCAGGAATAATTTGTCCGTTCCAAACTGGAAGTCCTTCACTCAATGTCCATAGCACTGGTAAGAATGCACCCAAGATAAAGATCTTGTTAACAAATCCTGTAAACAATGATTGTAGCGTTTTACCAAAGATCATTAAATCTTCTTGAATACGCTGTGAACCACCTTCAATTTGTGCTGTTGAGCCTTCCCAACGAGTTAGATACCAGTGGGTGTTTGCTTCTCTCCAACGAAATGTAAATCGTTGTGTTTGCCATGTGGCATATGTTACCATAGGTACATATATAAGTAAGATTTCAATAAAACTAGGTACTGTTGTTTTTTCGTCCATGTTAAACCAAATTAAGTCCCATAATCTGGCAGGGTTCCAGCCCCATAGTAAGTCCCAAAATCTTTCTTCTTGTAGTGTTTGAATTGCGTCATAGAACTCTCTGTTCCATGCATTGTAATATACTAAAATCTGAACATTATACCAACCTATGAACAATAACCAAGCTAACATTAGCCAGGCATATGATGCATTCTTGGGTGTCCAGAAGAAACTCTTAAGCATCTGCTGTCTCCGTTTTTATTCCATTCCAGCTTCCATGTTACTCGCTGTTAGACCCCAAAAGTTCACGTAGTGTGTCGCAAGGTCTGCTAAACCTTCGCGTGTTTTGAAATCATTTGGCTTTAGCCAGTACATTGAGTGATTAGGAATTTGTATAAACAAAATTCTAACTTCTTCATCATCAACACCAAGTTGTGTTAGTAACTTCAACAAGTTTGCGGCTGTTCTAAAACTGCTAGATTCCAACTGCTTTCTGTTCATGTTATTAATTGCTCCGTCAGGTGTTCCTGGGCCGTGTATGCCCAACCAAACGTCACCTATTAAGTAACGTTTATCGCCACCTAAAAACAAAAGTCCACATGCACTTGCACATACAGTCTTGTCTTTTAGATGATCAACGTCCAATGCTTCACCAACTAGGCCTGGAGTATAGATTTCTTTACCTAGTTCGTTAAGTACTGGTGTATTTCTGACAACAGTAATTACGTCTCTTATTTTAAAGTGTGCTGCAAGGCATGATCCTTCCGCTAAATTACCACCTGGTGATTCCAGTATAACTGTAAACTTTTGTGGCATTAGTGGTACGATCTTATCGCAGTCACCTTCTTTAACTGATCCAGTTAAAGTATATAAATTCTGATCAATTTTTGTAAACTCTAGACCTGGATCGTCTTTTTTAGTATCTTCTTTTGGTTCGTTTGCTTCTCTATACATTTCAGCAAACTGATTATAATATGTATGCCCTTGACTTATTAGCAGTACAACAAACAATGTCGTCACAACTCCTGAAGCCACATTACTGTATAGCTTCCTAATTAACTTTGCTAGCCAATTTTGCGTTAGTGCGATTCCGATTGGTTTTGCGATAGATATCAATAGTTGTTTAATTTGCATTGTATTCTCCTGCCAGTGTTTGGCTTTTTAGTATTTATTCTTCCTGCGGTTGTTGGTTTTGTAATTCTTGGCGTCTAAGCATTTCTTTATTCCAATCCTCAACAGTAATACAGTTAGCTTGCTTATACATTGTAAACTCATTATCTAGTTTAAATTCACCACGTATTTCTGCTGCATATTGTTGGCATATTTCCATTGTAGGATATGACGCTTTTTGAAACACTGGGTTTCCTAATTGATATTGAAATACACTTACGATAAAGTGTCCTACGACAAGTATTGCTCCGGTAGTTGGTTCCATGTTTATTGTCTCCTCTCAAGAAATCTAGACGCATCTACATCTGGATGCTCATCTGCTGGGGTCTTTGAAACACCAATAGTAACAACAAAAGGATAAACAATTAATTCACCGCCGTCTGTTTGTCCTTGTCCTGTTTGCTTAGGTAATCCTTTTAGTTTCTGAGAATTACCTTTCTTTTGTTCGTTTTTAGCTTTTGATAGTTGCTCTTTGTTATTTTTTGTGGCAGGTACGCTAACTGCTTTTGGCTTGTCTGCGCCTGGTGCGATAAGCCATACATAAATCTCTTTTTGATCTTTGCTAACAACGTGTGCAATGTATGTACTATCTTCAAGCACTTGTTCTGGCACTGGATAACCCAATAAGTTATCAACAGTAAAATAAACAACCATTCCTGCTACAATAGTAATTGGGATTAGTACAAATGTGACTAGGAAATTTTTATAATGCTGAATAGCCAATGTTGATATTACAACTGCTAAAAAAGTTAATGATATTAAAATTGGTAGTAATGCATAGTTCATATTATTTTCCTATAGTGATGGCAGTTGTTGTACTGCTCTATTAAACACAATATTATTTTCTTCTTCATCCCAATCAGTGACGTTTCCATCATCATCAATAGTAAAGTTTACCATTGGTAAAACTTGCCCACGTAATTCATAAGGGCGCTCAATGATAATTTCTTCCTTGTAAGGATTAAGTTTAATAACTGTGATTTTTACAAAATTTACTTTTTCTATTACTTCGCCATCTTTATCAAATTGTGTTGGCTTGTAAGAATAAACATGAGCTGCTACTTGGTAACGTCCTGGTACAGTACCTCTAATAGTTACCACTTCTCTGTTTAATCGTAGTACGGTGTACGTGCCGTCTACAGGATCTCGTATAAGGTCATTTGATATACCAAGATCATCTTTTTCTAAGTTAAGCAACCCTGCATGTTTATTTGTGAACGATGTAGTTTCACCATTTGGGTCTTGTACCCACATGTCCATGTCGTCACTGCTCATATTATGCCATTCCATAACAATTAGGAATTCAGCTTTTTTAGGAGCATCTGATTTTTTTACTGGGGGATTGATTAATATGAACGCTACAACAAAAAGGAATACAAAACCCACTAGTAAATTAAATAGTAAGTCTGTAAATCCCAAGCTGCTCTTGAATCTACTGTTATTGTTCATCACGCATAGACTCTAAAATAACTAATTGTACCTTATATAACTGACTGCAAACCAAGCCAACTAGTGTAGTGTACAATGCAGTACTCATACCTAGTGCCATTGATTTCAATGCTGTTTTTAAAGTTTCTGGGTTGCTAGTGTCTATATCGCTAAAGCTTCCGCCTAGCATAAGAATAAATCCTGCCACCGTGCCAATCATACCCAATGCTAACATTGATTCACTAATGAACCAGCCAACATCAGTCTGTGTTGTAACACTTTTACCTTTTGCTTTTTGGTAAATCCAAAATCCTGTAAAACATGTTACAGATATAAACAATCCTATGATTAGGAAGCTAATTCTTGTAACATCGTTTTGATAGAGTTCTGTAAAAAATCCCAGGTAATAAGCAATGTATGCAAACACCGTGGTCAAGCAACTAAGTAGCCACCATTTTAATAAGTTATTCATAGTCTAAGGCCTTTCGTAATACATTAGTATTTAGCGAAAACCTAGCCTTATAGTACTCTAGCAATTTCAATCATAGTAGCTGATAAATTAATTTCAACATCTGCAACTTGGGTATGCTTAACAAGCCCATTGCGGATTGCCAACACACATTCATCATATTGGTCACTAGTGTCTGTATACAAATCTAGGTTACGATATAGCCATGTATAAATTTCATTATATTCATCAGCACGAGCATTTTTGATAATTAATTTACGTGCCGCGGCTATTTTCTTTTCTTTAAAAAGTGCTACCATTTCAAAACGCCATTCAGCGCCAGCACCTTCGTCTTCGGGTTTTTGTAGAGCATTATCTACGCAATTCATTTGCACTGTATTAATAGTTTTACGCAAGTCTGGGTAACTTGCACGTACCAATGCATCAATTGTTTCTAAATCAAACTGAATAGTTTCTGCGATTAGGATCTCAGCAATTCTTGCTGTAAACTCTGTTTGATCTAATTGTTCAATATGAAAGCCTTGGCACCTACTATGCAATGCTGGAATAATCATGTTGGGATAGTTACAAGTCAGTACAAATCTTACACTTGCATGATATTGTTCCATAACACCACGCAATGCTGCTTGTCCTTCTGGACTAATATGATCAGCCTCGTCAAGTAGGATAACCTTAAAGTCTCCCCAAGGCATAGTCTCACTAAATGCTGTAATCTTTTTACGGATCATTTCCACACCATTGTCTCTTGATGCGTTAATGTACATTACATCAGCTTTTTCTACGCCAAGTTCTTCAATAAGAACTTTTGCAAGTGTAGTTTTTCCTGTGCCTGGAGATCCACTAAACAATAGATGTGGAATACCGCCATCAGTAATCCAATGTTCTACCTGTTTACGTTGTGTGTTATCTTTAAACACATATGTATCAACATTAGTTGGTCGATACTTTTCTACCCATAATTCTTTCATTTTGTCTCTCTCATAAACTTTTTTGGCATTAATAGTTCCATGCGTTTGTCTTGGAAGTATTTGATTTTACGAAACGCATCTTCGTCGCCTTCTTCTACCCATTTCTTCATTAGAGTTTTAATAACACGATTAATATCGCCAATCTCCGAACCAATGTATAGCCCAGGCGCAACTTCATATTCTTTCATTTTGTCTTTCTCATAAACTTTGGCATTAATAGTTCCTCTTGTATCTTCTTTAGTTCAGCTTCGTAAGCATCACGCGCGGCATCAGCAACAGCATTAAGGGCATCAACAGCCTTCCAAGCATCAGCATCAGCAACATATTCATCATCAACAACAACAACAGCATCCAAAGCATCATAAACAGCAGTACGAGCATCATTACGAGCAGCATCAGCAATAGCCTTTAGTTCTTCTAATTTAGTCATTAGATTTATCCAATCATTGTGACCATCATGCCAACGCCGCTTGCGAAGGCGAATCCGGCTGCGAATAAGCCTACGATGTAAATTTTGCGATCTAACTCTTTCTCACTCATTCTGTTCTCCTTTTGTATCTTCATTAGCTCGGATATGTAAGCATCCCAAGCATCATTACGAGCAGCCCACAAAGCACCGCCATGACCAGACAAAAAAGCATCCCAAGCATCAGCAGAAGCATCATCCCAAGCATCTGAAGCAGAAGTATCAGCAACTTCAGCCGCCGCTTTCAGTTCTTCAAGTTTACTCATTGGTTTGTTCCTCTGATTTCTTTAGTTCAGCTTTGTAAGCAACCCAAGCATCAGCACGAGCAGCATTGTAAGTAGCATCAACGGCAGCGCGAGCATCAGCACGAAGAGCATCGTAAGTAGCAGCATCAGCGGCATGCAAAGCAGCACGAAGAGCAGCCCTGAGTTCTTCTAGTTTAGTCATTTACCAAACTCCTAGTGTCTTTCCGTTCCCTGCTATAATAGCACAACACGTAACAATATGCAAGACAATCCAGAAGGTTCTGAACCATAAAGCACGTTTAACATCTGCTTGTGTAATAGGGAGAAATTCAGGCTTATCATCATCCGTAATACCGATTGGCATACCGACTGTTCTGGCCCACATTTTAAGGAAGCGTCTTTGTCCGCTCATAGTTACCTCAGAGTTGTGTATAGATTGTATAGATTAATGCTACTTGTGCAACAGTTGATACTAGTACAAGAAATGTCAATCTATCTAGTCTACGTGTAATACGCTTAAAAATCTTTGCACGACTTGCTAATGATGCATCTACATTATTGGGAGTAGCATCATCTAAGCCCCATGCAACATAATCAATTTTAGTGTTCTTTTTTGCCATCTTTATTCCCTTCTAGTACCCATAGCTTAGAACAATAATAACATGCCGACCATGGTTTGTCAACTGTTACTTTTATACTGAATAGTGGATGATCCTTGTTATCACAATATCCGTTAAATTCTTCACTAAGTGTTACTTTTTCTTTTTTGGCCATAAGTTCTGCTTTGCTTTTTTGCTTCGCATCGTATTCTTCTTGGCTTAAATTGTAGCGAGACTTTCTCATTTGTCCCAAGGCATCTTATTGTTTTTCTGATGAAAGTATTCTTTGTGCAATTCTTCCATTTGATTATATGTAAATCTATGTTCGCACCCATACTGTGCAGAACTACTAAAACGCACAAATCTATCTTTTGGATCATCACCTTTTTTTGGTCCCACGAAGATATCTGTTCCACGTGCTTTTCCAGTCCATTCATCTTCCCATGATGTAATCATATCTTCGAATTGGTCTTGATCCCACAGATATGTAATACCAAATGTTTCATTAATCATCACAGTTAGCTTCACACGCTCACGGTGCTTAAAAAGGTAGAGCTTGAATAAATCTGTGAATGGTTTGTTATAATCTTTATTCATTATAATCCTTGTTCTATTCCACTGTCAGACCATAGCCATTCAGTTTGTGTTGTTATTTCAGAAATGACTAGTTCATGGTACTTCGCAGCTTTTGGTTTGCTTGCTTTGATTTCTGCCATATACTTCTGTGCTTCTACAATGTCCTCAAACGATGCAACTACCACTGTATCTTCTACACGTGGATGATATACAATCTGTATTAGTTGCATTATTCATCTACCTTAGAGTATTCAACGATTGCGTTTCCTGCTTCATCAGTTTTGCGAGACTTAACTTTTAAAAAGCCATTGTCTTCTAGCATATCAATCATTGCGGTGCCACCACGTGCAACACCTGTTTGTAATCCCGAATGTCGTCCCATCAAAAATAAAATAATTCCTAGTACTACGCCAATCCATCCAGGGTTAATACCTAGTGAATATGCAAATGCGTTAACGTCAATCATCGAGTCGTCTCCTCAAAAGTTTTCATTACTTGTTTAATATACTATACACTGTATAGATTGTCAAGTCTATTCTTTGATTATTTTCTCTAATTTAATGTATTCTGTTCTAGTATTTGGTATATATCTCCAAACAGTTATACCATCACGTTCTATTTCAAACACGGTCTCTTGAATACCAATACTAATAATAAGTGCTTTCTCGCCGTCTAGATATACTCTGTCTCCTGGTTCAAATCCTGGCTTACGTTTAAATGCCAATCCTTTTGCAAGGTTAGTTGCAAAGTCTTTGAACCATATAGTGATAATCACAGATACTAGTATTGCAATCCAAGGAAGTAACATATCTGTCAAGTTCATACTTAATTCTGATAATTCCATAGTTTGTCTCCTCTACTCTATTTATGAGGCAGTACAAAACTCCTGTCGGTTGCTAAGTAACATACCGTGATATATTGCCAGCATGAACCATCACAATTTATATATTCTGTTTGTCTACATACATTATATGCATGTGGTTGTATTTTAAAATCATAATCAATACTATCAAGATAATAACGTTGATAGAATTCTAAACGTCTTCGTTCTTCCATACTCATGAATACAGTATGTATGTCATTGTTTATACACCAATCAATTTGTGGCTTTAAAATATGTTCTGTAACTCTCGAATTTCTGAAATTATTACTACGCTCAAATTGAAATGCACGGTCCATGACACGGGCGATACCATTTTGCTTCCAATAAAATTCATTGACCCCTCCCATACCTAAAGGAGTGTTGTCGTTATATGCAATAAGAAACATAGAGTATTCGTCTAGTCTATCCCATAATGTGTCATAAAGATGCTTGTTTTCATCCTGATAAATATCAGTATATTCAACATAATGTTTGTACGCTCGGTTGCGTTCTACCATATCTGTTGCAATGTTATGAGTGGTTATAGTCATGAATACTAACTTTGTAAATTATAATGATGAACTATCATTAATCTGTTCCAACATTATAACAGACTTTGATTTTAATGTCAATACGATTTTGCAAATAGAAGATTGTGCAGTTGTAAATGCAGTAAATTTAAAGAAGTGTGATGTTTGGAAAACAGATTCATCTTCTGCTGAATTTTTATTTAAACCAAACAATGAACTCACACAATTCATTAAGATGCAAGGCACAGAATTATCTAACTTAAATAATAATTCTACGCCCATTGATATTTACGGTACTAACTACTACTTACTTTAACCGTTTATTTGCAAATCTTTCAGCCGCTTGCTGAACACTAATATCTGCATTTTCTGCCGCTTCAAATATATCTGCAATACGAGAATTCAAATCAAACGTAAGTGCATTATGATAATTCTTGTTTTTGAAATCTAATGCTACTGCTACGACCCCACCACAGTTAGCAATAAAGTCAGGTACATAATTAATGCCGATAGTTCTTGCTATTTCTGCGTCTCCTAAATTAGAGAACTGATTGTTTGCTGAACCGCAAATGTAATCTGCTTTCATCATATTAAGAGATTTCATATTCACTGTCCCACCCAAAGCACACGGCACGTACATGTTCGACTTAGTTGTAAATACTTCTTCTTTTGATAATTGTTCTATTGGATAATTACTATCAAACTGCTTATATGCATCTTCCCATGGATCATACGCTTTGACGATGCCGCCTGCACGTATAAGCATTTTAGCAAGCACCCCACCAACTTTACCTAGACCTTCTACGACAAACACAGTTCCGTCTAGCTTACGATTGTCTTTTTCTAGCAATGCGCCTATTGATGAATATACACCAAGTGCAGTTGGCTTTGAACTGTCTAGTTTGATGCCTGCGACATAACTTGTGCCATCATTCACTTTATACAAGTCTTCGGTATTAACTCCAACATCACCAGCGCAAATATACTTACCGTTAAGTAAGTTAACAGTTTTACCAAGTTTCTGAAATGCTAATTTTCTATCTTTAATCTTAGAAGCATTTACTGTTGTCTTAGCTCCGCCATGGTTAAGCCCTGCGGCTGCATTCTTAAAGGTCATACCTTTAGATAGACGTAGGGCATCATTGAGTTGTGATTCGAATGTGTCATACTTGTAACACCTGATCCCACCAATAGCAGGTCCAAGTTTCGTATTATGTAGTGCGATGATTGCATCTAAACCTGACTCATCATCTGTGGCGTGGATGACTCTCTCATAGCCATCGTGTGGAATATCTTTAAATCCCATATATCTGCTCCTACTGAGAATTAATTTTTAACTAATTCAAAATGGCATTATATATCTTTTTATTCGTACTTGTATTTATTAGAATGGATCAATGCAACTTCTACATCTGCATATTTTTCAGGATCTATTTTTATATTATGCGGTCCGAGTGTAAGACTTAACCAACGTTCTGTGAATAATTCCCAATCAGCACGTCTTGATACAAATTCTGTTGCTAGTTTATTCTCTGCTTCAATATAGTGTTGCATATGATCATCATCGACATACCATTTATATTCTGGATATGTAATATCGAACCCACCAGCTTGTTTCCACCAATCAAAGCATTCTTGATTGCCGCGTCTGACTAGTAGTATATTAGCATTAGGGACATTTCTACGTAGCCAACCTAAGTTGTATGCAAACTGATGGCATTTAATCATCTTTGTACCAGTGCCACTACCGTCCCATGCTTTATCACATTCACGCAAGAATGTATCTACGTCTTTACCATATGTACTTTCTAATCTATGAAAGTTATGTCCTAGTTCCATACTTGGACCAAAGTATGAGCCTTTATGTCCAGTAAAGTCGCCATGTTTATATAGTCGCCATGATGTTTCATCTTCGGTGTTATAATCATAATTTTCAGTAATGATTTGTCCTACACCACTCCAACGAGATCCCGGAGCTCCTACTAAAAAAGTGTAATCAACCTTGGTTGTCATAGTACGCTTTCAGCTGGTCAAATCCGCCAATGTATTCATCGTCTAACCAAATCTGTGGCGCTGTTCTTGGCACAACATTAATTGCTGCCGCGCGTTCAAATAGCTCCTCACGCTTCTCTGGGTTTGTTTGAAAGTTATGTTCTGTTACTTCAACACCCTTCATGTCAAGCAATAATTTTGCTTGTACACAGAACGGACAACCGTTCTTGCTATATACTTCTGCTTTACTCATCCTACAAATGCTTTCTCTAATACGAACTCGCCTTGCTCATTGGCATTTCCCTCTGTGCAACCAAGTTCATCTATAAAATATTTTCTTAGCTCCATGTTCATTTCATTACTTCCGCAAATCATAACACGGTCAAGTTCTTTATCGAACTTAGCGATATTTAGTTCTGTTTGAACCTTACTAGTATACAAGGCGTCCGTAATGCGTCCCTGAGTGACATAATCTTCACGTGTGACTGTTGGGTAGAAAATAAACTTACCCTGAGTAATCTCTCCCCAAATCTCATGATCGTTTAGACCTTCAAGGAAATCCTTGTATGCTAATTCAGCAACTTCACGTGTTCCCCACATAAGAATAATATTATCAAAGTTGTCATAAAAGTCTAGTGAGCGAACAATAGACATGAAAGGAGCGACACCAGTACCTGTAGCCATCAGATATAGATTACGTCCTGGTTTTACATTGTCCATGACAAGTGTGCCAACAGCCTTAGAATTGACTAAGAATTCATCTCCTACTTTGATGTGCTGTAAGCGGGATGTTAATGGACCATCTTGAACTTTGATTGAAAAGAATTCAAGATAATCTTCATAATTGGGAGAGGCGACGGAGTAAGCACGGAGCAGTGGCTTGCCATCGACCTCAATCCCAATCATTAAAAACTCGCCATCCCGAAACTTAATGTTAGGAGAGCGAGTTGTTTTAATACGGAATAATCTATCTGTG
>Ga0233426_10001717_pt1 | contig 19407 bp, 25 predicted proteins | sample SI_118_April2016_6_FD_179875 | JGI IMG/M metagenome (GOLD analysis project Ga0233426, IMG submission 179875) | Seawater microbial communities from Saanich Inlet, British Columbia, Canada - SI_118_April2016_10_MG | ecosystem: Environmental > Aquatic > Marine > Inlet | place: Canada: British...
CTATATTTCGCCGGATAGTTTGGGAGGTTACCCCTTCAATGCGAGATAATGTTGTTGTTGACACCCACATAAAACACCCCAACTAAATAAAGCTCAACAATAAACATAAAAAACACCCATGTCAACTATTGTTGCGATTGTTGTGAATTTATTCAACTGTAAACAACTTTATGCAATACGAATATAATGATGATTTACGTTGTTGCGTCCGTGATTTTTGTTACGGGACTTTGTAGCTTCAAATAACACATGGCGAGAAATGGGCTCTTTGACAATACGATATTTCTTTGTTATCGTACAAAATACGTAAAACAATATAACTGGAGTTTTCATGAAAACATTACGCAAATTAATGGGCTATGGAATGGCGGCGATGGCCTTTTTCATCATGGGCGCAGCCTTTGTTATCTCATGGACGGTGATAACGATATTTTTATTTGGTATAGAAAGTAATGTTAATGCAACTCACCTCATTCCAGCGTTCTCGCTTGTGGTGCTCAGTGTTTTTAAAAGGCCAATGTTTGCTCGCCTTGTGATGCGTTTTGAAGCTTTTGCCCAAAACCTCTCCCTTCATGAATACGAAAAGACGCGTTTGTCAATCTAGGTGTGAGCGCACTCGTCATATAGGGGGTGCTTTATCTATCTCTGAGGCGGTGTTATTGAACCGTTCCCCAAAAAAAGGAATCCATATGCCTTCTCTACAATCGGCTTTGCTCAACCTAACCCATTCAAGTCTTGTTCGTTTTACAGTCGCCTTACTCGTATTGGTGACCGGTGTAGCAAGCGTAGCTTGCGCTGTTGTATTTTTCAATCTTCAACTCAACATGCCGCTTGTCATAGCGGCCGTATTACTGGTCTTTTCGATTTCCATTTTGCCAGATGTTAATCGAGTTAAGGCGTTCAATCTCGCGCATCGTGATCCGGACGAACACGAAATATTACGCGAGAAATAAAGTAAGAGATCTCGTTTTTACTTGAATAAGCCTCACACTTTCCCTGTGATGTTGTTGCCGACTTTTTGTTGGCTAAAGACGTATATGGGGATTTGTTTTTTTTGCTCGTCCCCGTTAGTTATGCCGAGGTGATTGAGTTCAAAAAAAACATTGAAAAATCTTTTCTTTTCTGTATATTACTATCAGAACTCAACATGAAAACAAGGTATGTATAGATGATAAAAACACTGAGCCAATGGAAATTCCCTCTACTAATTGCGGCTACGGGGATCTGTCTTTTTTCTGGTTTTCATTTTGCTGGAAAAGGAATGACCGAAGTTGCGGATCACGCGTTAAAAACAAGCACTGATGCCATTAAACTCGCTGAGACCGCTAATCTGGAAAACAAAATAGCAGTCAGTGCGACACGAAAAGAATTTGACCAGTTGGATCGGACGGTTTGGGTGTTAGATACCGAGAAAGGACAATTTCGTTTTGTCTTCAACAAGGAACTCGCCTCGCTCGATACATTGCGCCCCGAACAAGTCTACGTCGTGTATCCACTGGCACTACCGGAGAAACGCCTCTTTAAGAAAGCTCGAGAGCTTTTCGCCGCGACCTGTATTCTGTCTGAGTCAAACGACAAGCCCCGTTGTTTAAAAGGCATGAAAGATGCCGACAACCAAAAGATCGTCAAGAATTAATGCTTATAAATCATACTGCTGACCCGCTAGGGTTTGGGTTTAGGGGAGTAATTGACGAAGAGGTGAAAAACGCTCCATGAAATATTCAAATATCTACCCATACCAAAATCGCTCACTGAACGGAGCCCAATTATTAATGGAGGGAGGAGACTTGCGTTCACCGAAGCGATTAGCCCTCATTGCCTTGATGAACCTTGACGTAGGTGAATGCTTTTTACATGAAACGTGGGGTGATGTAAGCGTTGTCAGCGTAGACGAGGGGCAACTAACGATTGCGACACAAGAAGGTGTTGAAGTGTTCAAAAACGCCCCGTTAACTCTTGATTTTGACGACTTGTGTGAAACATTGGGTGAGATGTATTTTACGCCGCTTATTGATGAGCTCAATGGGGATGAAAAAAGCAATAAAACCTATCAACAATCATCACTATCGTTGGTGCTAGAGAGAGATCCAGCGGTTTTTCGTGGGATGTTTGGTGGTTGGATCATTAATGATGAGCTTTGTAAATACAGCGGCAACATCACCTACGATAAGAGCGAGCAGTCAGTCAACTCCCTTGTCGACGAGACGGTTAAGCAAGACAGCTCGAACATGAATAAAACGGAAGTTCATCTTGAGTCATCCGAGCAAGATGATGAACAAATGAGCCTTTTTTAAAAAAAACTGCGACGTGTCAGATTTAAACCTGTCATTTTTTCATAAAATAAAATTAATCTATACTATATATTAAGAGGTGTATTATGCGATTGGGTAAACATATTTCAAAGTTCCCTTTTTTAGTCAAAGCCCCATTGTTAATGTTCGCGTTATTTGGCGTGGCCGCCGCAGGCGTAAAGGGGGTTTCCGCCTCTACTTCGTCGATTAATCAAAAGATCTCCGATGGTAACATTGATCGGATAGTGGAGCTGTCAGAAAAGCATCCGAAAAAATTTACGTCGTTTGATATGACAACATTGAAGTGCACCTCGGGATCGCCAGGGCTGTTCATTACCCCTATCGACTGTTACGTAAACAACAAAGACGGTAGTGAGTTTCATTTGAGCAATAAACGTCTCCATGAATTATCCAAAGGTTAAATGCTAAAATGAACTATATGAAAACGAACAAAACACACGTAGCCTTGTTAGTGATAGCATTTGCATTATCCTTCTTGTTTATATTTTCTGCTCGTGCACTTGTTAGCCATAATGTAGGCGTTTTTGGCTTTATCAATTACGTGCAAGATGGAGCAGAAACTCACAGAGCCCATGAGAAACTTTTGAATGATGCTCCGGGTGTGTTATTAAGTGATGACGCATTGCCGAAGGGTGATGGGAGGGAACAAAAGTCCCTTGGTAGATAAAATGTGGAGATCGCTTTGACGCCATCCGAAATAAGAAAGTGATCCAGAAAGACCTAACCGCTGATAAAACAATGAATAAGTTTGATCATTGTTGCCACAAATAAAGTTATATGGGAAGATGGTTTGATGTTATATTAAGTTGTGTTATATTAAACCAAATCGTACTGCAAGCTTAAACTGCGCCGATCGGGAAATAGTCACTGTTTACCGTTTCGTGGTTTAATACATTATAAAACTAAAGGGATTTATTGAATGCATTATTTAAAAACATCTTTAATTGGTCTTGGCCTATTTTGCCTAATGGTGACACCATTTGCTTATTTTGTGCTGGAGAAAGCTTCGGCGCAATATGACGAAATAGCCGATTACACGCTTCGTATGTATGCCGTAAAAACAAACCCGCAGGTTGAAGATGCATTTTACATGCTCCGTAGCTTGAACGAGTTCCCAGAATCTCTGGAGAAGCTCAAAGTTATATACAATCAAAATGGTGGCTGGCAGCCTACATTTGTAATGCTTAGCCATCAACTTAAAGAGTGGGATGCCAAGTATGGTGACTCAGCGCTGTACAAAGAAAAACGCATGCTCACGAGAGTCGCTCAACTTGATGAAGGCGAGCGTTCAGCCCTAGGGGACATCTTACTTAACGGCATGAAAAACAGCAACCCCATTGATAGACTGATGTACCACTATGCTTTCCAAAGCATGCCCCCTTTTCGTAACCTCATGACAAGCGACCAGCAAGCGGAGTATGACGCTTATCTTACTCAGGCAACACGAGAGCCAAATCGCCCGAGTTTTTACGTTAATCAATTTAATCGTTTTATAAGCGTCATTCCTACTGTGTAGAGAAACGAAAGCTTCACACGTAGCCCCGTGACGTTTGTTGCGGTTTTTTTTGTTGCCACAAATAAAGTTATATGGAAAGAGTGTTTTTATGTTACGTTTATCCGTGTTACACTAAAGGATAATTGTAATGTTTTAAAAAGGAATCCCTCATGGAAAAAGATAGGGCGATCAAACAAAACGAAGCGAACAAGTATATTGGTGAAAACAAAAATGGTTGCTACCAAGAGGTTCACATTTTTCGCTCATCCGGTCTCAATAAATCGAATCACATAACCACTCTGTCGAAGATATTATCTACGGTTGAGGATAACCCTGTTCAGGCGACAGTCGAATTGGTGATAAAGCATGCGCTAACCACGCCTTTGGGCGTATCAATAAATTAAAACACAAACCTCCCTCATGTCGACAAACACTCATTGATGCGGATTTTCATTACCCAGAGTAAAGTGATACAGGGAGGTGCTTTTTGACAACTTAACACTTGCTATGTTACTATTATTACTCATGTAAAAAAGGGGTTTTTCGAACAATGTTTAATTTTTTAGTCGGCACACTTAACCCTTTTCTGCCCATTTGTAGTAGATATGAGGTAGGTGAGCCGTTAAGAGGGATCGGAATTCTTCATGAAGACAAAGATATTGACATGCTGTTGTTTTCAGGTCGTCGCATTGGTCGGTATTTCAGAAAACAAGGTGTTATCAACCTCACTTTAGGCCATGTAAACGACTTGTCCAAAATAGCTAATGAATACCTTGGAAAAACCACTTCACCGCTCTCCGACGAAAGACTGCCTCACATTGACGTATCCGACACCAGATTCATTAGCATGAAAGATGTATGCAAAATGTGCTCAGTTATTCTTCATCAGGATGTCATGGCAAAAGGAGGATATCCCGACTGGCTGGAATGCTCACAACGCACTGTGTCCAAAAGGAAAGGAGTGCGTGGTCACAATGGAGATATTCAGGCATTTGGCGATATGATGTCACTGTACCTGTTTCTAATAGACGAACTCACAAATGAAGAGCGAGAATTCTTGTTTAGACTCCTGTCTCATCTTGATTGGATTGATAATTCGCGTGTTATGAGGGCGAACGTGACATCAAAACTCCCTGTCCCAGTCTATGACTCTATTTCACCATTGACGCAAGCATTGGCAAGACTCGGTAGTGGTCACGCGCTGCTTAAGGTGGTAAACTCGTTAACATCTTCTCTTTGGGATAGAAAAAGAAAGCTTAAGCCTGGATAAAGTAGCAACAAGGCAATGTATTCGTTGTTACGACACCAACACAGGTCTTGACTAGTTTGGTGCGGGGTTTTTTATTGCCACCAATAAAGTCATATGGGAAGATGTTCTTATTGGGCCCATCACTCACATCACTCCGCACCCTTGCTCATTGCAAAATAAACCAACACTTAACATACTTCAAGATGGCGAATGAGTGGTGTGATAACATTCAACAGTGTGCAGAACGTGGTAATGGGGAAATCGTCAATTTCTGGTCTTTTGAGGTAAAATTAGGCTTAACCACCGGTAATGTAAGAAAACACTATTTCCAAGCGGTGAGTAACTCAAGCTGGGCCAATTACGGCTATCTTGTTGCAACATCCATTGGTGGGAGAGAAACGCTTAATGAGCTAAAAATGTTGCATGCGCTTCATGGTGTTGGTGTGATTATTCTCAACGTCAATGACCCAGAGCAAACGGAGATCGTTCTTCCGGCGACGAAGCGAGAAAAAGTAGACTGGTTTTCTGCGAATCGGCTAGCGAATGAAAATAGTGACTTTTTAGAATTTATTGACAACACATCGGACTACCTACAAACCAAGCGCCTTAAAATAAGAGATTGGGACATTAGTAAAAAAAAGTAAATGGCACCAGGTGCCGCCACTTAAATCAACTGTTTAAGTGGCTATGTTTTAATGTTTTTGCGCCCACAACCTAGTGGGTGGATATGAAAAGTGATTTTGGTCAAATAGCGATGTTATGTCCCACCTCAAGATGGCCTGATAAGTCACAATTCATTGATACTACTTTTTTGTTGTGCTATAGTTTTTCTATAAAGTCAGAGGCGGTACAAACGGGTGTCAGCTGGACTTTTAGGGTAGCAGCCCTGCCATCTTCGATCTTTAGGTGAATTTGTGAAGCGTTAACCCTAATTTCTCAAACCATCATTCTATGACTTTTGTGAATTAGTAATGAAGATATCTATCCGAAACAAAGCACTTAGGAGTAGAATATGATCACAAGTAAACAGCACGTTAAATCACTAACACATTCAATACACAAAGCCATCAAGGCTAAGCCAAACATGGGCCTGTCTGAGCTTCGTGAGTTGTTTTCCGACAAGTTGGTCGGGAGCGACTGGAACGGTCTTCTTGATATGCTAGATGAACAAGAGGTGCCTTGTAGTGAGGATGTCGTTCATGGCCGCGCATTTTCTTTTGACTGCTACGAAAAACAAGGTGCGCTCAATTACAGTCCGAGCGAAATGGGCACGTTATCACCCGCTTTGGCAAAAGAGCTGATTGACATTTTTTACGAAACGGACTTTTGGTTTTTAGCGCCTTTCCAAGATGGGATCTTTGACAGTAAAGACGAAGCACTGGCCTTCGTTGATGCGTTCCCCAATCACCCTCTTTCAATTGTTGTTTCAACCAACTCAAACATGGGCGCAGTAAGTGTCTTGGTGAACAGCGATGAAGAGGGTTATTATTTTCGAGAAGAAGATGATTACACGGTGATAGAACGCTATCGTTGGGAGACAACACAATCATTAGTTGATGATTTGCAAGAGTTCATGACGACGCGCGCCATATACGAACACAATAACAAGGACTCTTACGCCATCCCTTTCCTCAAAAAAGGCACGCCGTTTGACGACTACGTAAACAATGGGGACTATCGCCGCTCAGAGGAGGGTTTTCTTACAATGAGTCATGCTATCGAACTTTGTGAGGCGGTGTATCAATCGAAGGGTTATGCGTTGGGGGCGCTTAACCGCCAGACTTTTAGCAACAAAGGGGAAGCGCTACGTTTTATACGTTCGTTCAAAGAGCATCCATTGACACTCGTTGTTTCTCTTTATGAGCAAGATAGCTCTAATTCATGTATTGGTGCGGCAATGTCAGTTAACAGTACGTTGGATGGCGACCTTTTGCTTGCCGATTATGATGAACACTCACCTGTAGGGAGCGTTCGTGTTCGCTCACTCGAACAGTTGAATGACAAACTACCGGAACTGATCCGTAAACGTGTACAGGCAAACCACCCAACACATGTTACGGAGATAAAGGCCAGCGTGCTTAAAATTGGCTAATGCATCTGTCAGGGTGTTAAAACCACCCTTCATATAATAAATGTACAACCTAGCGAAGACCACTTGTAGTGGTCTTTTTTTTGACGAAAAACAAATGAAATAGGCTCACAAGCTTAGTTGTTATCGCCACTTGATTTTAATAATGCTTGCATGCACAACTGCAGTAGTATGGTGATTGTGGCGATCAGGGCTCTTTCTTGCTTGGGTGTGATACATTAATGGAATATTACGCTATCGTGAAGAATTTCCATGAACAATATAATATTAGCTATGCTCTTTGTCTTTATTGGGTGGTCTGTGCAGGCCGGTGATTTACCCGAGCGATTTGACCTTTTTGAAAACGGCTCCTTTTGGGCTAAAGGTGATTCGTTCGATTGCGCTCTTTTATCTTGGGGTGCTACGAAAAAAGACACTTGCTTATCTTATAGCCCTGAAGTTAAGCCGAATGCAATCTCCGTCGACATATCGAAGGTGGTTCCCATTACGGATCTTGGTCTCTATAACTTCTTACATATGAGCGATTCGGAAAATGGTTTTATTCACGAGTTAGGGGTAAAGAACGTTCAGGGGAAACGTGGCCATTTTTCCGTATCTGACGATACAACGTCGGATATGTTCTATGGCTTTGTCAATAGATCGAAAACGCATGGATGGAGCGTCATCGCAGGTGTTAAAAGACCATATCGACAAGATGTCCCATCGAGCAGTCTATATGAACTACACGCCAATGGTGAGCATGTTGTAAATGTTTTGTTTTTTCACGTGAAATATGAGAAGTTTAGCATCGACTGCCAAGAAAAAGAGCTATGTTTAGTGGGTGAGAGAAAATCAAAGACTGACGTTGTTCTTGACTGTTATCTACATTATAACGAAAACAAACCATCTTATTGCACTTACCGTGGTAAAAAATCAATACTATCGGCCAATGAACTTCCACCTCTAAAGTGTTTGTTAAACATTGACCGAACCAAGCAACCAGAGGTAGGCATGCAAGCACTAATAGAGATAGCGGAGCATTTTAATTACAACCTTTAGTTGTATTGGTTTGTTTCAATAATATTTACCTGCACAACTACAGTAGTGTGATATGGGAAGTGATCCTGTTCGCACCCATACGTTTGTTTTCTCCACGATATCAAAGCTACTTAAAAGGTTGGTCTCCGTGGAAGCCGACAACTAATATATACCTCTCTCCAGAAGTGACTTCCTCAAGACAGTGTGGGTAATAACTGGGAAAACAAAGCATTTCGCCGCAAGATAGGTCAAATGACGTATCTACGGGCATGTTTTCCATTCCAGTATCAATGACAAAGCGCCCACCTTCAAACGTATCATCGCTAAGCATTATTGTCATGACTGCTTTTCGAGTACAAAGCCCTATAGTATCGATATGCATCCCCACCTGGCCGCCTTGTTTATAATGCAAGATCCCGATTTCTGTCTTTAAACAATTGGCCAAATCAAAGCCCATGCGCTCATTGAAAATCCTCATCGCTTTCGTACAACGGATCAGTGCAGGCTTCAATTCACCAAGACGACCGGAAAATTCAACCATATCGCACGAACAACCGCAGTGATGTGATATGGGAAGTGATTTCAGTGCGTAAGTACTAGTTTCCTAGGTGCGTAATTACTAGTTTTTGCCAGTGTGGGAATAGAACCTGTTCGCACCCATACGTTTGTTTTCGCCACTACAAACGCCGATTGCAAGGTGGTCGTCTCCCACCACGATTTTAACTTGCCAATGTGTTGTTCTTACTCTTCGAAAATAATTGGTTCAAGTGTTTATCCTCCATTAAAGATAATGTCATATCACTAGGATCATTTCGAGCGTAAATGATATAAACATGCACATCTGGCGAAAAGACATCAATCGGTGCATTGCTGGAAAACTGCGCATCGGACACGTCCAATATAAACCCACCAAGGGTAACACCCGGGCGAACAGACTCCCCTTTCTTTTTCACACTGTATAGCGCCTCAAAAATTGGCCTAAACCTCGTTTGGTTGGTTTTGCTCCATTTTGTTTGAGGCATAAATGTTTTTAAAAACACAGGCTCACCAACGTGTTCATCTCCCATTGCAGACAATATGTTGTTATTACTATTGTCTGGCAAGTCTTTTTCTGACTTAAACGAAGCAACAGGTACATAAGCATCGTCTGTCACCAGAATTCTTTCATCCTCTTTGCAACGATTGCGTAATGCATCGATACAAAAGATTGCTCTAATAAACGGCCATATTACCTGCATTATGTCAGGTAGCGTTTTCACTTTAGATCGTTGCACCACACGTTCAAGAATATGTCGGGTGACAAAAACGGCTGTCGGGAATGGGTGTGAAACATTAGGGAGCTTGGTGTCCAGTGCATTGCACCATATCTCAACAAGGTGCTGCTCTCGCCTGAATATAGGGGAACCTTTACGTTCCATGAGGTAATACCATAACACTAAGCCATGTTTTGATGTACGTTGTTGACTTTTCGTAAATGTCTTGGCAAAGAGAAAGTCGAGTAGCATCGTGTCATTGACACTGCTCCAAAACTCCACCATAGTTTTACGCGATTTTGGGTTTGCTTTTTTTTCGTAACGGGCAAGGTTAAAATTCTCAACAAACACCTTGAAATCGGTAGATACTTCGCGAAGCAAGCGCTGCACGATGATCCTTGCTTTTGTTTCAGCTTCAAATTTACTCATCACATGTATCCCTTAGCTTGAATTGCGTTTCGATAAGATCCAGTACACACTAGCAATTATGGGGGTTAATTGCTAGTGCACCCACCCGTTAATCCCTGACCAGCATATATTCAGATAAGATGACACGACACTCCTTGCGACAGTATGATTGTATCTGCCGTTAACAAGTTTCTGGCGAAACGTATTTAATCCTTTGACGTCATCAGCGCTCTGTTCGGCAAAGGCCGATATCGTTTTACATGCGTTGTGGGATTTCTTCTTGTTATCTCGGTGTTCGGGTGATGATTCAAGCGCAACCAAAAAATCGAGAGCCTTGCAGAGCTCGGATTCAGAAACGCGGCGAGGTTGACTCCAAGGTAGCCCTTCAAAGTAAGCGCAATCTAACTCAAGATCAAAAGAGAGGGTGAGTATTTGGCTTTCTCGTATTTCTGCGCTTCTGCTTTCAGTGATCATTATCCTGTCAGCATCCAAAGAAATTATTGTCTGAGCCTCTTTAGCGAACGAATGCCCAATGCTGCTGTGCTCCGGGTAGTGGCTATTTTCAGCCGCCAAGTGCATAACAATCCCACACTTCGAATCTCTTGACAACAAAAGCTCGGGGGTGGGTAAACCTCTATATTGCTCACTTGCCCAAGGCATGATCCATAAAAAAGTCGACTTCCCAAATGATTTTAGGTATCGCTGGTTGGTCATTGCCATCTCAAAGAGTTCAAGTAACGCACGGTACATATTCCTAAATAATGAGCATTCTTGATCGTCGGAAAAATCAGGTATACAAATCACTGTTATTTTTTGTTCATTAATACCAAAGAAACCATCCAACCCCTCACCTTCTCCAATGGATGAAAAGCTTAGCAACTGCCTTGCCCCAAGAAAGTAGTGAGAGAGCTGTTCTTTTTTATCTTTTCTCGTTGGTGCGAGTGAGTTCAGTAGCGTCTGAATTACCATCAGCGAAGACCGAGAGCCATCTCCTTTTTCGATGAACTGTTCTAGACTGTCAAGCGACGGAACTTCATCCATTAAACAGAGGTTGTTGTCGCTCGCTATCTTTAAAACCGCAGTGCAGGAGCTCGCACGAAAAAAAGCATCACAAACAGTCCCCTTAAGGGAGGTGAACACGTCCTTGTCCTTGCCCTTGATCGAGAGCAGTGTCTTTTCAAAGTAATGCTCGCCCGAGAGTAAAGCCATCGGGTCAACGACAATATTCAAGTCATCTTCTGTTGTTACAGAGGATAAATTTAACAACGCAGGGGTGTGTACACCGAGTTCGGACAGTGCGTTGCCAATAAAAGGCAATTCCTTCCTTGTTGCGAAAAGCACACCTCCTGACTTTGCCATCTGAGGAAGTACGATATTCGCAACAAACGCATTGTGAGCCCCTTTGTTTTTGCCAATAACCGCAACGTGCTCTGACCATCTACTGTCAGATATTCCGTTAAGAGGGACTTTTTGGCGGGTGTGTTTTTCAAAGGTGATGTTGGCCGCTTTGTCTACCGGATCTAGGGCAAGCGAAATGAACACGACATCTCTCGCTATTTTCTTGCTGTCAACATCCCCCACACCCAACTCAATGAGGAGTACGTGTAATTTGCGTTCCCTACCTTTAGTGTTTACTAATTTTTGCTTAAAGCTATTCGCCTCATACCAGTCGGGCAAGTCTAGAGTCAATTCGTTTTTATGGGACTTGAACAGCTCGTTCCAAGCTGGCTCATCAAACGTTTTTGCAATAAGATCTCGGGCTTGAGATAAGTTTAGTTTTACGTCATTTAAGGGTGTAAGTGCCGCTTTAAGGGCTTTTGCTTCTTTTTTTAACAGGTTTAAATTGTGAGGTAGCATAATAACATTCCTATCTTTGGGGCGTTGTTTATGGCGTGCTCTCAATACGCACACAGGTAGCCCAAAACATAAAATTGTTTTTTACGCGTTTAGTGTGGTTTTTTCATTTCAGGTACCCTAAGGCTTGCTACACATTATTGTGTTGAGAACAGCATATTGCTTCCTGACAGCAAAATCATCATAACATAAAATGAGGGAGTGGTTATTCTTTATTTTCAGAAAGAGATGCTTTGTTGTTGCTTTGTCAATTAAGGCGATGTGGGACGTGAGTGGGACGTGAGTGGGAAACTTGTTGCCATGATCGTTCACTTTTGCTTAGTCGTTTTATGGCATGTAGATGAAGCATATACCGGTTAGTTGCAGGGAATGTGGGGGCTAACCACATTTATTAACCGAGACATGGGGATATAGTCAACAAGGCGAGTTATAGCTTCCTTGCTCGCGGCAAGCTCACTTGGGCGCACTTATGCGCGACCCAAGACAATGAAATATATCACTATACCTATATTAATGCTTTACACGGGGGTTGAGCGTTGTGGTGGTGGCTAAATACGAACACCTGAAAAAAGCTCCCATGCATCCTCCAGCGCCTGCTGAGCATCCCATATGGCGCCTTTACTAAGTAAGTGGTCTGACAGTTCTGCGAGCGCATCGCTTTTTTTAGGAAAAGACGGATCGTTTTTTACGTCGCCTGCCAGATCTGAAATAGCATCGTTGCGATGGGTTTGCTTCATGAGCCAAGGATAAAAACCTTGCTTGGTAAAGCCTGCTGCATGCCGTTCAAAAAAGTCACCATCATCTGTCTGGTAACCTAGACCCCGTGAGCGATCTCGAATATATGACGCCAAAAACTCGCATTCCCGAGACTCAATATCCTTAATCTCAATATTGAGGAAGTCATCGTTGTACAGCGTAAGAAAAACATCCATTAAAAGAACTTTTCCTCTTTTTTCGTTTGCTTGCCAAAGGGCGTCCTCGAAGTTAAAGTATTTTTCGAATGTGATATTGCAAACGCGATCGAGTTTTGAGTAGGCGGGGAAAAATTCAGTTATTGCAGACGCTCTGTGGTAAGCCTGCCAATCACCAGTAGGGGTTTCGTTCCAATGCGGCCAGAACAAATCGAGATCATTACTTATCTTGATCTGTTTATAAGTAGTGCCGTTAAGTTTTACTGCAACGTCTTTCATTATTTGTTGGAGAAAATCGTAAGCACCACCCCATTTCTCTTCGGCATCTTCATCAGGGTATCGATAAATAAGGGACTCGAACAAAATGGCGTTAGGGGTATTGTTGTTCAGTAATTTATTTAATTCATAAATGGCCTCCATGGCGCAAAATGCAATCGGGAGTTCACTGAGCAAATGAGCTGCAGAATTAAATCCGATGGACTGCGATAGCCATTCGTTTAAAGAAGATGTCTTGCAATGTACGCCATTTTTGCAAAGTAATGATTTTATGCTTGATACGGACTTGTTGAACTCGTGCTTTGTTGCCAGTGTTGCAAAATCATAAAACTCGCGATCGCCAACTGGGCTCTGAAAGGTAAATGTGTTCATGGTTTACTCCTGCTTTGTTTGCAAGCATTTATGACCCCAGTTACCTAGCTTACAAACATCAGGTTAAGTAAATTATGTTTGTTAAAAAGTATTACCGTTGAGCTGGGGTTACTCTGGCAGGTTGCCAACGCACCGTAGTGACGTGAAGCAAGTATATCACAAAAAAACATTTAGATAACAAAAAAAACAGATCTTATCTGGCTAATTGTTATATCTCAATAATTTTACGCATTTACCACGCGCGAGCGATGTGGGGATAGAATGTTCTCTCGGTAAATGCATGAGGGTAAAAAAACCACCCATATTATGTTACAATGACCCCAAGTTATTATCACCAGCATTGGATGTCGACCATGAAAATAATGTTTTTTGTTTTTGTCTCGCTTATTCTGTCATTTAGCCTTAACGCCCAAGTGAACACGTTGAATTATCACGTTAGGATAAAAAGCGTAAAAAACGTTCCATTCGAGCTTTTTGTAAACAACAAAAAAACACCGGTTAAAAAAGCGGGTCAACGTATGGGAGAGGGCCTCTACCTTAGTACAGAAGCAGTTACGCAAGAAGAAACCTTGCGGTTGGAAATACGCACACCAGAAGACTACAGAGTGATATGGGACAAAGATTGCAAGGTTGTTAGTGACAACATGTGCTTGTTTAGCAACAAGTCGAGGTTTTCCTTGCTCCCTTTCGAGGCTAAGATCAAGATGAAAGATGTTTTACCGAGACCTCTTCTTCGCAAAAAAACCCCTGAAGGATACACCCCTCAAATTTACGACATATTTCACATGAAAGCGCCAATACTATTTGTTTCGTGTGGTGGCCGTACCCATATACACCAACCCATCAAAACCCCAAACACGTTTGTTAGTGGCGATGACTTTAAGCAGTTAAAAGCGGGGGTGCCATGCACCGCTTCGGTTTACGACAAAAGTAGCCAGGTAACAGAACATAAACGATGGGAAGAGAATGCGGGGACTACTAGCAGTACCTCATATCACTTTGGCGGCAACCCTGAGAGTTTCAAGCTTGTTGCAGGCTTAGGCGACACCTTGGATCTTGAGCAGTTCAACAAGGGACTGTTTATTCGCGTACTCCCATTTTGGAATGAGCGCGATGATTTACAGTATCATTATTTTGCCCAAAAAACTCAAAAAATCCCGAGTTATAATATTGTCTCAGTTGGTGATATTGATGTTCTCGCGAATGGCATGCCTTTGGCAACATACACCAAAAAAGTGGGTGAGGGCACGCACTTTACCCCTTTTTACGCAACACAGCCGGTAATATTAAGCATCGATGGTGCATCTTCATCTGAATCGTTTACATGGATATATATGACCGATTCAGATTTTAGCAGTGTCAAGCAACAAACATCCTCGATATTTACCATTACACCCGACAAAAGCAAATTCATAAGTGTCATGCGGGTAAATGCACAATGAGCCGTGTTTTTTTTATCCATTATCATAAATCCCACCTAACTGATAATGGTATTTAATCCATGATGCTCTTGGTTAAGTGTTTTAATTGCAAACCTCAGTGCTTTATTTGAATAAATCACGACATACATTAGCATTAGGTAATATGGAAAGTTATCAGATTTAGGTCTCGTCAACAGTAGTGGGTTTTTACGCGTGATTTTGTTACGTTGACGTAATTCGTTAAGTGAAAAAGGTCTGTTTATGAGTGGTGAGGCGGTTAGTGTCATGGATGAGAAAATACATTTAATCACGCAAATTAGAGATGGCAAGACACTCGACAGGTATCAAGAAAATTTAACACCCCCATGTCGCTTGAACAATGTGGGAAGTGATCAGACTATAGGGTGATTGTGTTGAGCGTAGGCTTGTTTTTGCATGGCAGGCTCGCCCTGCACTCACAAGTTGATTTCCGGCAAGCCTGTCGTCGTTAAGTGATGCGAGAGTGTTAACGTTTTTGTCCATTCGACGGTTCAGACCTATCGACACCTTGCGCGATTTCCACTTGGTTGTCGCTAAGGTTTGCTCGGTGGGCGATCCAGCCTGCTTGACTATTGTCGACCTGCAACATGACGTTAGTGGCATCAACAAAAGCGTGCTCAAACCCTTTTGTTTCCAATGTTTCATTAAAGGTTTTCACGGTCTCTCTTGTTGCCTCATTCATTCGCGAAAAAACCTGCTTTGAACCATTAATTTGCGCGACTAATGATGTCATATCCGACGGTTTAATGTGAGCCAGATCTCGTTCAAGGATGTTGGTGGTTAACTGTCTAAAATCTGGCGTATTGTCCATACCATCAAGGTAGTGGCCAAGATAGCCAAGTGTTGTCGTGATGATATTTGCTGGGCAATGAGATGTACTTATACGTTTTTTTAAACCTGACATCAATTCATTCACGCAACGGGCTTCGCCAGCGGGGTGTTTTCCATGTATTCTAAAGCCATCTGCTATTTTTTCAGCAAAACGTTGGGCGCTTTTATTTTCCAAGCGATGGTGCCAAGGCTTTATTGGCATCTCCCAATTTCGCCCACCCGTCGAAAGAGCAGACTCCATCCCCTCAATTGCATCTTTTTCACTAAGACGGATGTTGAATTTTTGTTGTGCTGAATTAATAAGCTTATAGGCCATCTGGTGCGCCTCATAACCAGGGTTATCGCGGATAATTTCATCACGCATGTCAACTAAATAGTCGGGCGCACTTTCTTTAGGGCCTTTTGACGCCATGTGCCAACTAAAAACCGTTGATTTTGCGTCGTGCAAAAATGTGCTCAACGATTTATTCTCAAGAGTGTCTGGTATCTGATCTGCTGGAATGGATAGGTAGGCGGGGATCGTTTCGGTGCCGTGAGCCATATCAAGGACAACGCGGTCAAATACGGTTGTTTCCGGGATCGCCTTATCTACCCACAAAACTATATTTTTATCTTTCTTCTCGCGCAATACCGTAAGCTGTAATGGATCCATGGAAATCTCAGTCAATTGTTATGATAGTAAGAATTATATCACATTGTCGCACGAAGCGACCGGCACGATAAAAACACATTATCCTTCAATCACCTTGATATTTATATAACCAGTGCCGTGCTGGCAATATGGGAAGTGATCGAAGAACTGTTTGTGTCAGGTTTTTGCGTAAAAAACTGGACATGACATGAGAGTCTTGTTCGTAACTAATAGTTTCTCAAGTGCGTAACTACTAGTTTTTGCCAGTATGGGAGCAAAACAGACTGTTGTTGCAATCGAAAGTTTGGTTATGTTATGATTGATTCAGATTGTATTTTAAGGTATTGGCATGAAAAAAGAAAATTTTGTTGAATTTAAACTTAGAGAGCACTGTTTAAATATTCTTAGTGACATTCCAAGATTCAGCGTTAGACCAAGTGACGTATCTTCGTTTGAAGACTTGCCTAAAAATTTAATTCGTCCCGCAACGAGGATTACTCTTAGGCAAAAAGAAGTGAGGTACAGTGACGATGATTGCCAGGTGACATCTATAAACACTTACATTGTTGTTGCTCACTCTTACGATGACGTCAAAGAAATACTTAAATCCGCAGAGGAAACGAACGCCTAACATGGAATAGTTCCAACTGCGCCAGATGAAGTTGAAATTCTACAAAAAAACAAGCGTTAGAGGAAGTTTATGGATGATAGATTAGGCGTTATTTCTGAGATGATGGTTCCGCGCCCATACTGGGGTACGTCGTATGCAATGAGTGCCGATGATTCTCGAATATGGACAGAAAGATTAGAAAGCAATGCGGTGATGTTTACGGTGTTTGTGCTGGGTATACCGACTGAAATCGAAAAAAGAAAGTATTCCGTTTATTCGGGACATGAGAAATCAGGGGTGGATAGGAAGCGAATTATTGATGTGTTAACCCATCACTATCCAGAAAGAATGTATAAAGAAACACGAGACGTCCAATTACGTTATATTTATTCAGAAATTAGGGGAGAGATTTTATTTTCAAGTAACGTCGAAACAGCCAGAGTAAACAGGCTTCTTGACTATCACAATATTAGTAGGTTTGGGTGGGTTTCTATTCAAGAAAAAGAGGGGGCGGGACGCGTTCTTATTAATCATGTAAAAATAACAAACGAACAGTTTGAAAAAGAGAAATTACATCGTTTGGATGAAGAACATCTACTAATCGAGCGTTCGCATGAAATAATGTCGATGATGTGGAAATAGATCAAGCGCCTATTACATTCGTACTTATACCACCAGTGCTTTTGTGAGAACATAGCACTATCTCAAATCCCACATTACAAAAAACCACCCGAAGATGGTTTTTATATCACACGTAAACTTCCGCGATTACTTTTGTTTGCGACGAAGACCTAAGCCCAATAACACCAAGCTGAAAACACCTATGCTTGCGGGTGATGACACAGGAGCCGCAACAGGATCTTTTATTAAAACAAATCCTGCCACATTAATATCTCCGTTAGCTACAACAGAGCTCTGAACATTTGTCTCATAACTACCGGCATGAACCCACCCGCCGAACGTTGATGAATCACTGTATATTATTTTATACTGCGTACTAAGGGCGCCTGGAGTACTTGGGTAATTTGACCAACCACCTATAGAACGATAAGGACGTACGTAATCCATATTCCCTGTCGTACCCAATAAGCTACCAAGCAGAGAAGCATGCTCTGCTCTCGTCGCGAAATGAAATCCATCCAACTGCTCAAATGTTGCTGTTGCATCAAATGTTACGAATTTAGTTAGAGCATAGTATACATCGGGCACACTTACACTTTGTTTCAATCCATTAAGGTCATCTGACGTGTAATGCCAATCATCAACAGAAACAAACTCAGCATGAGCACTAATTGATGCAAATGATATTGATAATATCGTCAGGGCTTTTATTAAAATCTTCATGGTTTATTTACTCTAGTTAAGTTTAATTACATTAAGCTAGCAAAATAGATGCCATCATCAAAAACCTTGTTATAACGAGGGTTTGCACAAGGAAACATGGAAAATAAAGGGTTTATTGTTTTTAATGTGTAAAATAACTCTGCCTTTAAATTAATTGTCGCCATAAGCTGTCTCCTAATTTTACATATTATGTTAAATAATAACTTGTTAGAATAAATGAAAGAGCAATGTGGGAAGTGAACCACCTGACGCTTTTACTTTCAAAGGTACAGATATCTTGCGATATTCATGGCGACGGTTGGGGTTGGGACACACCTTGGGTACCTACCTTTGATAATCTTAGGGGTGGCAAGGGCTGCCCGAAATGTAAGGGCCGCTATAAAACGCCTAAGAATATTTTACTCACAAGGGCTATGGAGTCTTCGGGAAAATCAGGGCTGGAGTTTCAGGGACTTTTGGGGAGTTATGTTGGCGTTAGAACACGGTGCAAGGTAAGCTGTAATATTCATGGCCCCCGGTGTTGATATGAAAAAAAAGTGGAGGCCAGAGTTGAGACGACTGATTGACGGCGCGCAGTGCCCTTTATGTAAAAAATCCACATCGTCGGTTGGTAATTATTTAAACAATTTAGGTTCAACAGGGCAACCGTTTCTAAGAACATTGTATTATATTGCCTTTAAACACGAAGATAGGATCTTTTATAAAATAGGAGTAGCTCCTGAAAAAACTGGCGTGAGGGGGCGTTATAGTCCCAGCGATCTTTTAAATGATAACGTGTCTATCCTTTGGTATAAGGAAGTACTCCTAGATAATGCATTGGCATTGCTTCTTGAGGCGACTACATTGTCTTTTTTTGATAAAGAAAGATGGTTTGCACTTCACATTTTGAAACATTGCGCTGGAGGTACTGAGTGCTTTTCTTCTAATATTATTCAAGAAATAAATTTCAAGCACCTTATAGAGTACGGGATAAAAAACTTCCAACCCATCGCAAATGACGACTCGATTTATGATCGCCAAATAAAAGATTGTAGTGTCGATGATATATATTTACACATAAATTCATTGTCAAATACCGCTCCTAAAACAATGATCAAACCTGATCATTGGCACGAGACAAACAATGCTTCTCGCTCGGTTGCCGATTGTTCGGCAATACACACGTAAGATCTCAACTCGGCGGGGATAACCCGTGAGAGGATTGCTTGCGCAACGCATGTAAAACTGCAAGTTTCCGTGGTTTTCTCACAACACCGCTCCAATACGACCACATGTGCACGCCAGCTTTCCTTGCA
>Ga0233426_10001718_pt1 | contig 19404 bp, 29 predicted proteins | sample SI_118_April2016_6_FD_179875 | JGI IMG/M metagenome (GOLD analysis project Ga0233426, IMG submission 179875) | Seawater microbial communities from Saanich Inlet, British Columbia, Canada - SI_118_April2016_10_MG | ecosystem: Environmental > Aquatic > Marine > Inlet | place: Canada: British...
TTTACACAAATTAATGCACATTGTTTGGCTTGATTATCTGTCAATAAACAAAACTCAATATTTAAATACTCTTGCACTAACTCTTTTGCTTTTTCTTTTGCTGTCATAATTATTCATCTATCTTTACGTTTAATCCTAAGTAGTTTCTTGTGCCTCTCGCTGGTATCTTAACTTGGTAGTTAATTCTAATGTCAGTTAAATTACTATCTTGTTCTAAGTGATATTCAATCTGTTTCTTTAACTTCTCCCAAGCAGAGTCGTTTATCTTCGTAGTACTTTCCATTGTTCCCAAAAGTTCTTAAGTTTGTTAGTAAATGATTTACTTGTTTCATTATACACCTGTTCTTTAATTTTCTCCCAAATAACAAAGTCAGCGTGTTGTTTACATCTGTTGCAAATATCGGTTTCCCATAATCTACTTGCACCACAACAATTTGATTTTTCCATAATACTTTATTTAATAATTACTCTGCAAACATACAAATAATTATTTAAAGTAAATGTTAAAGAAATGTTAAAGTTAAAAAAGAGAGGCTTTTACACCTCTCCATAATTAAAAAACAAAATGAAATAATTAAAACAAAACAAACTCTTGTTCTTTTAAGTAGTTATCTGTATCGAAGTATATCCACTCATTAGAAACATTTATTCTTTCTATACCGTATTGAATAAGACCTCTAATTAGTTTAAGCCTTTTAGCCTTATTAATACATTTAAACTTTATGGATTTACCAACTCTATGCCCACTATTAGATGGTATAGCTATCTTATCACCATAAGTCTTACTTACATATCCTCTCAATATAAAACCTGAGAGCCTTTCTTTTCTAAACACCTCATCCAATATGAATACTGGTTCACTCTCCATAAAGTATTTACCACTACCTAACTTATCAGGACTATCAAACATACTCCATTTAAGTACTGCTAAACCTTCACAATCCATTTCCTCAGTATAGGTATCTGTATATTCTACCCTGTGTAAAGAGAAACTTTCCTTCTTGCGTTTATGTACCTTTCTCAAAGACATATGTAAAGATAATTTTATTATACTTAATAAACAAACTTTTGTTAATAAGTGTATATTTTTTTTATTGAATAGGGGTCAGATATCTTATATTTATTTTTATACTATAATAGTATTATTTTTAATATAATATTAATTATTATTATTTTTTTATAATTATTTTTATAATAGTGAAGTATTAATAAATTACAAAGTTATATATTTTTTTTTAAATAACCTAATAAAATATAATTTATTTTTTAAATGTAATATTACCTACTACTGCTATTATACTAAACAGTGTAAAATATTAAATAAGACAATCAGCTAATTAAGTTTATTAGGTAAATCTTAATTAAGAAACAATATTATTTATTGATTGTAATATTACCAGCTATCTTTTCAGCACTTCTACCAACTACATACCCTCCTATACCTAACTGTAACAAGTTCCAAAACTCATTCTCTAAAGGTGGAATAGGTAAACTAAATAAAGGTGCAATGAATTTAACATAGATAACTATAAAACCAAATGCTAACATAAGTATTGGTCTCCAACTTCTTTGTAACCAATTACCACTTGCTTCAGCTAATATAACTTCTGTTTGTAGTTTCTGTAATTCTAACTGTTGTTCTTGTAATACCTTGAATATTTCATTCTTGGCTTTTAAGCGTTCTTCTTCAGTAGTGAATAGCTTATCTATTGCATTGCCTATTTCTTTAATTACACCACCTGTAAACCAATTTAGTATCTTCTTCATATTATTCCCATCTTACTTGTATCTGACCAAAGAATAAAAACAGATTAAATTCTGAATATTCAAAAGTTTCATCACGTTCATAATACTGCCACCCTAACATCATTGCATTAGGTACTAATAAAATTAAGTTTATTTCCATAATCACTTTTGGTTATAACTATTGGTTAATATATTATTACTCTCATTGTAAACATAAAGGTTTACATTATTTGTGTTTTGTAAACTTAAATATTTACAAGGAACAAGAAATAATCCTCTTAATAAGTCCAAACTACCTTATCAGATTTACTTTTATCATCATCAACGTGTATGAATGAACTTGCAATACCTATTCTATTAAAGCCAACTCTTATAAGAGCGTTTAAGACAATATATCTTGTACTGCTATCGTTTGCCCTTATATCTACTGCAAGTCCTCTTAAATGGCTTGAATTTGGTTTGCCACCAGCACGAGCATTTTGGTCTGCATTTCTGTAAGCAGAATTAATTGTAAAAGGTATATTAGCCAACTCCCTTGCTTTATCTAATTTAGAAAGAAAGTCAGCATCCATATTATACTCTATTTCTTTGAAGTATTTACTCACTCTTATTTTTTAAGTTAAAAATCTTTAGAACTGTATATGCAATAGAAACTACTAAAAGCGTTAATTTTAGCCATTGCTCTGCATCAGAGAAACTCACTGTGAAAGTAAGGAAATTTATAAACGCTAATTTTAGGTCTTGCATATCCACTTTATTAGAACTTTAGTTCATTGTATTTCAACCCAAAGAAAGAATGTACTCCATCGCCATCAATTTCTTCTGAATAAGATTTCCAACCATACGGATGGTCTGCTTCTATTAAGTTTCCATCTTCATCGTAAGAATCTTCTAATCTCCAAGCAACATCTAAATGCCATTTGTCAGATAATACTGGTACAGATATTCCTTCTCCTTGTTCTAAAACAATGTTACCTAATTCTACAATAGAATGTTTATGAGTTGGATATTCTTTTCCGTTCTCGTCTGTTTCAGTACCTAAAGAATCAATCTTATCTTGTGCTTGTTCTTTACTGTTAAAAGCGTATTTACCTATGTACATAATTTATTAATTTACTCTTGTTACTTTAATGTGTGTAATTGTTACTCTTGTTATATTGTTGTTAGTTTTTCTAATCCATCATCGGTCAATGCTTCTTTAAATACTACAACGGATTTAACGTTACCGTAGAATCTTTGAGAAGATGTATTTGCTGATGAAAAATTCAAAACATTTAAACCGACTGGAGTTATTCCGATTGAATCAGTTGCAACCTCCACACCATTTACCCATAATGCAAAGTCATTTAATTTATACTTTAATGCTATTTTATTTTGTATGTTTGGGTTTACAACTCCTGTATAATTAAAAATTACTTGATAAGCACCCCCACTTGTTACATTTACATCTAATCTACCATTTGTATTATATGCAATAGCAATCTTATCGTTATTAGAGCCACTTGAAATTGAAATCTGTCTTGTACCATCATTAGCTAAAGTTGCTGTCTCTACATACAAAACACCCTCTGTTGAGTTTATTAAATCACTTGAACCAGAGCTGTTACATACATCAGCTAAACGTGTTACTGTGCTTCCGCTTGTTGGAATGTATGAAGTAGCGTAGGATTGTGCTTCAACTTGCGCACCCCATATGTATAGTCCGTCTGTTCCATTAGCTGTAACACTTAATCCACCGTTGTCGCTTAATATATAGTAAAAATAAGCATTTGTCGCTGTGGCTATGCAACGATACCACCCATTTCCGTAGTCAATCATTTCAACACTATCAAACGGATTTGTAGAATTATCAGTTGCAACACCAGTAGATAAATTATAATCTACACCAGCTCCACTACCGTCATAATCTATTAATACAAGATGCTCAAGTTCACCCGCTTTTGCAAAAATTGAAAAAGTATTTAAACCAGATGCTGGGCTTTGTGGATTCCATTTTATATGCCTATAATTACCACTTAATGTTGGATATATTTTTGAAGCTGTTAAGCTATTATCTGGGGACAAAATAATATTACTTACAAGATTTATACTTGATAAAACATATAAGCTAAAATCACTTGAATAAGTCATTAAATTCGTACTCTGTGGCTCTAACAATAAACTACCACAACCATCTGTGTAATCTATTCTTGGTAAGTCTGTATCGTGTGTTATTTCTATTACTGATATATCTGTTATAGAACCCGTAAAGCCAAAATTTGTTTGAAAGCCGAAATTAGTTGAAGTTCCTACTTTTAAATAATATTCGGTATATGTTCCATTCGCAATCCTATTAACTCCATTACCAGCACCAGCTCCAAAGTCGTTCCAGTTAATTCTACCAGAAGAATAATTAGATACTGTATATGTTATTTTATATGTTTTTCCAATAGTAAAATAAGTACTTGATTGATATAATGGAGCATTAGATGTTGATGATAAAAAATCTGCTTCACCAATTTCTATGGTACAACTACTATCTGTATTCCATTCATCGTTAGGGTCTAACTCTTTAACAGATATGTTGTCTATTGAGAAAGCAGTACCACTTGTGTTTCTTCCGTAGAATAATAAATCACTTGCACTAATGGAAGGAGTTACATATATTGAATAACTACCTACACTATATGTGTTAATGCTAATAAGTCCACTGGCATTTGAGTTAACGTTCATATAGGCAGTACCAGAAGTTATTTCAAAATTAATTTTATAAGTTTTACCAGCTACAAAACCTCCATTTAATAAAGTTTGTCTTATATATTTTGAGTCTGACAAAAAATCATAATTAGCAGAACCGCCACTAATAGACCAACTTGTTTGCTTTGTCCAATCACTATCAGTAGCAAAATCACCATTAGTAACTAACTCACTACTTATTTCACTAAAATCTCCATTCTGTACTAAATTACCACTTAATGTCTGAACATTCTCTATAATCCCTTGTGAGTTTACTCTTGTAGCAGCAGAACCTCTTTGGAAGTCAAAATCTGCGTTTTCACCTCCTTTAACACTATGTAACTTCCCATCACTATAAGCAGTAGGAGTTGTTATTATACTTGCTTTCTCTAATAAATTGCTCATAGTTCTATGTTTTCAAAGTCAGTTAATGTTGCAGTTGTGCAAGTTGCATTTTCATAATATGCTGAACGAGATTCCAAAGATTTTAATAAAGATGGTACTTCACTTGGAAAAGCTAAATTGTAGTAAATATCTCCCCATCCATCTTCTACAGGACTACCCCACCAACTAACTGCGTATATTTCGTTTGCCATTATTTTTTTTCTTATCTTTGTTAACCTTGTTATAAAATTCAGCTAACTTTATTATGTTAACCTCTTTTGTCTTATATTGTTTTTTTTTACCCTCCATTATAAAACCCAACTTGAAAATTCATCTGCATCTTTATCAGGGTACATATCTCCGTTCTGATTATTAGTATATTCTGGGTATTTAGTACTGTTAAAAGTAATATAGTCTAAGAACCTTCTTGTGTAAAACTCAGCTCTATCATTTATCTTACTCATCATTCTATCAATGTCAGTAAAATTAACAGAATCAGACTCCTCTCCTCTATGCTTAGATACACCTCCATTATCCACTTTGAACATAGAGAAAGGGAAGTACTCTGATTGAGTAAACCAAATTAACATTGGCTTAATATAAACGTCTCTAAGACTCTTATAATCGCTATTAGCAGGTAAGTCTATATCACCTGATATTATTAAAGCCTGTAGCTTATCATATAGTTTACCACCTAAATAGTTCTGTATGTGTATATCTTGAGCTACCTCAATAAAGTGAATCAGCTTATCAGCATCAGTATTACCACTAATTATTGACTTAGCTTTTAAATCTTGTATTGTTATGAATAATGCTTTCATAGTCCTAAAGTCTTTCTTATTTTATTTAAAGTACTTCTATAAGCACCTTTATCTGCTCTATCTATCATTCTCTCTCCCATTTCAGATGGATTCTTAGGTTCTTTTAAGCCATCCCCATAAGCATTAGATGAATCTACTTGCTTACCATCTTTCTTCTTGTAAACTCTTAGTTCCCAATAGTGATGGCAGTTCTTACCACCTTTATATTTTAGTAAACTATAGTTCTGTTTTTTATGACCTAACTCCTTGTTTACACCTCTAAAAGACATCATATTAATATCTTCCTTTCTAAATACTATCTTTCTACCTGTTAACACTTCCATTCTCTTACAGAAATCTCTACTGTTAGGAGACTTTCTCTCTGGCATATAAGCGTATCTAACTTTATATACACCATCATCCTCAGACGATGCTTTATCAGAATACTTGATTTCAGCCATTTTAACGGACTCATTCTCGTCTTGGTATATCTCACTATGGACAACCTCCCAATCATCGCTTAAAACCTCTCCTAAGGCTTCTAATTGATTAATCATATCATCACCATCTTCTTCTGTAAAGTCATTACTCTCTTGTGTAGATAATTTCTCTCCTGTTTCCTCTTCTCTTCTTATCTTAGTTTCAATGTTGTCTAACTCAGTAAACTCTATTGGTTGTAATGTAACGAAGTATAAATCTTGGTAAATCTTGTTAAATTCAAGTATCTCTGTTAAACCATAGATAACTCCATCTTGTAAAGGTCTGATAATAACATTGTCCATTAATACAGATGCAGTTCTTAATTCTTCTGCATTGTTACCGAATCCTGTGTTATCTTTAATACCTAAAAGAATAGGAGATACAATTCCGTGTCCTAACATAATCTTCTCTCTTGCCTCATCAGATAAGAATTGGTATTGAGCGTGAGCATCTGGTAAGTGTATAGCCTCTATGTCAGCCTTAGTTTCTGCTGATTCGTTAAATGCGATAATTGCTTTACCACTATTTGAACTACCTGAGAACTTATCGTTTATCTTACTCTCTATAATTTGCTGAGTCTCTGAATTAGGTACTCCATTGTTAAAGTTTACGAATAAACTTGGTTGTAAACCATTCTGTATATTTGATATATGGTAGTTAGATACCTCTGATTCTAATTCAGCATATTGTAAACAAGCCTGATAATCAACAGTAGCATAGTAATAGAAACCACTTCTATAAGGTTTGAATATGTAAAGTTCGTTTACTTGTGATTTAGTACCATTGCTAAAAGTAGGTATTCTCTTAGGTTTATCTGAGTTCTTACAGTCTTTCCAAGATGGATGATAGTAATATGCCTTAACCTTACCATCAGTTGCTTTCTCTGCTCTCAACGTCTCCATAGGAAAGTGAGATACCTTTAATATCTTTGTCTTAGCTTTATTGTAAGTAAGTTGCATAGCACCTTGACCTAATAGCTTGTAATCATTAACAAGTCTCTTAACCTCTCTTGGTCTAAGAAGTTTCTTCATTCTAACATAGTCTTCTGGAAATAACTCAGAGTTTGTAGACTCTAAACCTCTTCCATAAATCATATCTACAATACCATTTACACACCTACCATTAGTAGGAGAATCAAGATACCTTTCTATTAAAGTATCAAAGTAATCGTTATTATTACCAAAGGCTATCCAATCCTTGTTATGTACCTCTTTGATTTCTGGAATCTCATAAGAGGACATATTAACAACTCTAATACTGTCCTTGTATTCTTTTCTAACTATGTTATTCTTTTTTGAACTCATTATATTATGTATGTGTTATCATCTACCACGCTATAAGGCTTGTATATTGTTCCGTTGCCTATTTCGTGCTTATTAGTTAATCTTTCTGTTGCAGTTTGAGACGTAACATATATTTTATCTCTATACCACAATTCATCATTATTAGTTATTTCTAAATAATAAGTAGAATCCTCTTCAAGAATAGTTGATTGAAATGTAACTTCTGTAAAGTTAGTAATGTTCGCAAAAGTAGCGTTTGTAACACTTTCTTCTTTACCATCGCCATCCCTTCTAATCTTTAACACAACAGTTCCTGAAAAGTTACTACTTCTCGGTGCTATCGTGATTGTTTGATTTACTGATGTTGGTTCTAATATTAACATACTATGATAACTAAATAATTTATTTTTGTTTTATTTAATAAAAAAACCCCACCAAATGGTAGGGCTTAGTTTAAATTAATCAGAAACTATTATACAATAGTGAATCCAGCAGCAGCAATGTTCTCAGCAGCAGTATTTCCTACAACTGCAACATTAATGAAATTAGCAGGTGCTTTTTCCATTCCTGTAAAACTTAGAGTATATCCACTCATATCAGCCATAGCTCCACCTGTTACTACAGTACCTCCTGTTACGTCAGCACCATACTCAGCTCCAGCTAAGAATACATTTCCGTTATTGTCTTCGATAAGAATGTTTGGTCTTCCGAAAGATAATAATTTAATAGTATTGTGGTCGTCTTTAGTTAATTTTTTAAGTGTCAACTCTAACACTTGCTCAAAAGCAGTAGTTCCATTCTCTCTACTTGATTGAATGTTTTCTGTATAGGTAGAGTTTCCTCTAACTTCGTATTTGTAAGCACTTGGAGTGCCAGCTACAGCATCAATTACATCTGTATCTGTACCATCGTATGTTATACTGGTTATATCTCCAAAATTTACAAAATAAACAGCATTGATTCCTCCAACACTATCTTTACAAGGTTCTGTTCTACCTAAAGTAATATCACAAGCCATAATATTTATTTTTTATTTATTAGTTATAAAAAAAGGGATAGGTAGTAATTACCCACCCCTTTTTTGTTTATTTATTTGAATCTTAGATTCCGTAAGTTACGATATCTTCAACAACTCCGTACTGTACACCAGCAGTAAATCTCATAATGATTCTTACGTTTTGAGAACCATCTAAGTCAGCCATATCTAAAACTTTTACTTCTTGGTGGTCTGATAATAAACCAGTTCCAAATTGTAAGTTATCTTTAGTAGTTGCTACAGCAGTATTTGCTGCTAATCCGTTAGCCATAAAGATTTTTACACCATCAAAGTATAAGATGTTGATGTCTTGGTTGTTTCCTTGAGAACCTACACCAGCAGCTCCTACTCCGTTAGCTTGGAATCCTCCTAATGCTCTCTTGTATGCTCTAAAGATGTTTTGAGATACATAGAGAAACAAATCGTCTCTACCATATAAAGCAGAAGGGATTTCATCAACAACTTTTCCTAATTCAACAACTACGTTTCCTGCGTTTACAGTAGTTCCTGCAATTTGTTGTGCAGCTGGTAAAGCAGCATCAGCAGCTAATAAAGTAGAGAATCCATCAAATGAACCTTCTCCATCTGCTCCTGCCCATATGTTCTGCTCATTCTTTTGTGATACCTTAGAAGCAACATAAGAGATTAAGTAGTCTTGGAAAGAAGATGGTAAGTTGTCAAATGCAGAATATCCCATTTGGATTGCATCCCAATCAGAACGGAAATCTTTCTTACATAGTTCTAAGTTAACTTGTAGTTCCTTTGGTTCAAGGATTCTTTCAGTTAAAGTCAAAGTTGAAGTATCAGAAAAGTCGCAAGTACCGTTTTTGGTAATTCCATCTATTTCTAATCTTTTTACAACTTCTTTAAATTTTACATTTGGTCGGATAGTTAATCCACCATTTGCGATAGTGTTACCTGATAATAATGCAGCAGAAATATATTTCCCTGCTGATTCTCCAGCGTAAGTAGTAGTAATACTTGTAGTAGTAGCCATTGTTTACAATTTTTAATTAAATAACATTCTATTGACTCTTTGTTCAATAGTCATAGGTTGATTTAGGTTTGATAATAAATTCTTTTTAGTCTCTATCGAGTTCTCTGGAGAGTGTACAACTTCTTCTACATCCTCAGATAATTCAACTTCTTCTTGTTTTGATAACTCCTCTGGAATGTCCTTTACATCACCCATTGGCTTATCTTCGATTAACGCTTTAATCATAGAAAGTAGTTCTGCTTTTACTGCTGATAATTCATCAGAAGTAGCGTAACTCATAGAAGGAGATTCAACTTCCTCTTCGATTACAACCTCTTCTGCTGGTTCTTCAGCAAGTACAACTTCTTTTACTTCCTCTTTAACTTCTTCAGTTACTTCCTCTGTAGATAATTCTACTGACTCTTCAACTGCGATGTCTTCAATTTTCAATTCTTCCTTAGAAAGATTTAAAAGGTCTTTAACATTGTTAAGGATTTCTGTTGCTTTCATACTTATTGGTTTATATTAATATAACTATTTAAAAATTTACTGTCTTATTTTACTCTTCTGATTCCTTGTGAATCGAGCCTATACCTTGCTTCCAATAATCAGGTGATTTACACTTGAGATTGCTTTTATTCTTATCACACTTTATAGAATAAGTGTTTCTGCACTTGCAATAAACCGCTCTCATATTATTTATCTATTTGCTTTAGTTTTCTAAACCCTTCAACTGTCTTAATATCCTCTGCTTTAAACATATTCTTTATTTGCTCCAATACATCAGCAGCTTCTATCTCCTCAACATCCTCTACGTTATCGCTAAACATACCTTCTATGCTTAATCCTAAGTATTTACCAGCTTTCACATCTTCCCATACCTCATCGTTATCTATCTTCATAGTAACTGCCCAAGCACCTTGTACTGCATTTAATCCGTATAGAGCAGTCTTGTCCTTATTAGGGTCTTCTACTATCCAAGATTCTATTACAGAAACACCACTTGTCATTTGGTCATCGTGTTCTAATGTTGCATTGTTTATTTTAAGACGTTTCAAGTATAGTTCAGAGGCTTTTCTTACAGTATCTTTAGAGAACACTATATTGTATTCGTAATCGCCTCTACGTCTGTATATCAGCTTATCTGGAACTAACGCAAGTCCAACTATAATTCTTTTATCAGAATCTATTGTTTTGAACTCTACTTTATGTTTGCTTAATGCAATAAAGTTTTCTTCTATCGCAGGAAACTCAACCAAAGAGATAGCTTCAATACCATCTTCTTCTCCTGACTCATCTATAAACAATTCTATTGTATCTAATTCTTCCATATTTAACTTCTTTATATTATGTTAACTCAACTTGTTATATTTTGTTTTATTTTAAGTACCTGCTTGACCTACAATCATACCATCTAATTGTTGTTGATTAGTAACGTCTCTTGATACTACATAAGCCTTTAATGGTTTACCAAACTGTGCTTGTATAGCATTTATAAGTAAGTTTTCACCAGACCTACCTACTATGTTAAACGAAGGCTCAGAGCGTTCAGAATTACCACTCGCTCCACCACCACCACCACCAACATTAACAGGTGTTGCTGCTGATGATGATTGATACTTTTGTCTTGCAATAGCTGCTACTTGTAATAAACCACCTGCCATAGCTATAGCTGCATTTGTCTTCGCTCTTACTAAACCTACTGTTGGGTCAGCTATATTAACTGGTTGTGCTAATGTATTTCTATAAGCAGAACTGGCAGCAGCATAAGTGTTAACTAAAGCAGCAGATATATTAAATGCTTTTGTAGCATTAAATGCTTTCTTCTTTATAGCTTCTTGCCTAACTCTTAATCTCTCATCATTTTGAGCTATTTCATTTTGAATACTTTTTCTTTGGTCTGCTGATAAACTTTCGTTGAGCAATCTATTGTTTAACTCTTCGTTTAAAATATTAGTTTTGTTTTGTTCAATAGTTAATTGCCTTTCAAATTCACCATCTACAAAATCGGTAAGACCTGACATTATTGTTTGATAACGCTCTATAAATCTATCAATTTTTTCATAGAAATCTTCTTCTGGAGGTACAAATGTAGGTGTTAATGGTAATATAAGTTCGCCTGTTATTTTAGCACTATCACTAATACCATCAAAATCCTCATCCTTTATTATTTCTCCAAGACCAGCTATTTCGTTATAAAGAGTCTCTACAAAGTCTTTAGCAATAACTTTTGTTTCTTCCTTATCTGGTTTAGTAAAAAAATCTTCTAATCTTATTAATCTTTTTTGTGTTTTTATATAACTTGTTTCAAGGTTATCTAATTCCTTCGCCTCTTCTCTTAAAAATTTTAATCCATTTCTTGATATTGTCCTACCTTTTTTATCTACATCAGCTCTAAGGACACTCATTCTTGAAACTTGCTTCTCTTCCAACTCCCTCAGTTCAAGTAATTCGGAGTAACCATCTACAAGTGCTTTAACTGATTCTTTACTCTTCTTATCATCCTCAGATAACTTATCGTATGCGTTCTTAAACTCACTAAAATTCCTTGTCAAAACCTTAACTGTTTCATCCAATGATAAAAAGTTGTTATTAAAAGCGTTTATAGCTTCATTATCTTTTGATGTAAATAAAACCTTTTTTAATGACGAATAAAGATTTAATAATTTATTTAAAGGAGTTATTTGTTTTTTAAGGCTTTCTGTGTTTTTGTCAGTTGCTTTTTCTGATTTTTTTTGACCACCTGCAAAAAAGTCAAGAGCAGATACAACAGCAGTAATTGCTAAAACAATACCAAGAGGCCCCATAAGAGCAGACCACATATCCTTTAACGCAAGTTTTAAACTACCTGTTGATTTTACTGCAAAACCCATTTGAGAAACTAATTGAGTGATGTTATTCGCCATACCACGAATACCATAAGGAGCATCCGATATAACTCTACCAAGTTCCATTACAGAAGATGTAGCTGCTCCTGATGCAGTTCTTAGATTTTTATTAGATTTTGTTGCAGTATCTAATCCTTTTTTAAATCCATCAAATCTAACTGAATCAACTGTGTTAGCAAAGTTACCAAACTCTTTTCTAAGTTCTTTTACAGGTACTTTTGTTGCTACAATTTGACCTTTAAGATTTCTTACTGTAGCTACTCCTAATTCTGCATCTACAGTAATTTTATAATTAATATTTTCAGTACTATTTGCCATTTGTTAGTTTTTTTCTTTTTATATTTGTTCTTAACTCTCTGAAATTAGAAGGCATTTCATATAGTCCTTTAGCTATATTGACATCCTTATCTTCAATTAACCACTCGTTGTTTCTTAGTAATTCTAATGTTTCTCTTATCATTATTGTGTTGTTTCTACATCTATCACATTTGAGATACCTGATTCATTTCCTGAGGCATCAAATGCTGATAACGCTATTCTGTATGTTGTAAATGCGTTTAGACCTGTTATTTGATAACTTGTTACATTACCTACGCTTATTATTTGACTTCCTTGATTTAGCTCTATATTATACCCTACAACACCAATATTATCCGTTGATGCAGTCCATTGTATAGTTATAGTTGATGATGTTTTAGCTATATCTATTAAATTACTTGGAGCAGTTGGTGCTTCGTAATCAATAGGTATATCAACATAATCATTAATTAACTCTATATCTGATTTACCTGTATAGAAATCTGTTTCTATTGAATTTATTTTATAACTTTTTCCCGAATAAACAAATCTATCTGCTAATGTGTATTTGTATAGTATTCTTAATGGTAAATAAGCACTTATTTTCTTTAACCTATTGGATTCATTAAAAACATTTGATATGTAATTTTTATGGTATCTGTTAAACAAACTTTCCCTTTTAGTAACTAAATCCCATTCATCTTTTTCAGCACTAAAGTTTATGGATTGTCTATCTTCTACTTGAGTAGCTTCAAAGTCTGAATTAGATGGTACGTAATAAGATGTAATAGATACGTGGTCTATAGCTTCATTACTATCATTAACTTCGTCAACAAAAGATATAGGTTTGCCTTGAGGAAGTACTTTACGAGTCATATAAAAAATCAAAGGATTTCCTATGTAACTATCTTTGTTATCATCAACACAAAACCCCCATTGCACATCTGTTAATTCACTTGTATTTAAGTCTATTAATCTTTCAAATTTCATATGTTCAAAAGGTATTTCACTTTTAAATATACCTTCAGATAAAATAAGACCATCAGAACCTTTATATTCTTCTGTACCCCAATCTTCGTTGAACAACTGCTCGTGTTGCTTTGCTAAAAAAGTACCTAAACCCTTGTAAGAATAAACCACCTCTCTAAAGGGTAATACTGAATTAATCTGTGATGAATTAACATCTACATATTTTGTTATATCGTAAGGTGAATATGCTGATGGATTATCATAATAGTCATCTAAAGTTTTTATAACCATTTCACTTCCTTCAACATATGCAACTAAGTTAAACATCTTAAACAAGGATGTTAAGAAGTCTAATACCTTCATTTTGGGTATCTGTTGAGCTATATTAAAGTCAATAGAAGTTGTTATACTAAAACTTGAACTCGTATATGTTTCCCATATAAAATCTTCTTCGTCATCATAATAAGTATAACTCCAATCAGCTCTTTGAAATGTAATTGTTTCAGCAGAACTTACTTGAATAGTATATGATGAATTATTAGATACAGGAATACTTACGTTAGTTGTACTACCATTTAGCCCTGAAGCAGAATACACAGGAACACCATCCCTAAATACAATAACAGAATAATCTACAGTTGTATTTGCAGTAATAAGACTTAATTTTAGTACTTGATTATTGTAATAATATCCATCATATAAAGTAAGCACACTATTCTCCATAAAACTACCATTATAAAGAATGTAATCACTAAAATCATTAACAGTATAAATAGATGTTTCTAATTGTTCTCCACTTGTTACTTTTCCTTTAGACCTGTGTAACCACATATATAAATTATCAAAAGAAGAATCTCCTCCTTTGAAGAAGTCATCACTAAAGTTTAATCCATATTTCTCTTCTATAGCTTTTATTATAATACTTAATTTTAAAGCGTATTTTAGTTCGTTATATTTAACTCCGTGAACATTTCCATTGGTATAAGCTATATTTTCGTCTTCATTAGCAGAGCTATGAGAGTTGTAAAAAAGCCTTTGAGTATGTGTGATTAAAGGAACTTGTATAGGAGCTACATAATCAACGCTATCAACAGATTTAGTTATAGATGTTGTTAAGTATTCTTTTATATCACTTTCAAGTATTTTTAAATTATCTCCATTTGGTTTTTTGCTAAAATTATCTAACCAAGATAAAGAAGATAATAAATCATCCCCTAAAAGGTTTTTTAACGATATAGTATTACCAAAGAAAGTTATTCTATATGTATTAGCAGTATTGTTTTTTAAGTCAACACCCTCAAGTTTAATATATCCTCTTTTAAAAGGTATAGAGTTAAGTTCTATATTTGCAGGTACTCTTATTCTTGCATCAAAACCATCTTGAATATCATTATTGTAAAAGTGTTTAAATATTTTATTATTAGTTTTACTCGCTGGTAGTGAGAATGTTTGAGAATACTCAGTGAACACCTTACTAACGTCTCTAACGTTTTTTATGGTGTCAGTAATACTAACACTAACATCATCAAACATATCAACTCTCTGACCTTCTATGTATAATTGAGCTATCTGCATCTATCTAATATTATTTATAGTATCGTATGAATTATCAAATTCTATTGTGTATTGTACTAATTTGTCGTTTAAAGAAGTCTTGTAAGTAATATCACCTGTTTTAACATTTATCGGTAACACTTGTTCAACACTATCAACCACATTTGTAACCCAAGCTTTTTCAGATAGCATCATTTGTTTAAACACTTCATTGTACTCCTCACTCAAAAACCCACTACTCAAAGTAATTGATTCTTTGCCCACTACATTAAAATCTCTATTAACGTGATTACTTCTATCGTATGTTGAACCAGATAATATGTTTGACTTATAAGACTCCTTATTTACATTCATTTTCTCTACTGCTTTCTTAAAGAATATCATATCTTGTAAAGCACCAAATTTATTTATGAAAGTAATCTTTTTAGGCTCATATTTACATTCCTCTAAAATATCTATATCTATTGTTTCTGTATTTCCTAAAGAAGTAATAGTTATCTTGTTATTATTAAGAATAGAAATATATTCAACTTGGTCAGCACTATCATTTGAAGATAAATAAGTTATTGTACTTACTAATTGATTATTTACATAATATCGAACTGTTGGACTTGATGCGGTATTAATAGGAATCTTTAAAGTATTGTCTTTTAAAACAAATAATTTTCTATTTGTAATCATTGTTGCATCTTGCGATGTTGAAGATTGCTCAAAGTAATCATAACCATCTAAACACAAACCATTAAATCCATAACCAGTAATTAAGCCACCACTTGCGTTAAACGATTGGAGTCCAAAACTCGCCCAAACTGGAGTAGATGAATAGCTACCATTAAAATAAGTTTCTATATAATCTCTTATAAGTTCAGATACTTCAAATACTACTGTATCTCCTATATTAAGTGCTTTTTTAATTATAACATAGTCAGATTCTGATGGAGGAGAAGTCTCTATTCCAGTCCATATCTTTATCGTTAAAGTAACAGATGCTTGTAGGGCATTTGTAAATGGTACATATTTCGGACTTCTTACGTTTATTATTGCCATTAGTTAATTGATTTTAATTTATTAAGGCTTAACAGTATATCCTTTCTGTAACCTTCTTTTAATATTGTTTTTATTTGTTCTCTTGTCTGTTCTTGTACTGCTTGTATAAATCCACTACCTTTGTATCCAAATCTCTCAGAAATACCTTTCTGTCTTATGCTTCTTGCTAAAACATAACCTAAAGACTTCCAAGCCCTATCGCTTACCTTTGTAAACCTACCTTTTTTATCTCTAATTTGAGGTCTTATACCTTTTATTTTTGCCCACTTAATTATGTTTGATTGTAGATTCTTAAAACCTTCCTCATCAGAACCACCACCTGTACTTATACCATCAGATAAAGCATTTGCATACTGTTCTCCAAATATATATAACTCATTATCTTCAACCCTATACTTAAAAGACCTATCTAACTTACCAGAAGCCTTAAATCCATCATCTTTAGCTGCTTGTTTTAGATTCTTCTTTATTAGTTTACCAACCTCTTTTAATGCTAACTTTAGGTTCTCTCCTTCCATTAGCAGATGCTTATGCCATTAGGAATCTCTATTGCTATATCTACACTCCAACCTGCTAATTCGTTGCTAAAACGCTCTTTAAATGGCTGTGCAGATGGTTGTGTAGTTACCTGATAATTCATTTCAAATAAATCACCCCTCATTAACTTCATTATTAAAGAGTTTATAACTTCAAACTGAGTGTTTAACACATCGTGTAAGTTATCATTGCCATAAAACAAGTCGAAATCTGATTTCTTAGTGTTGTAATCAACTATATCAGCACATAATACTTTTATATTGAATGTAACAGTCCTCTCTCCATAGGAGGCACTATCTATTAATAAGTGTGATAAAGGGAACATAGTAGTCTTATCTAAGTCTACATCTGCTAAATCTCCGTATGTAACAGTACTTACAGATGGATTAGTTAATAATTCGTCTTTTATGGTATCTAATATGTTGTAGATGTGCGTCATCTTGTTTGTTGTTTTAGTATTCTATTTTCTAACTCTGATTTATCTTTTATAAATTCCAAGTACATTAAACATTGATGTATTGGAAGTTTTGTAACTTCTCCGATTCTTCTAACATCTTCTCCAGCGAGAGTAAATATTGCTTGATAGTCTCCCCATTTTTTACCGAATCCTTGTCTTGCTTGTTCTGATTTTTCTCCTGTAACTGTTTGAGTGTATAAGCCATCGTATAGTTCCCTAATTTTGTCGCTAAACGATAAAAAAAAACCCTCGCACTAATTGCAACATCTAAAGGAGTATCTTTCATTACGTCTGCCATATAAGACGTTCCCTCGTATTCGTGTATCAAATACTTATCTTTACTCTTGAACTTTATTGGTCTGTAAAGAACTGCCATAGCCTTATGTAAATCCTTGTCAGAGAATAAATACTTTTCTAAATCAATGAACTCACCATAACTCATCTTGTCTAAGTTAGGTATCATACCAAACTCTACAACAACTCCATCAGTACCTTCTAACTTAAATGTCTGTGAAAGTTCTGGCTTACTGTTTAAAACAGATGATAAGTGAACTAACGTTTCGTCAAACACATTTAAACCTATTTTATCAACGTCTGATAACTTTACATCACAAAATATCTCTAACAGTTTCTTGTTTAGAAACTCTGTAGCATCTTTATCTTTGTTTTTGTCATAAACATCAATGTATCTTTGCCATTGACTTAATTTAACGTCTCTTAATGTTGCAGGTATCGTAAACTCCATAAATATAATATTCTTATAATAAGATAACTCTATTTTAATTTTTTGTGTTAATAATACTTGTTATGTAAAATAATTTTATTATATTTGTATCAAATTGGTTGACATTGAATATATTAGATGATAAGGATAGTATAAGGTTTGGAGTGTTTAAGTGCTTACAGACAGATAAAGTTTACACAATCAGTTCTACACTATCAACTCATCCTAATAGCCAACCAAGTTATTTAGACAAAGCACATAAAGCAGTAGATACTATAAAGAGAGAAGATGGTGTGCTAAAGAAAATGTCAAGAAGAGAACTAAGAACAAGATTTACTAACGTAGAAGAAATAATACCTAAACTAAAATAAATATTATGAGCGAACAACAAATAACAAAAGAGTCCATTGCGTACCTAAAGACAGTATTACTATCTCAATTACTATTAGAAGCTAATGAAGAGATTGTAGCTACCAATAGATATAAGCAAAGCCTAAAACAACAGATAAATAGAACAAACAGTATCTTAGAGCCTATCGTAAGAGAAGAGTTTGATAACGTTTATAAGACAGACCCTGAAATGGCAACTAATATCTTAAACAAGGTAGAATCTATTATAGATAAAATAGCATCATACCAGATAGAAGAGTTAGTAATACTTGAATCTATTGTAGATAAATATGAGAACAATAAAGAATGGTTCTTGAAATATGCTGAATCTGATTTCCTAAGACTTAATTAAGATGATACAAAAAATAGAATACGGTGCAAGAAAATTTAATCAAGACTCATATAACCATAGTGATAAATATGCAAAAGATTTATTTGTAAAATATATTACTAAAAAAGGTCATACTGTAATCAGTAAAGAAGAAAATTACGACCACGATGTTATTACTGAAAAAGATAATGTAAAATATTATTTTGAATTAGAAACAAAAAGCAGATACCCATTTACAACGATGGAAACTTTTAACTTTAATTCAGTAAGTTTCTTAGGTAGAAAAAAAAGATTACACTTAAAAAATAAATTTCATTATATAATAATTTGCAGAGAAACAGAATGGGCATTAACTTGTAATTCAGAAGAAATATTTAAAGATGAATACATCGAAAACTTAAATATTAATACACCAAACAGAAAAGGTAAAGACCAAATGTATAGAGTGCCAAAAAATAAATGTAAATTCTTTAATATTAACAAATAATAATATGCAAAAGAAACTTATACAGAAGCTACAACAACTAATAGATAACTTACCCACAGGTAACAAAAGAACGGAAGCTAAGTATGACCTATTAAGACTTAAAATGAGTAATAGTGATTATCATTACGTTCTATTAGCTCACAAGTATAAAGATAATCTATAGTACATAACTAAACTATATTATTTATCTATAGTAGGCGAACACTTTACAACCTTTTTAGTTATCATAATATACAGAGCAGTAGTTCTCTTTAACCTACCAAACTTTAGCAGTAATATGGCTATTGGTTCAGATACATCAAG
>Ga0233426_10001720_pt1 | contig 19397 bp, 16 predicted proteins | sample SI_118_April2016_6_FD_179875 | JGI IMG/M metagenome (GOLD analysis project Ga0233426, IMG submission 179875) | Seawater microbial communities from Saanich Inlet, British Columbia, Canada - SI_118_April2016_10_MG | ecosystem: Environmental > Aquatic > Marine > Inlet | place: Canada: British...
CACCGTTAGCCAGTGACGCCCTTGCCATTCAGATTATCTTCCCCTTAGTCGGGGTGATAAGGCATCTTTCAGCCTATCGGGTTTGCCAGCTTCGCTGGGCAAACAAAAAAAGCCCTTTAGAAAACTAAAGGGCTTCATCATTAAACGCAAAGCATGATATTAGAACTTGTAGCTAATACCTACTTTCATTTGCCAGCCTGAAGAGCTCAATACCGTTCTGTCATAGCTGCGTGTATCTACACCGCCATAGACTTTATCCAGTGTATACTTGCCATCACTGTCTAAACCACCAAAATCATAAATAGCCTGTTGAGGGAAACCCATACGTTTCTCAACACCCCAGTCATCATTTAGCATGTTCGCAAAGTTATCAACCATCAAGAATACTTCACCTTTATGACCTTCTGCAAAACCTGGGATTTGTTGCTTGATGCTTAAATCCATAGTCGTTACCCAAGGTTGTGTCCCTGAGTTACGGTCTAAGATTTGACCTCGTTCGCTGATACCCGCTTGGTTTAAGTGGCCTTCTAACTCTGCCCACGTTATACCTGACTCATCCCAGTTTACATTTGGATCATCAGCACCTGATGGAATGTAAGCTAAATAAGCTGAATTTGAATAAAAGTCACGTGTATCACCAAAGTCACTGTCACGATAGTTACCCATCACCCAGCTAAATGGACGACCTGAACGACGTTCAAAGAATAAGTTGATGTTAGTTTTGTAACCCGCAAAAAACTCTGCTTCATAACCAATATTAAGTTTTAAGCTATGCTCAACTTCATAGTTACCACGCGCTACAAAATCAGCGTTACGGCTTTTGATTACATTGTGCTTGTAGTTACTTTGTGCACGTGATGAAGAGCCTGCATGATTTTCTTCAACATCTTGATGTGCATAAGACATGGTCATACTTAAACCACTGTCCCAATACTTCGCTAATGCTGTTGAGAAGATGATTGAACGGCCATCATCTTTTGCGTTCGTCATTTGGATGTCAAAGTTATCTTTTAAATCATCGGTGTAACGACTGTCATAAATTAAACGCTCGCCATCTGCTGCTGTCGTTGGGTTGATTAACGCTGTGTTTGTCCATACCGCTTCGTTTTCTTTTACATGGTACATTAATTCCGTTGACCAATTGAAGCCTTCACCTAAACCGTCAATGTCAAAGGTATAATCTGCCGCGATACGGCTGCGCCAACTTGAAGGAAGCTTAAAGTTTGGATCGGTGTAGTTCGTGCTACCTGCGCCTTTCTCTAACGAGTTAACAATTTCACTTGGTACTGAGAAATCAGCATCAACCAGTCTATCTTCATAGTAAGCGTCAACCGCGTTGCTTGAAGCAGCAACTAATGTGATCCCGTCATTTTGGAAAGGATTGTTATACCAAACATTTGGAATACCCCCTTGGAAACGACCAATACCGGCAGAAAGTGTTAATTCCTCCGAGAAGAACCATTCGATATTTACACGCGGTAAAATGATACTTAAACCATCAAGGTTTTCTTGGTTAGTGTAACCGTAAGTGTCTTCAAAGGCCGTGTTCAAGGTTGGCTTGTCACTTGATGATAAACGTTCATAACGTACACCAGCCGTAACATTGACATCATCTGTTAGGTAGAAGTTATCTTCCACGTAAAGTGATAATTGACTACGTGACACATTGTAAGCCAAGTCTTGTGTATTACCTGTGTACGCATTTTGGTAAGTGAATTCACCATATTTTGCTAAGTCACGGTCAGCAAAATCACCAAAGCTTGCAAATTCCCAAGAGCCTAATGAATTGGCACCGAAAAGGTTATATAAACTTAAGTCTTCATACTGAAGACCAAAGTTAATTTCGTGGTCATCCATTAAGTAACTACCGCTAAATGATAAGGTAAGGTTTTCAGTACCTGATTCGTTAGCGTGACGGAATTGGTCTTGACCGAACACAAATTCTGGCCCACGATATTGTGTGATAGCAGTCACTTGGCCAATATCGCTATTGGTTTTACTGTCAGTCTCAACATCTTTATAGCTAAGGCCAATTTCTGTGCTGAAATCATCACTCCAGTCAGAATAGACTTTCACAGCAAAGTTATTAACGATACTCGCGTAAGTATAACGGTTTGACGCCATGCTCACTGTTGTACCACCAGTACCGGCATTACGCTCATCTTGGTCATCTTGCCATTGGTAGGTAAAATCTAAGCGGTGGTCATCATTGATGTTCCAGCTTAATTTCGCTAATAACGTTTCGTTGGTGTCTTGTGGATCGCCCCCTAAAGAATCAGTCCGACCATAAACATCACCTAAAATGGTGTTGAATTCATCAAACTGCTCTTGAGATACATTGTATTCATGTGTTGCGCCACTGCCTTCGAAACCGTAATCCATTTCAAGTTTGCTTGACCAGTTACTGTAGTTCACGAAGAAAAACAATTCGTCTTCAATAATTGGACCGCCAACGTTAAAACCAAAACGCGATTGCGTTTTAATAGGAGCAACTGTTTTTGTTTCAAAGGTCTGATGACCGTTTTCATCTAAGACGTTACGACCATCTTCACTGATGGTACTGATGGTTTGTACATCACCGGCTAAATCAGGCGTTGATGTTTCAGCAAAGCCAGAGAATTTAAAATCATTGGTACCTGATTTAGTTACCGCATTGATAGTACCACCACCAAAATTACCTTTTGAGGCAGAGAATGGTGAAACATCAACAGAAATTTGTTCAATCGCATCTAAAGAAACAGGCGGTTGCTCGGTTGGGTAGCCGCCGTAGTTTAAACCGAAATCATCATTTTGACCGATACCGTCAACAGTTAAGCTGTTCGAGCGAGGGTTACCACCGGCAATTACTAGCTCACCGTTGCCGTTAATGCTGGCTAATGGGTTTAAGCGAGCCACATCTTTAATGTCACGATTAAAGCTAGGTACGTTCTTAATGAGCTCAGCACCAAAGATGCTGTTTGAACCACCTGATTTTTGTAAAATGTTAGAGCCAGTCACTTGAATACGTTCAATGCTGTCTACTTGTAACTGCTCGCTGATACGGTGTGTATCGCCTAAGCTAAGAAAGATATTATCGAGTGTCGTATCACTGTAGGTATCAGAGTCGATAATCACGGTGTAAGGACCACCAACACGTAAACCTTTTGCAGTAAAGTTACCTGAGTCGTTAGTCACAAATTCACGGCTTGTTTTTGAAGGCTCGTGAATAACAATAATTTTTACGTTAGCAGCAGCTGAGCCTGTAGGGCTCAGTATTTTACCACGCATTGAAGACGAGGTATCTGCAGCCATTGCAGAGGTCGATAAACCAAGTGCAAAAATAACTGCACTTGAAATAAGTGAGAGGCGTTGGGTTTTCATCGGTTAATCCTTGATTACATTTTTAAAGTTGTGAATATTTATTATTATTTTTAGCAACCAAAAACCTAACCAGTTGCTCTGTTTTTTATTTAGAGTGAAATTAGACCAGATTTTTATGTCATTTTCATTACATATTTTCACACTTTTTCTAATTCAAATTACACCTACTCAAGCTTGAATGAACAAATCAAAAATATAAATATAAAAAACAACAAGATATAAGGAAAATAAACAATATTAATGGAAATGATACTGAATATCCGACTATATAAAAATTTGTTATTTATAAGTCGCCCCTTATGACTTTTAATTATATGTCTGTTCAACCAGTTATTGTGTGAAAAGTAATTTATGTAATTATTTACTATTTATACAGTGACTTAGATGAAGTCAACTGATGTACCTCTGTAAATTGGACACCAGTACTAAGAATAAAGAATCTTATAGTATCGTAAAGTTCCCTTCCAAATAAATGAGTAAACATTTATAGTGGATTTTCATTGCTATATGTAATTGTGTCACTCTATTATTTTGTAAAAAATAGATTTGACTCTAACAAAACATAAAACTTAACTATTTGGTCAACAGTGATGTGAAAGTAAAATAATAACTACAATTTCACTTGAAATGGTTTGTTAATACATTTTAAATATAGAGCAACATAATGAAAAATAACAAAGAAATAAAAAAAACAGGGAATATTCGAGTTCAAAGCCAACATAAAATTTTAATTGCGGCGAGTACTGAATTTGTTTTACAAGGCTATAAAGGTGCTACCGTACAATCAATTGCTGATAGAGCGGGCCTGCCTAAAGCTAATATACTTTATTATTTTAAAAATAAAGAAAATATTTATCACGCAGTTTTGGAACATACTTTACAAATGTGGGATGAAGGTATTGGTGATATAACGCCTGAAGATGGACCTAAAGCGGCAATTGAAAAATTTATTGACGCGAAAGTAAGAATGTCATTCAAGCATCCTGAATCTTCAAAGATTTATGCAATGGAGATCATCCAAGGTGCTCAACATTTAAAAGATTTTGCCCGAACCTATCAACGAAAATGGGTAAGAGAAAAAGCACAACTTTTCCAGAAATGGATAGATAATGGTGAAATGAGAGATGTTGATCCCATTCATTTAATCTTCCTTATTTGGTCTTCAACCCAACACTATGCTGATTTTGAAACACAAATTTTAACAATCATGAATAGAGCAGAATATGAAGAAGATGATGTAGAGCATGTTATATCTTTCTTAACAGACATGATTCTACGCGGCTGTGGTTTAAACGAATGATGATGAAAAAATCTCTTTTACATCTAACGATGACATTGGCGTTGACTTATATGAGCACAACACAAGCCGAACAGTTAAAAATAGCGACATTCAACGTAAGTATGGAGGCTTTAAATTACCAGCCTCAAGGAAATCGTGATATGTCAACGGTGACAAATAAAGCATTACAAATTGCTTTAGATAATAATCACCAACAAATCAGGAATATTGCTGAAATTATTCAACGGGTAAATCCTGATATTATTTTACTCAATGAATTTGATAATCAAGAAAACAATGATAATAATCAGCATCAGTCATTAAAAAAATTTATGACACATTATCTGAATACAAACCAAAATGATCAAAGTGCCATACATTATCCATATTTTTATCAAGGTCCTGTAAATACAGGCGTTAATTCAGGTTATGATTTAGATGGCAATGGAAAAAAAGGTGTTTTACCTGGCGATGGTTTTGGTTACGGACATTTTCCAGGTCATTTTGGTATGGCGTTACTTTCAAAGTATCCTATAAATTTAAAAAATATACGTACCTTTCAATATTTCAAGTGGCAGGATATGCCTAACGCTCTTAAGCCAATAGATCCAATTACTTCTAAACCTTGGTTTAGTGAAGAAGCATGGAAAAACAGTAGATTATCTTCAAAATCTCATTGGGATATTCCTGTAGAAGTTAACGGTAAAACTATTCACATCTTAGCAAGCCACCCTACACCACCTGTCTTTGACGGACCTGAAGATAGAAATGGTAAACGTAATCATGATGAAATTCGTTTCTGGACCGATTATATAACCACTGAAAACTCAGCTTATATATATGACGACAAGGGTAAAAAGGGAGGATTGAAAGCTTCTTCTCCTTTCGTAATTCTTGGTGATTTAAACGCGTCTAACGTTGATGGAAGTGCTATTATTTCAGGGATATCAAATTTGTTAACGCATGATAATATTCAAGATGTGATGCCTCATAGTCAAGGTGCCAAAGAGCATACTTTAGATAAAGAAAACGCTAAGCACCATACTGCTTTTTGGCGAATGAGAGCAGATTATGTTTTACCGTCAAAGACGGGAATTGATATTAAAAATTCTGGCGTCTATTGGCCAACCGTAGACGAAGATACCTTTAGATTGATTAAAGATAGAGCTGCATCTTCAGATCATAGAATGGTATGGGTTGATATATTACTCCAAACTAAATAACACATAAACTATCTTAATTTAATAAACTTATACAAGAAGTAAAAAATGAAAAAACTCCTCTCTGCTGTCAGCATTGTACTCGCTTTGTCAGCTTGTGAAACCACAAAAAGCTCTCCTGGAGCTGCTGGTACGACACTTACCACTATCACAGAAGTACAATCACCCAAAAATATCATCATGGTCATAGCTGATGGTATGGGGCCGGCTTATACAACATCTTATCGTTATTTTAATGACGATCCACTAACAGAACATATTGAAGATACAGTATTTGACCGCTTACTCGTTGGCTCAGCGAGCACTTATCCTGCAAGAGTATCAGGCGTAGTGACTGATTCAGCTGCAGGAGCAACTGCACTTGCTACTGGTTTTAAAACATATAATGGAGCTATTGCATTAGATGTAAATAAAAAGAGTGTAGAGACCGTTTTAGAGTTTGCTAAAAAACAAGGCAAAAAAACAGGTGTGGTAGTAACGTCTCAAATAAACCATGCAACCCCAGCTTCATATTTGGCACATAATGAAAGTAGACATAATTATAATGAAATAGCTGACAGTTATTTAGACAATGGTATTAAGGCTGATGTTTATTTAGGTGGTGGTTGGAAATATTTTCTTCGTGATGATCGAAACTTGATTGATGAATTTAAAGCATCTGGTTTTCAATACATCGATAACTATAATGCATTAAGAGATATTAAAGAAAAAACACCCCTTATCGGGTTATTTGCAGATAAGGGATTACCATCTGCCCTTGATGACAGTAATAATCATCGATTATCAACCATGACAAAAACTGCGATTCAACAACTAGAAAATAAAAATGGCTATTTTTTAATGGTTGAAGCAAGCCAAATTGATTGGGCTGGTCATGCAAATGATATTGCCACAGCAATGGCTGAAATGTCAGACTTAGCAAAGACAATGGTTTATTTAGAACAGTACGTAAAACAAAATCCCGAAACCTTAGTCATATTAACAGCTGATCATAGTACTGGAGGCTTAACGGTTGGCGCTAATGGAATATATCAATGGAATCCAGAAATTCTTCGTACAATGGAGAGTTCTCCAGTAGCAATAGCTGAACAAATATCAGAAAAGATAATTACACAAAACCTTTTAACAAAATTACTTAAATTTAAGGTTACAGAAAAAGAAGTTAAGATTATTCAATTAGCAAAAAATACGGCAATTGATAAATTATCTGCATATAAACAACTTGATAAGAAAGAAAAATCAAAAACTAAAAAACCAATGATGAGTAAAATAATTGCGAGCTCAATTAAAAAAATCATTGATGTTAGAACAAACACAGGATGGACTTCTGGTGGTCATACTGCAATTGATGTACCTGTTCATACATTAGGTAAGAGCAGTGAAAAATTCAAAGGTAAGATTGATAATACAGATATAGCCAAACAAATATTTTTACTACTTGGTAAAAGTTAAACAAGACTCTTCTCGTTTATTAAATGAAAACCGCTAACTTTGTTAGCGGTTTTTTTATGCCTAAAATGTTAAACAAAAAATATATAGTTAAATCTACTTACTATTTTTCCACTATTTAATAGTGTTATTCACACTCCTTCTGATTATATTTTTGCTCTATATTATGAGTTACGCTGGTTCTTAACCTTACTTACTAACGGTAAAAACTATGTTTTGTAGCCTTTCAATTTTAAATATTAATCTAAAAACAACCCTAACAACTCCTAAGTACGCAAATAAAAATAAGTAACTTAATAAGTTAAAAGCTTACTTTAGTTATTTAACCACACCATTAATAAGACTTATTGGACTCAGTGAATACTTACTTCAAACCAAAATGGAGTTACCGGGGTTGAATCTAAATCACAATCAGGGTTTTCGGGGTTATTAAAAGGCGGTCATATGGGGTTATCAGGGTTATCACCGTGTTGACACGAAGGGTTGCTGGGGTTATAGTAATCATGATCAATTTAAAGGAGGTTGAAATGAAGTACCCTATCGCGTTAAAGAAAATAATGGGTGTCGAGAACTACAAAGTAAGTGTTCCTGATTTACCTGGTTGTGAATGTAACGGAGTGAACGTGGATGTTTCTTTAAGTAAAATCTATGAGACTATAGCTACGCATCTTTCTATATTGGCGGAGTATGGAGAAGCAATTCCACACGCTACAAGTATTGAGCATCACTTAGATAAATATCCAAATGTTATTTGGGGAGTTATAGATATCGACATAACGCCTTATCTAGGAAAGAGCCATAAAGTTAATGTCACACTGCCCGAATTACTAATAAAACAAATTGATGATCGGGTGAGTAAATCTTCAGCATATAAAACACGGTCAGGATTTATTGCAAGCGCTTGTATGAGTGAATTAAACCAATCAGTGCTTTAAGATTAATTATTATTTGAGCTATTAAAATTAAGAACAAAAATAAGAGATATAAAATGACGAATAAAAATTTATTACTGATCAGTAGTTCCCGTGCAGGCCAAACACCATATTTAGAACATGCAAAAACGATGATCAAAGAACATTTAAGAGGAATTCAAGATGTTATATTTATTCCTTACGCAGGCGTTACGGTAAGTTATGACGATTATACAGCTAAAGTACAAAGTGCCTTAACAGCAATGAATATTAATGTAAAAGGAATACATAACTTTGATAATGCGCTTACCGCAATTAATAACGCGAAAGCAATAATCATAGGTGGTGGTAATACTTTTCATTTATTACACCAATTGTATGAAAACAATCTTCTATCGGCAATCAACGAAAAAGTAAACTCAGGTACACCCTATATTGGCTGGAGTGCTGGTTCAAATGTAGCAGGTACGAGTATTTGTACTACCAACGATATGCCAATAATTGAACCCCAAAGTTTTAAAGCGCTAAACTTAGTGCCTTTTCAACTTAACCCTCATTACACAGAATTTAATCCACCCGGACATAATGGTGAAACAAGAGAACAACGTTTAGCTGAATTCATGGTCATTAACCCTGAAATGCCTATTGTAGGTATTGTCGAAGGAAGCGCTTTAAAGTTAGAAGAAGGAAAGCTGTCGCTAATTGCTTTTGACAAAATTGAAAAGCCGGATGGCTTTTTGTTCGAAGGTGGAAGTAAATGTACTATTGCCGTTAATGAAGATATTAGTCATCTATTATAAAATTACAGCATATATTTTAATGAGATACGTGCAGTGAACAAAACATGTGTTCACCGCATTTACTAGAGGTATGCTTTAATAAAAATTTAAAGCAGTTTAGTAATAGAAGATAAATTAAATACTGACACTGCTTTGTTTATATCTGCTTCAAAACCAAGTTTTGCAATGAGTGGTGAGTCAATAAGTGATCGAAGTTCCGCTATATTCTCCTCTAAGTAATTCATTGGCTCAGCACAATTTGCGATCCAACCAATACACTCAAGTCCGTCTGCTAAAATTGTTTCATAGGTAAGTAAAGCATGATTCAAGCAGCCTAGTTTCATATTAACCACTAAAATTACTTTCTGTTTAGTCTGCTGAGCAAACTGAGATAAAAACTTACCTTCTCCTAATGGTAATCGCCAACCACCTGCACCTTCGGTAATTACAATATCACTTTCTCTTTCAATAATTGTTTCAAATCCAGCGGTGATATCAGTGAGTTTAATTTTAATATCAACTAAATTAGCAGCAATGTTCGGAGCAATTGGAGGTTCAAATGCAATTGGATTAATTTCATTAATACTTTGCCCGCAATTTGCCTGCTGTTGTAGTAATTGTGCATCTTCATTAATAAGGGTTATACCGTCAGTGGTATGTATAAGTTCGCACCCAGCTGAAATGGGTTTGAATACAGCTACGTTATAGTTTTCTTTAACCAAAGCTGCCGTAATTAATTGAGCTACATAGGTTTTACCCGCATCAGTATCTGTTGCTGTAATAAAAATTTTAATCATTGAGCTTTACCACAATTCCAGAATAAACATTGTAAGTAGCTGGGTAAATACCACTTGGTTCCAGAAAGTCTTGATAGCTATTGGTCATTTTATTCCATTTATCTTTTCCAGCTAAACCTTTTCCTTTTTCCTTAGCTACGTGATTTGCACCCAATCCTTTTAGCTCTCTCGCTAAATGAATAACGTTTTGGTACTCTAAAACTAAATCTTGGCTTTTATGTTTTAGCAATTTACATGTACTATTATCGAAAACAGTTTCTATATCCTGCGCTGTTTTAAAGTCAATAACATGTTTTTCATCATCTACTTGCGCCCACGAAGACTTTAATTCATGTAAAGTGCCATCAAGTAATGTTGAAAATATAAATAAACCACCTGGTTTTAAAACCCGCATAATTTCTTTTACAAGAATATCTAAATGATCACACCATTGTATTACCAAGTTAGAATATATAACGTCAATGGTATTATCTTGAAAAGGTAAATGGTATGCATCTGCTTCTAACCAACTTATTTCCTTACTCCGGTTTTCTTGGGCGAAAACAAGCATTTTATTTGAAATATCAACACCAATAGTTTGTTGGTATTTACTGGCTAATATGTCGGTGAAAAATCCCGTGCCCGATCCCAAATCAACAACAGTTATATCTGATCTGTTAGGCAACAATGACATTAAATTTTTACCCGTATAGCGTTGTAATCGAGATGAAACATCATACGACTTACTCGCTGAGCCAAATGATTTGGCTATTTTATTCCTGTTTAATACATCAGGCATTAACTTAAAACCTCATTCAATATGTCCGCTAAATACATGATATCTTTATCTTTATGATTCGCTGTAATGGTAACGCGTAACCTAGAACTGTTCTTGGCAACCGTTGGTGGTCTTATCGCCGTTAACCAAATACCTTTGTTTTTGAGTTTTTGACAGACATTAAGTGCTTTATCTTCACTACCAATAATAATAGCTTGAATAGATGAAGATGAAGGAATTATTTGAATACTGTCATCAAGTTTATCTGTTAAAAGTTCACTTAATTGCGAGATGTTATCTCTACGCCAAGATTCATTTTTAGCCAGTTTAATGCTTGATTTTGTTGCCCATGCTACAGCTGGGGAAATTGCAGTTGAATAAATATAATGACGAGAAAAGTTAACAAGATATTGATACATATCTTCATCACAAGCGATAAATGCTCCACTCGTTGCTAGCGCTTTACCAAAAGTTGCCATAACAATATCTATATTGCCAAAACTGCTACTGCCCTGACCTGATTCACCAATGACACCAATACTGTGAGCGTCATCCATATAAAGGATAGCTTTTTGTTGTTTAGAAATATTAATGAGTTGGCTGACATCGGCACAATCGCCATCCATACTAAAAACACCTTCAGAGACTATGAGCTTATTTTCAACGTTGCTTTTAATTAAATGTTTTTCAAGTTGCTGGTGATCATTATGTAAATAACGCTTAACAAGGGCATCACTTGATAAAGCACCGTCTATCAAAGAAGCGTGACTTAGTTTATCTAAAAAGAACTGACTATCTTTATTACCTAATGTTTGTAATACACCTGAATTAGCGCCAAAGCCACTGCTATAAAGTAAACAACGTGGTTTATTTAGCCATTCGCAGACGTCTTCTTCTAAAGCTCGGTGCGCGTAATGAAACCCCGTGATCAAACTTGAAGCACTGGCACCGCTACCGAATTTATCAACACCCTCTTGAAGTGCTTTGTTTATTTCGTGGTGATGGTTTAAACCGAGGTAATCATTAGAGGAGAAATTTAAGTACCTTTTGCCTGACACAACTATTTCTCGGCCATTTTGCTCGCTTATACATTGGCGTTGACGGTATTGTGATTTTTCTTTTTGCTGAGCAACTTGCTCAGCAATAAAGTTAAAAGACATAGATTTAAGTTTAACTCTTATTCTGTGCGCAATATTTACAAAGAAGCGTCGTAAAACAATTCTTTGTTCTGCTGATTCACGACAGCTGTTGTTATTTGCTGCTCTGTATTATCATCTTCAGTCGCAACTGTTTCAGTATTAATGCCTAATTTGGCAAACAACTGCATATCTTTATTAGCTTCTGGATTCCCTGTTGTTAACAATTTACAACCGTAGAATATTGAATTAGCACCCGCTAAAAAACACATTGCTTGCATTTGTTCATTCATCGCATCGCGACCAGCTGATAAACGAACATGACTTTTCGGCATCATGATACGTGCTATAGCGATACAACGGATGAAGTCAAACGCATCTAAATCGTCAACATTTGCTAGTGGTGTACCTTCAATTTTAACTAACATGTTAATAGGTACACTTTCAGGGTGCTTAGGTAAGTTTGCTAATTGTGCTAAAAATGATGCTCTGTCTTGTGCTTTTTCACCTAACCCAACGATACCACCACTACAGACTTTCATACCAGAATCACGAACATTCTGTAAAGTATCTAATCTATCTTGGTAGCTGCGTGTGGTTATTATAGAATTATAATGTTCTGGAGATGTATCAAGGTTATGGTTGTAATAATCTAAACCAGCTTCTTGTAATTCATCTGCTTGACTTCCATCAATCATGCCAAGTGTCATACAGGTTTCTAATCCCATCGCTTTAACACCTTTAACCATTTCGAGAACGTAAGGCATATCACGTGCTTTTGGATTTCTCCAACCCGCTCCCATACAAAAGCGCGTTGACCCTTGATCCTTCGCAATTTTTGCGGCTTCGAGTACTTTTTCAACTTCCATTAAACGTTCTTTTTTAACATCTGTATTGTATCGAGCACTTTGAGAGCAATATTTACAGTCTTCAGGGCAAGCACCTGTTTTTATTGATAACAGGGTGCTGACTTGTACTTCATTAGGGTTAAAGTGTTCACGATGAACGGTTTGAGCGTGAAACATAAGATCACTAAAAGGAAGAGCAAAAAACGCTTCAACTTCAGCTATTGACCAATCATGACGCGTGATATTTGTTTGAGACATGTGAAACCTTAACTATAAATATATAAATGTGAAAATTGCATCGCTAAATATTAGCAGGTAATCTATGTGCTAGTCATTAATTGTCAACATAAAAAAACGCTCAAGCTTTACATATGAATAAAAAACATACAGATTTAATTGATTTTGATAAAAAACACGTTTGGCATCCTTATACATCGATGTCCAATCCCTTGCCTTCTTATTTAGTTGAGTCAGCCGAAGGTGTTCATATCAAACTTGTTTCAGGCGAGAAACTTGTTGATGGCATGTCATCATGGTGGTCAGTATTGCATGGCTATAATCATCCGAAATTGAACCAAGCCTTAATAGATCAAACCCAAAAAATGGCACATGTTATGTTTGGAGGTTTGACCCATGAACCTGCAATTAACTTGTGTAAAAAACTCATAGATATGACACCAGAGCCCTTACAGAAAGTATTTTTGTCAGACTCGGGCTCTGTATCAGTAGAAGTCGCCATAAAAATGTCTTTGCAATACTGGCATAGCCAAGGGAAAAGCGAGAAACATAAATTACTAACCGTCAAAAATGGTTATCATGGAGATACCTTTGCTGCTATGTCGGTATGTGATCCAGTTAATGGAATGCATCAGATATTTGAATCGGTATTGATGAAAAACATTTTTGCTCCCGCGCCCCAAAGCGACTTTTACGAACAATGGGATGCAAATGAATTAATTGTCTTAGATAATTTTTTTAAAACACACTATATTGAAATCGCTGCATTTATTATCGAACCAATTGTTCAAGGCGCTGGTGGCATGCGTTTTTATCACCCTGAATATTTGAAGGCCTGTAGATACTTATGTACAAAGTACGACGTATTATTTATTGCTGATGAAATTGCTACTGGTTTAGGTAGAACAGGTAAACTATTTGGATGTAATTGGGCTGAAATAAGTCCAGATATTATGTGTTTAGGCAAAACATTAACGGGTGGTTACATGACACTTGCAGCCACTTTATGTACAGAACACATTGCAGAAACCATCAGTAATGGTGAAGCTGGATGTTTTATGCATGGTCCTACTTTTATGGCTAATCCACTTGCTTGTGCAGTAGCAAATGCAAGTTTAGCATTATTAGAAACGGGTGAATGGCGACAGCAAGTTAACTTTATTGAATCATTCCTGAAACAGTATTTACTACCTTTAAACAGTCATAAAAGCGTAATAAATGCTCGAGTATTAGGTGGAATTGGCGTAATTGAAACACATTCGCCTGTTAATATGGCTACTATACAAAAGAGATTTGTTGAATTAGGTGTTTGGATCAGACCATTCGATAGGCTTATCTATATCATGCCGCCATTTATTAGTAATGAAGATGATTTAGAGATGTTAGTTAATGCTATTAGCACTGTACTTGATGAAGAACAGTGCTTTAATAGATAAAACATAGTTTAAATTTAGATAATTTTAACTATGTTTAAAGTTGCAAGCTTATGGGTAAGTTTGCAATTCATTAAGTTTAACTAAAATGTACATTACCCAAGCAACCGTAACAGTAAGCAACAACACCAAATTAAAATGTTTGCTGTCACGTTTTCTTCTGCTTCTATAATGATCAAGTACCAGGCAAAAATAACTGCACAAAGCACTTACCCAAAGTACGATATATAAATAGCCAGTTAAAGGTGCCAACCAAAACTGTCTAATTTCAATATCTCTAAATCGCAGTAAACCATAATCCTGATCTGGCGCCGCATAATAAGACATAACGATGGCAAAGATGAATAATACCCATCCACTTAATGCTAAAATCCTTGTTAACACTACCCCTATATCTGTAGAACTCCGTCTGTTTTTAATATCCAATATCATTGATTTAATACCTCTAAAGTCAATATTACTGTTTTTTGTTTTTATATAGACCAGATTAGCAAGTTTTACTTGTTAAACGCAGTAGTAAAGGTAACATATCACACCTTAAAGTTAGTGCAATATATTCAGTGTCAAAAACTGCATGTATGTACAAAAAACCACACAATAATTCAATAAAGAAAGAGGTTGATAATGTCAGTTATCTCAATCACTGATGTGCTTGCTGGAAAATATCCAGTAAGTGAAGCAGTTACAATACACGGTTGGATACGAACTCGCCGTGATTCTAAAGCCGGTATTTCATTTCTAGCCGTTCATGATGGTTCATGTTTTGATGCTATTCAAGCTATCGCGCCAAGTGATCTCGATAATTATCAATCAGAAGTTTTGAAACTCACCACTGGTGCTGCTGTTAAAGTAACTGGTATTTTGGTTGAGTCTCCAGGTAAAGGACAATCATTCGAAATTCAAGCAACTAACGTTGAAGTTTTAGGATTTGTTGATGATCCTGATACCTACCCTATGGCAGCAAAACGCCATAGCATCGAGTTTTTACGTGAGCAAGCTCATTTACGTGCTCGTACCAATATAGGTGGTGCAGTCGCTCGTGTTCGAAATACTTTGGCTCAAGCAGTTCATCGCTTTTTGCATAGTAAAGGTTACTTTTGGATAAGCACACCGTTAATCACCGGTAGTGATTGTGAAGGTGCTGGCGAGATGTTCCGCGTAAGTACGCTTGATATGGAAAATTTACCACGTACTGATAAAGGCGATGTTGATTACACAAAAGATTTCTTTGGTAAAGAAACATTCTTAACGGTTTCAGGACAATTAAACGTAGAAACATACGCATGTGCCCTTTCAAAAGTTTATACTTTTGGACCAACATTCCGCGCAGAAAATTCAAATACAACTCGTCATTTAGCTGAGTTTTGGATGATAGAGCCAGAAATTGCATTTGCAGATTTATCTGATGCAGCAGATCTTGCTGAAGAAATGTTGAAGTATGTTTTCCAAGCTGTGCTTGATGAACGTAGCGATGATATGTCTTTCTTCCAACAGCGTGTAGATAAAACTGTTGTAGACCGTATGAATTCAGTAATCAATAACGACTTTGTTCGTTTAGATTACACTGATGCAATTACTATTTTAGAAAATTGTGATAAGAAATTTGAAAATAAAGTTTCTTGGGGTGTAGATTTAAACTCAGAACATGAGCGTTATTTAGCTGAAGAGCACTTTAACGGCCCTGTAGTTTTACAAAACTACCCTAAAGATATTAAATCATTCTACATGCGTTTAAATGATGACGGGAAAACTGTTGCAGCAATGGATATATTAGCGCCTGGTATTGGCGAAATCATTGGTGGTAGTCAACGTGAAGAACGCCTTGACGTGCTTGATGCTCGTTTAGCAGAAATGAATTTAAATCAAGATGATTACAGCTGGTATCGTGATTTAAGACGTTATGGCACTGTTCCGCATTCTGGTTTTGGTTTAGGTTTTGAACGTTTAGTTGCTTATGCTACTGGTATGCAAAATGTTCGTGACGTTATTCCTTTCCCAAGAACGCCTAATAACGCCGCATTCTAGAAAAATACTGAATAATAAAAAACCTCCGTTTGGAGGTTTTTTTATGCTCAAAAATAACGGCCATGAACTTTATCAGCCATATTTGCTTTCAAGCAATTACAACATTCTGATGTCTTACTTATTTTCCAAATAAATCATAAAAACCTATATTCCTTTACACAATTTCATAGCATGAGTGGCTGGAGGTTAAGTCAAAGATAGACAATTTACTAAAGCTAAATAAGTTCCTTAACCATAAAGTATTTACAACCTGATTTGGGGTAATTTTCTTGTACCCATTTAGTGATATAGCCGTACTTTTTGTAAAATGGCATTGCTTGGAAGTTTAAGGTATCAAGCATACTTAACGAACACCCCCTCCCTTTAGCCGCACTTTCAAGTTCATATAATATTTTAGCACCAACTTGTTGACCACGGAGTGATTCATCGACCCATAAGGTATTAATTAATAACCAATTACCAAACGTTCGGGCAGATGAACCCGCTATAATATTACCTTTGTCATCTTTTATTTGAACCGCTAATGGCTTACGTTCACTAACTTCCCAGTTAGCCCAATTAAATTCGGCGATTTTATCATCTAAAAAATCAATTAATTGTTGCTCTGGCTCATCGAGTATTTCTATTATCATAAGTTAACAAACACCCTATAGATAGGAAACATGATGCTCTAGAGACTTCAACGGTTTTAGTGGAACTTCTTTTGCTGGAGTCCCAATGTAGATAAAACCAATAATATCATTATCGAGGGTAATATTTAAATCACGTTTAACTGCGTCATTATAACTGAAGTCACCTGTTCTCCAAACAGCACCAAAACCTAAACTAAATGCTGCCATTTGCATTGAATGAGCACAACAACCAGCGGCAATAGTTTGTTCAATCTTTGGTACTTTTGCATGTTCCTGATATTGTGTGCTAATGACAATAATTATGGGGGCTCGATAAGGCATGTTTTTAGCCTTTAGTATCTTTTCTTCACTAAAATTTTGATCTATTGCTGCTTGTTCAAAAACATTACTCAGTTTATCTAAACCTTGATCTTTAATGACAGTAAAAAACCATGGCTTTAAACAGCCATGATCTGGTGCTCGCATGCCTGCATTAAGTATAAACTCAATCTCGTTTGAAATAGGTGCAGGAGAAATCAATCTTGGGGTCGATTGTCGTTGCAATAATAATTCTTTAGCATTCATTAATTATATAAACTCTGTTTAACTTTTCGTTGGTAATGATTATAAAGGTAATGATCTATACTGGTAAAGCGACCAGCACCAATAAAAAACAAAGCAAGTAACATGATGAAATAAGTACTGGCAAATTCGATTCCATTATTAAGGACAACTATGGTGCCATTTTCATATAACCATTCAGTGTTGCCATTTTCTTCCAGTAAACCTCTCATTGCTTCTAGACGCGTACCTGTTGCTTCACTATTTTCAAGACTTGCCTGAGCGTTATTAACGCCAATCCAGGTCAACATCTTAGCAGGGCTTGTGTCTGGATTCGTTGGCGTGATTGCAAACCAGCCATTATCTGCATGTACAGTTGTCGCAGCGACTATCATGGTAAACATTAACGGTATACTGAGTAAACGTGTAAATAAACCCACTAATAATAACCATCCGCCAAAAAATTCGGTCCATGTAGCAATATTCGCTAACAACGTTGGGAAAGGTAAGCCTAAGCCCCACTCTGCATTACCAAACCAAGAAATGATATCAGGACTCGTTAAAAAGTTGGCTAAACCTGTCACTTCAGGATTAATAAATTGCATTTTTCCATAGCCCGCCATAATAAATATGGGTGCTAAATATAAGCGTAATAATAATGATGGTATTCCATCATAGTTTTTAAGTTGTTCTATAAATTTTTGATAGGTATTTATTAATGTTAAAGAGGTCATTATCACATCATCTATATAGTAGTTAGGAGTATTGATTCATTATGGACTAATAATTAGACCTCACATATGAATAATAACTTTCAATTACACATTTATTTACTATTGAGGCTACTTAACTGGACAAAAATTAAGTAGCATAGTTAACAATTATTATTACTGACTTATCATGCCGGATATTATGACACAACAAACAACATTACCTAATGCTCCAGTGAAGCAAAGTGCTTTAAAGCGAGTAACATTTAAAATTTTTAGTGGATTAAATACTTTTAGAAAAATCACGATAAACATCCTCTTTTTTATCATTTTATTTCTATTTATCGCAGCAATAACAAGTGATGAAGGTGAAGTTGTTGTCCCTAATAATTCAGCGTTAGTGCTAAATATTTCTGGTGACATTGTTGAACAAAAACGTTCAATTGATCCAATGGATGCTTTCATAGATGAAGCACTCAAAGAACAGCAAAAAAATCCAGAGGTTTTGCTCGGTGATATTCTCAATGTTATCGAAAGAGCAAAGAATGACAGTCGTATTGAAATAATGGTACTTAACCTTCAAGGTGTTAATCGTAGCGGGCTTAGTAAGCTTCAAGATATTGCAAAGGCTTTGAAAGACTTTAAAACTTCAGGAAAACGAATAATTGCTGTTGGGGATCAATATTCACAAGATCAATATTACTTAGCTAGTTCAGCTGATGAAGTATGGCTAAACCCTCGTGGTTGGTTACTACTTGATGGTTATGGCCGTTATCAGTTGTATTTCAAATCGGCTTTAGAAAAATTATCAATTAGCCAACATGTATTTAGAGTAGGTACCTATAAATCGGCTATTGAACCTTATATTCGTGATGATATGTCTGGAGCGGCTAAAGAGGCAAATAAATTATGGTTAAGTGATTTATGGTCTCAATATAAGAATGATGTAGCAGATAATAGAGGATTTGCTATTGATAACTTTGATGAGAACGCCGACGTACTGGTTGCTAAACTTGAAAAAGCAAATGGTAATGTTGCCCAATATGCTTTAGAAAATAAATGGGTAGACGCTTTAAAGAATCGCCAAGAAATGAAAAATTCATTAATTGACCTTGTTGGTAAAAATGTTGAAGGTGATAGCTATAATCATATTAGTTTCTCGAGTTATCTAAAAGCGACCAAGCCAATATTTCCAATTATAAATCCAAATACCGATAAAGTTGCGGTCATTGTTGCTAAGGGAACTATTTTAGATGGTAACCAAAAAGCAGGTACAATTGGTGG
>Ga0233426_10001723_pt1 | contig 19377 bp, 10 predicted proteins | sample SI_118_April2016_6_FD_179875 | JGI IMG/M metagenome (GOLD analysis project Ga0233426, IMG submission 179875) | Seawater microbial communities from Saanich Inlet, British Columbia, Canada - SI_118_April2016_10_MG | ecosystem: Environmental > Aquatic > Marine > Inlet | place: Canada: British...
AATCAACTGTATAATTATTAACATTTAAAAGATAGAAATTATGGCTAAATTAATAGAAGCAAAATACAACACTGATCAACCTTTATATATTCCTTCTGAGGAATTATTAAAGATTGTCGCTGCTCACACTTCAGACAACTGTGTGATTACTTACATTGATGGTTCAACTATTACAGTTGGCCAAAGTCTAGCTAACGCTGCCGCAGCTAGAGCTTTAGAAGCTAGTTTACAAGCTTCTTGGTTAAAATGTATAAATGCTGGTCCAGATGCTTCTGGAACTGTACTTAACACAAATGTGTTTACTACTGTAGCATAAAACAATAATAAGATCCCGCTTCGGCGGGGTCTTTTTTAATTATTATATTATATTATATTATGGAAACAAAAGAAAAGAAAAAACCAGAGGTTAAGAAACCTGAGGTTAAAAAAGAAATTAAAAAGGATACTTGGGAAATTAAAGATAGGTATTATCATTTATTAAATGGTAGATCTCCTTTAACATTTAGAATAAACTCTAGACACTCTTTAAGAAAATCTCTAATGTTTTTTGATGAAAATAAAAACGTTAACAGAGAGCTTAGATATGCTACTAACATGAAAAGCCCATTTGTTGATGAGCAAAATGGAACAGTAACGTTGGGTCATATTGTTTTTGAAAATGGAGTACTAATGGTACCTAAGTCTGATCAAGCTTTACAAAAGCTACTGACACTGTATCATCCAAATAAAAACAAGCTATACGCTGAGAAAGACGACGTTCAAGAAGCTGTAGACGATCTAGACTACTTACAAATGGAAATAGAAGCTATGAACACTGCTAGCGTAATGGAAATAGATCATGCTGAAGCTATACTAAGAGTTGAATTTGGTTCGGGTGTTGCAAATATGACTTCTAAGGAACTCAAAAGAGATTTACTACTGTTTGCTAGAAGTAATCCTAGTTTGTTCTTAGATTTAGCTAGTGATGAAAATGTAGAATTAAGAAACTTTGGAATTAAAGCTGTTGAAGCTGGAATTATGAAGTTATCTCAAGATCAAAGAACATTTACATGGGGTAGCAATGGTAGAAAACTTATGAATATTCCTTTTGATGAAAACCCGTATTCAGCATTAGCTGCGTGGTTTAAAACTGACGAAGGTGTAGAGGTTTACAAAACCATACAGAAAAAGTTCAAATAACAAGTGACTATAATTATAAGGGGCTACTGATGTAGCCTCTTTTTTAAAATATTAAAATGGCAATAAACGTAGATACAGTATACAAAACAGTATTACTTATATTAAACAACGAGCAGCGTGGTTATATGACGCCAGACGAATTTAATAAAATAGGTAGTCAAGTTCAAAGACAAATATTTGAAGCTTACTTTGAAGACTTGAATCAACAACTACGTATACCTCAATCTGACATGGAATATTCAGATAGAGTCGCTATTACAGATGAAAAAATTGCAGAATTTAAAACTGAACTAAATCCAACAGGTACAAATCCTTTTACGGTGCCTGATAATTTATATAGACTAGGTTCTATTACATATGAACCAAACGCTAGTACATATAAAGAAATACAAAGAGTAGGTAGAGCAGAGATATATAATATTAGAAAAGCTCCTTTAACTGCACCTACTACAAATTATCCAATATATTTATACGAAGACAATAAAGCTTTAGTTTATCCTGAAACAATAATTGATCCAGCTCACGTTAAAATGCAATATGTTAAAAAACCTTCCGAAGTTAGATGGGGTTATTACATAGGTGGTTTAGGTCAATATGTAAACGATTCTACAGTATATGGCAACCTGCTACTAAATAATGGAGGTTCTTTAAGTAATATAACTTTAAATCCTACAGGAATAACTTTAAACCAAACTTACATTGGTCTTACCACCACCGTTTCACCAAGTGGTGGAACTGGCGCAATACTTTCAGTTACAGTAACTGCTGGAACCGTAGCATCCGTAGAAATAACAAGTCCTGGATCTGGTTATAACATAGGAGATACTTTAAGCGTTTCCTCGTCACAGTTTGTAGGTACTCCAACTTCTGACTTAGAAATACAACTTACAGAATCAGACTTTAACTCAGGAAGTACTTATGGTAGCACTAACTTTGAGCTGCATAACTCAGAAAGAACTGAAGTTATATTAAGAATACTACTATACTCTGGAATTGTTATAAGAGATCCTTCTATAATTCAAGTAGCCGCTCAAAAAATACAACAAGAAGAAGTAAACGAAAAATCATAATAAATGGGACTTATAACAGAAACCAATGCTGAATACTACACTGGAAACAATTACGGTAGTTACATATATATAAGTCTAGATGATATTATAAATAATTTTATAGTAGCTTATGTTGGTGCTGGTAAATTAATATCATCAGCTAAAAGAACTGATATAATGTTTCACGCTAAAAGAGGCATGCAAGAATTTAGTTATGATACTTTAAAAGTTATTAAATCACAAGAGTTAAATATACCACCAAGTTTATCTATAATAATACCACAAGACTATGTTAACTACGTTAAGTGTTCTTGGGTGGATGATGCTGGTGCTAAACATATTATTTACCCTACTAGAGTAACTTCTAACCCAACTGAGCTACCAATACAAGATAACACTGGAGAACCAACTCAAGATCAAGATGGATCTAATTTATTATCACAGCAATCATTAACTGAGGAGAGATGGCAGAGTCAAGATCAAACAAATAATTGGAGGCCAGATGATTACAAGCATCCATTTAATGAAGGTTTAGTAGGTCAAAGATACGGCTTGCAACCTGAAGAAGCTCAAGTAAATGGTAAATTTACTATAAATGAAAGAACAGGTACGTTTTCTTTTTCAAGTGATTTAGCAGGTAAGTTAATTATATTAGAATACATATCTGATGGACTAGCTGTTGATTTAGACATGAAATTACCTAAAATGGCAGAGCAAGCGATGTACATGCATATAGCTTATTCTATATTATCAGGTAGAGCTAATGTTCCTGAGTATATAGTAAATAGATTTAAAAGAGATCGTTCTAGCGCTCTTAGAACAGCTAAGATACGTTTAAGTAATATAAAGATTGAAGAGATAGCTCAAGTGTTTAGAAACAAATCTAAATGGATTAAACATTAAGTATGTCAGAAATTAAAAATACTTTCTTAAAGTCTAAGATGAACAAAGACTTAGACTCCAGAATAATACCTAACGGTGAATATAGAGATGCTAAAAATGTTAGCATAAGCACTTCAGAAGGTTCTGATGTTGGCGCTTTAGAAAACATTAGAGGTAATTTTAGTTTAACTAATTTTGGATTAACAGATCTTAATTTGGAAGTTATAGGAACTGTTGTCGATACCGCCAAAAATAGGATATATTTCTTTATAACAAACTTTGTAGATGGATCAACAAATCAATTAGAAAACTTAACATCTACTAATAGCACGTCTAATAGTAACATAGGTTTATTTACTAGAACAGGTGCTAAAAATTGTATAGCTTATTGTGAAGTGGTTTATCAAGACGATGTTAATCTAAACAGTTCCACTATAGTTAGTAATGTTTTAGTTGAAGGTGCTTTTTTAAACTTTTCTAAGACTCATCCAATGACCGGTGTTAATATTTTAGAAGATTTACTATTTTTCACTGATAATAGAAACCAACCTAGAAAAATAAATGTAGAAACAGCTATAGCAAATCCATTAACTTATTACACACACGAAGATCATGTATCTGTAGCTAAATACGCTCCTTACCTTCCTATAGGCTTTTTAGACACCACTGTAACACCCAGTGTTAGCACTTTAAAAAATGAAGTTGATGAATGGCTACCTGCTTCTTTCATAGCTCCAGGTTTAATTTTTGATGAAAATGTAGACCCTGGAGTTGATGACGTTATTCTTTTTTCAAACGATTCTACCTTTGGCGATCCAGTTGGTCAATATGCTAGCCCTATAGAACATTTTGGTTCTAACCCAAGCTTTGACATAAGAATATATAGTTTAAATGACGAAAATAGCAGTTATGCTTATGTTAGAAGTTTTCAGTTAGAAACATCTACGAACAAAGTTAAAGTTAGATTAAAAGATTCTACGCTTCCTAGTGCAAACCCTATAATTGATATATCTGACAAATTAGGATGGACAAATGCTAATAACAAAACATATGCTTTTGAAATAAGAAACCCTAGTTATAATTTAAGCTTTTCTGGAGATAAAGACTTGTTAAGAGAAAAGTTTGTTAAATTTAGTTATAGGTTTAAATATGACGACAACGAATACTCTTTGATAGCTCCTTTTTCTCAACATGCTTTTATTCCTAAGCAATATGGTTATTTCATAGGTGATGATGATGAAAAAACAAAAGAATCAAGCATAGTTGACTTTATGGAAAATCAAGTAACTACAGCAGGTTTAGTAATTGATCTACCGTTTAAGTCTAACGAATTAAAATCAAAGTTAAAAGTAAAAGAATTACAAATACTTTATAAAGAATCTGATGAAACCTCTTTAAAAGTTATATCAGATATAAAAGTAGAAGATATTTCTTCTAAAGTAAGTGAAATATCTATAGAGACTGCTGGTGTAAATTACACAGATTCAAATAACTTAAGCACAGTTGGAGGTTCTGGAACAGGGCTAACAGTAGATATAACCACGAGTAGTGAAGACGGAAGCGTTGTTACAGTAGTAATAAACAACTATGGTTCAGGTTATTTAGCTGGTGATACTGTAAGTATATTTGATAATCTTGGAACAGGATGTGTCTTTAATATAGTGTCTTTAAGTTCTACATTTATACACAATTACTCTTCTCAAAAACCTATAAAAGTTTTAGACGATCAAGAAGTAATAAGAGTAAATGATATAACTCCTTTAAGAGCTCAAACTCAAGAAGTTGTTGGAAATAGAATTGTTTATGGTAATTTTTTACAAAACAATGAAACACCACTTTCTTTAAGCTACGAAGTTACTTCTGTTAAAAAAGGTAATATTAATACTTCTAATAAAAAAGAATTTTTAAATCACACGCTTAAGCAAGGTAGAACATATCAAGTTGGTATTGTTTTACAAGATAGATATGGTAGATCTTCCAATGTTATTATAAATGACGATCCAAGAGCTTCTGTGTTAAATTCTACGTTTTTTGCACCTTACGGTGTTGGTGTTTCAGACACTCTTCGTTGGCCTGGTAACTCTCTAAGAGCTATATTTAATGAAAAAATTCCAAGTCAAAAGACTAACACTTACAATGGCGTTTGGCAAGATAACGTAAATCCTTTAGGTTGGTATTCGTATAAACTTGTAGTGAAACAGCAAGATCAAGATTATTACAATGTATATACGCCTGGTTCTTTATCTGGAAACGTTAATTTCGAAAAGCTAAATGAAAGTTTAACTTATTCAGAGACATCTAGCACTTCTCATATAGCTCTTTTTAATGATAATATAAATAAAATACCTAGAGATTTAAAAGAGGTTGGACCTACAGATAAGATTTATAGTTCAAGCAGTATTTTATACAGTAGAGTTAAAAATAATATATATGGAGCTGATAATAATGCTCCAGATATAAACGAGCAAAACCATATTGATAAAGAAATAGAAGTTACTACAGTTAAACCGTTTGTTGATTTTGGCGAATGGACAACAATGAAAAATGTTGATATTAATTGGATTGATGCTAAAACTAATATAGACGATACTAATGCTTTAATTGTCACTGGTCCATATATACAGCCAAAAACGGGAACTTCACCTGGGTCTTTAGTTCCTAAATACATTTATCCAGGTCCTCAAGGGCAAACAGATCCTTTTTTCTTAAAAAATAACAAAAACCCTTTAATAGCAACTTTAAGTACAAAATTTAGAGTAGGTTATACTGCAGGTAATCAAGAAGATAATTTATGGAAGTTTTCTAAAAAATTAAATGTTTTTGAAACAAAACCTTTTAAATCTGAAATAGATATATACTATGAGTCTTCAAGTTCTGGATTAATATCTGAATTTAATAATGAAGTTGATTATCCAACTGGCCCAAATGGTCAACCAACTGGTATATCACCTTTTACTCCACGGTTTAAGGAGAGTGCTAACTTTCCAGTTGATGTTAGTAACATATTTTTCGCTGTTGATTCAAATGGCAATCAAATAACAGACAACTCTCCCACTATAACAATATTAGAAGTAAGGGTATTAACCGGTGGATCTTCTACAGGCGCTTCTTACACACCCACCGTTTCACCTTTTGATTTAGTCGTTGCTCAAGCTCCAGGTTTTAATATACCTGCAACTTACAAGTTAACTACTAATTCTGTAAAAATATATAGCTCTAATGATAATTACGAAATAGACTTAATAATAAAAGCTGATGGTAAACAAGATGTCATTCAAACTGTTCAAGTGCCTCTTACAAATGTTAAACCAATAATTTATCAATCTATAACTACCCCTTTTGAAGATTTCACCACTAACTACTTTCTTGAAAATAAATCATCTACTGATATAAACGCATTTACTAGTGGTACAGTTATAACTATAGCAACGACAGATGTGCCTGGTATGGGATCTCTAGAACCATACCCTAATTACCAGGTTGGAATAAATGTTAAGTCTAGTGAAAGAAGCGGGATAAATAGAAGTAACCAGAATTTTGTTTGCTACATATCTCACTTAACTAATGGAAGTGGGTTTTTAACTCAGTTTAACGAGTTTAACGACAATAGTAGAGTTGTTTTTCCAGCAGGAGATAACAGTAAAGCTAATAGGAATCAAGGAATTATTTATGAAATTAAAAAAGCTACTAGATATAACGCTAATTACTACGACGATTATGCTAGTGGAAAGATGGATGTAGGAGGTAAAGTTTATAGTAGATATGGTGATAACCAAAGTCTAGCTATTCAAAACTCCATGGATGTTACACCAGCTTTTAAAACTGTTGTTAAACCTGAAAATGATACTTGTTATATTTACTATGATTTTATTGGCACAATAAACAAGAGTGATATAGGCGGTAAAAACGGTGCTTGGCTTTACTTTGTTGAAGTTTTGATTAAAGACGCTGGAGGTGTTGGAATTGGGTGGGACTCGTCAGAAACTTATAATATTTACTTTTTAATACGTAATTAATGGCTTTTAATTTAGAAATAAAATATTACAATTCGTTTTGGTTGAAACAAGTTACTTCTCCTAAAATAACTAATACAGCAGGTACTTATCCAAGTTTTACTAAGGTTTTTCCAGGTGTTGAAGATTTAAACTATGTTGATAATGGTTTTCCTAATTTTCCAGATGGAGTAAATAGCACTAATGCTCCCTACGCTAATTCTTGGCCAGAAATTAATACTATAAATTATAGTAGTTCAAATGGTTCTAATTGGTTTATAGAAGAGTCTAGAATTAGAGGCGGTTACAATAACACTCAAATAGAACTAGGTCCTAGAGCATATCTAAAAGAAGATTCAAGTGGTGTAAAACATAGGAAAAGTAGTTTAATATATTCTGGAATATTTAATTCAAGAACAAATATAAATGAAACAAATGTATTTAGCGTAGGTCAAGATATAACTAGAACTATAGATCCACACAATGGTAGTATACAGCTAATACACGCTTTAGATAACAACCTAGCTATATTTCAAGAAAATAAAGTTAGTCAAGCGTTGATAGACAAAGATGCTATATATTCTACAGAAGGAAATCAAACAACAGCTTTAACATCTAAAGTTATAGGACCTGTAACACCTTACGTTGGTGATTATGGTATTAGTAGAAATCCAGAAAGCTTCGCTAACTTTGGATTTAGAAGATATTTTGCTGATAAAGATAGAAACGCTATTTTAAGGTTGTCTAGAGATGGTTTAACTGAAATATCTCAATACGGCATGAAAGACTATTTTAGAGATGAATTAGTTAAAATATCTGAAGGTCAACTTGTGTACAGTGATCCAATAAGGTTAGACTATAACAGTACTACAGGTCATGCGGTTCAAGGTCCTATTGATTTTTCAAACACCTTGGTCGAAGCTCCACTTGGTTCTTGGATTAAAGTTATAGTTGCAAGAGTTCCAGACGATGCTATAATTGGTTCACAAATACAGTATAACCCTGATTATTCTTCAAATCCAGATAATTGGATAACCTTACCTTGCTTTGTTTTAGCAACTGGAACTATTGGTTCTGACATTATAGTTTATACAAGTGGAACTCCAATGCCTATAGATGCTTTAAACTTAAATCCTTATGTGAGGTTTATATATGTTCAGAAAGATAAGATAGAAGGTGGCTTTGATAATTACAAAGACAATTACATATTATCTTTGCAAAGATTCACAGGTAGTAAAACACTTGATGAAACAAGTGATTACTATAGTACGCTTACATTCGATGAGGCTGTAAACGGTTGGACAACGTTCTATACATATAGACCAAATAATATTTTTAGTTTAAAAAACAATTTATATACAAGTAAAGATGGTGTTCTATATAGACACTATGATAGTGATTTTACTAGAACAAGACATAATAACTTCTACGGTGTAGACAATGACTCTTCTATAGAATTTGTTTTTAACGCTAATCCATCTATGCAGAAAAACTTTAAAACTATAAACTACGAAGGTAGTAATGGTTGGCAAGTAGATAGTTTTGTTTCTGATTTCACCGGTGACATAGTAAATGGTCAACTAATAGAAACCAACGATCAAACAAATGTAGTTAAGAGCTACCAAGAAGGTGTTTATGTTGAAAAAGGCGTTCAATACAGGATTGGTTTTGGTAGAAAAGATAATAAGTATGTAGCTAACTTAATAAACAATAGCTCAATATCTTCTCAAGAAGTTAACTTTGGTTCTTCTATAACAGGTATTAAAGGATTTTTTGCGACAGTTAAAATGTCAACTGACGCTACAACAGATTTTGGTGGAGTAAAAGAGTTGTTTGCTGCATCAACAGAATTTTCAGTATCATCAAGATAAAATATTATGGGAAAAGAAGACGAAAACAAAGTAAGCATAGACAAAAGTTATTATGAAGACTTACTGAAAAACAACCAAAGACCTGGTGAATCTTATAATATGTTTGCAGCGTTAGCTGCAGCAGCCCCAGCTGGTGTTATAGGAGTCGATGCTTTTATAAAAAGAAATGAAGCTAAAAATAATTTAAAAAACCAACAAGGTTATGTAGATAAACTCATGCAGAATTATATGAATACTCCTATATATAATCCATACGAGAATTTAAGTGTTGCCACTCAAGCTAATCAGATAAAAATGGATGAGACTGATAAAGCTTTAGCTAATACATTAGATACACTTAGACAAACTGGAGCTGCAGCTGGTGGTGCTACTGCTCTTGCTCAAGCAGCGTTGAAAAGTAAAGCTGGTATTGCTGCTGATATTGAAAAGCAAGAAGTTGGCAACGAGAGATTAAAAGCTCAAGGAGAAATAATGGTTCAAAATGCTGAAATGCAAAGAAAAGGTCAGCAAATGGATTACGAGCAAAGTAAAGCTGATCAACTACGTACAGAGCAATTTGCTTATGGTGAAAGAGCAGCTGATATGGCTGGAGCATTAGGCAGCTTAGGTTTGCAAGCCGCTAGAAACACTACTAGTAATCAACAGCAGGGTAATCAACAGCAGGGTGATCAACAGCAGCAATCTGAAGATGGATCTAACAATGAGCAATCTACAGAGGAGCAGGATTTCGAAAGAAACTATATTTATGGACAAGGTGATAGTGGGGAAATCCTAGAAAATACTATAGAAAATGATAACGTCATAAACCCTAGCAACAAACCATTAGGGTCAGGTTTTGACAATACAGCTTTCGACTTTGATGCTGAAATGGCTAAATTCAATGATCCTAGCATTTGGGGAAAAATTGGTCAAATGGCAAAAAGATATCGTGAGTTAGAGTCAAGTGGTGCTAGAAAAGAAGCTGCGTTAATTTACAAAGCTTTAAATGATTTTAAACTTAAACAAGGACTTAAACCTGGAACTTTAGTACAAGAGGGAAAATATAATTTTGAATAATATGCCAAGAGTAAAAACAATAACACCAGGTAGGTTATCTGGAATAAGTGGACTAGCGAAAGAAGCTGCACAAGGAGTCAAATACAATAAAGACGTTGAGTATGCTTACGAACTTGAAAAGTGGAAAGAACAAAATGAAAAAATCCTGGAAGTTCAAAAGCAAGAGCAAGACACTATTTCAGAAAACTTAAAACTTATAGCAGGTAAAGAATTAGGCGTTGATGATTTTAACGAAAGTGTTAGAAACCAAATGATGGACTTAGCTGTTAAAACAGCTAGAGCTAATTCTAAAATGAAACTAGGTGATTTAGACCCTATGGAAGGTGCTAAAGAAGTGGCTTCTTATGAAAATGTTTTAGATGTTTTTCAAACTTCCATATCTAATGTTGCTGCATTATCTGATAAAATTATAAACGCTCCTGAATCCGGAGCTGGTTCTATTTTACGACCTGCTGATGCTACTCAAGTTGAACAGGTTAAAAATATCGTTCAAATAGTAACTGATATGAATAGTCCTGAAAGAAACTCTAAAGTGGAATACAGCGTTGTAGGTGGCAAGTCAATGATAAAACATAAGGAAACTGGTCAAGAAATATCATTAAAAGGATTAAATGATATAATGTCTGGTAAAAATCCTCAATACCCTATTAAGTTTGTTCCTGATTTTACACAAGCTGCTAAGTCTGTCGTAGAAACAATGTTAGAAGAAAGAAAGGAAAACTTTACTAAAGAAGTTGATGTTACTACTTATGACGACGATGGCACAAAAAGAACTGTTAAGAAAAATAAAATTTTAACTGGAGATGGTTCTAATTATAATACAGAGCTAACAGCAGCTATGGATTTAATGATGAATGATAAAGAGAATATGCCAGGTTACTGGGCTGATCTAACAAAAGATTTACCTGTTAATGATCAAACTCCATGGTTAGACACTGATGAACAAAGGAAAGAGGCTATTAGTTTAATGTATACAGCCGCTGACAATGCTTGGGGTCCTAAAACTAATGTAGAAACAACTAGTGAAACTACTATTGAACAGAAGCCATCTAGCGATAGTGAAGGCGATAGTAAAGGAAAAGGTGTAAGCCACGACCACAACAATTGGATAGATCAAAATATACTAGTAAAGAAAAAACAGACTAGATACCATGGTACTAAATATGAAGAAGTTGTTGAGGTGGACCTTAAGCTAGATGAGAAAAGAAAAGCTGTTTTAGAAAGAATTAGGTTGTTTAGCCCTTCTAAATTTGTTTATGGAGATGATCCTAGAGTTGACATGAAAAATGCTGACCCAAATAAGCTTTATGAGTTAAAGAGTATAACCGGTGGTTATAATGCTGTAGAAGTTCCTATTAGTGATGCAGATTTAAAAAACAAAAATAGTCTTAATAAAGTTTTAATTGACCTTTCTAAGAAGTATAACGTATTATGATAAGTGATTTTTTAATTGATTTTTACTCTGAAAAAGTTGGTGAACAACTCTCTCAAGACAAGTTTGACAGTATAATTGAAGTTTACGGTAATGATTACGATTCTCTAATTAATGATCTATACTCAAAATATGATACCGGTAATATTGATGACGAAAAATTAAACGTTATAAAAGACCATTATTCTATTAAATTACCTAGCAAAAAACCCGCTGAGACTAATGTTGAAAATCCAGACTTTGATTACTCAAGATTGATAAAAGATAAAAAAGGAGCCTTTGATCAAGGGGAATTTAAAATGGCAGAAAGAGAAGCTTTTGAAGCCTATAAAGAAACAGGGGAAATAGATATATCTTTATTACCTGAAGAAGATGTTAAAAATAATAGAAAGTACAAATACAATGAAATAGGTGGGGAGTATTATGTAGATGATATTAAGTTATCTAGAGTTGAATTAAAAGATAAACTATTCGATAGAGACTTTATAAGTAAACTTCAAGAAGGCGAAGTAGATATAAAAATAAAAAACGATGAAAGACTAGAGGTATTAGCTAAAAAACAATTAGAGTCAGGTAGTGAGTTTGGTGACAAGTGGGAGGGTTTAAAAGCTGCTGGATTGTCTTTAGGTAAAAGTATTATTTCCGCACCTACTTTTGTAGAAGATGTATTTGCTGAAGTTGCTGGTGTTGAAAATGTTTTTGGAGATTATGAAAGAAAAAAGAGAGACGCTCTTGTAAAATCCATGACTAAAGATATAGATAAATTACATGAAAGTCAAAGAGCTTATGAAAATGATTTTAGAGGTAGTATAGCAAGTGGTAACTTTGTAGACGCGGGTAGTATAGGTTTTAATACCGTAGTTGAAAGCGCTCCAATAATGGTAGCTTCTACAGCTGCAGCGATTCTTAGCGGTGGTAGTAGTGTCGTAGCGCAGGGCTTAACAAGTGCTGGTGTTATGTCAGCTTTACTCATACCCGGCGAATACACTGAATCTGTTTTTTCTGAAGATGAAAAAGTAAAAGATTTGAGTAGGAAAGAAAAATTAGCTAGAGGTTTTTTTAGAGGATTATCTGAAGGATTTTTTGAAGGCATCATGGGCCCAGCAGGAGGTAGAGCTTTCGGTTTGTTTAAATCAGGTTTAAGATCTACTGCTAAAACAGCCGCTAAACAAGGTGGAAAAGAAGTTGGTGAAGTGGTTGCTAAAGAGATGGCTAATAAAACAGCTGTTGACGTATTAAAAACCTTTGGCATAGACTCAAGCAAAGAAGGCTTTACAGAAGCTTTAACATCTTTATCTCAAGATTTAACAGATGACATATTAGGCGTTCAAGACTTAAGTATATCTGAGTACATGTCTAGAGCTAGTGAAGCTGGAGCTTTAGGTGTATTTATGGGTGGTGTTATAAAAGCAACAGGTGGTATAACTACAAAAGCTTTTGATCTTTTACCTTTAAGGAATAAAAAAGTATATCAAGGTTCTATAACAGATATTAGAAAAAGACAAGAATTAGGTACTATGTCTAAAGAAGAAGGAGATAGGATAATTAATGACATAGAAGAATATAAATCTGCTCTTGAGCAAACTGATTCTAATCTTAATGAAAAAGAACAAAACCAAATTGCTAATTTAATTTATGAAAGAAACATATTAGAAAAAGATATAAAGAAATTAGATCCAAACCAGCAGTCGGTTAAAGACGCTAAAGTTAGAGTTGACAATATAAACAAACAAATATCAGAGCTTAGCGCTACAGATGCTGATATTGATTTAGCTAATAAAAAAATTAAAGTATTTGAAAATACAAGTGAAATCATAGACAAAGACACTGATAATAGACTTGATGAAAATATTGAATTTGCTAAAGAAGAAGGTAAAAAGTTTGGGTTAAAAACAGAAATTATTGATTCTCAAATTAAATTTACAGAAAGATTTGGTAAAGAAGCAGGTAGATCAGATGGTTTTATAGAAAATGGTGTACTATATATAAATAAAGAAGTAGCTAAAAACACAGGAGCCGTTACTGTTGGTAGTCACGAATTATTACATGGTATATTAAATCAAGCTTTTAAGGGAAAAGACGCTAAAAACTTAGTAAGTGAGTTTAAAAAGAGATTAAACGAAAAACAATTAAAAGCTATAGACGATAGACTACTTGCTTTAGACGAAAAAGGTGATAGACTTTATTCCGATGAATACTTAGAAGCAAATCAAGACGAGGTTTTAACAGCTTTTTCAGATGCTATAGCTAAAGAGGAAATTTCTTATGACGAAAATTTATTTACTAAGTTAATGGACGTTATAGTACCTATACTTCGTAAAGCAGGTTTTGCTAAAATTAAGTTTGAAACAGGTAAAGATGTATATAATTTTTTAAAGGAGTATAATAAAAGCATTAAAGAAGGTAAACTAAGTGAATCTATATCTGAGTTAAGTACGGAAAAGATAGTAGATAGTGGCAAAAAGTTTTCTAAATCTGAAGTAACAGATCTAGCCAAACAGTATAAAGCTGACCCTGCTAAAGCTGATGTAGAACAATTAGTTAAACAGTACAATAACGTAGCTTTGAAAGCTTTAGGTTATGATATATCTAAAGGTACTATTGCTCCAGAAGAAGCTGTATCATTTGTTAATAAAGAGTTTGACAGTATATTAAGAAGATATGATGGATCTACAGAGTTTTCAACATGGGTAAACTCTAATATAAGACCTAAACAACAAGCTTTCTATGAAGAACAAATAGGTAAACAATCAGAGACTACAAGCATTGACTCAGAGCAAGCTAGACAGGTTGTAGATGACTCAGAGACTACAACTGATGATAGAACTGAAAAAGAAATAAGACAAGCAGAGAGAAAGACTAAGGTAGCAAAAAGATTAAAACTAGAAAACAAAGCTGTAAAAGAAGTTAGCGAAAAGGTTAAAGACATTGATTTATCTAAAGTTAATTATAAGACTCTTAAAAACTTAGCTAATGAAACTATTGGTGATGCATTTGGTATATCACCTAAGAAAATATTAAATAACGCTAATTTAACTAAAGGTGAGATAGCTAGTGCTCAAAGGTACATAAAGAATAACGTTGATTTATTAAAAGCTTTACTACCTGATGGTTATAATAAAGACTTTAAATCTACTGGAGTTCCTAAAGTGTTGTTAGATAAGTTCTATAACAAGCGTAGTGTTAGAGCTAAAACTGGAGCTGGTTTAAATGTTCAAACTAAAAAACCTAATATAGGTTCTACTGAATTTTTAGAAGTGTTTGGCTTTGTAGAAGGTAAACCAACTAGAGATGATAGAAATATATCTGCTAGAATAATCGCTTTAGCTAATCAAACTGGTAAAGCTATAACTAATCAAACAGTTAGAGAGCAGTTGCAAAAAGAAGGTATGCCTGAATCTGCTTTGCAAGATATTAAAAGCGGAACGCCGGTTGGCATGTTTAGTAGGTCAAAATATAAAGGATTTTCTATTAAAGAGGTTGATCAATTAGTTGAAGTAGCTCAGGCTTCAGATATTAATGCAGCGGGAGTTATTGCTAACATACCTAAAGGAAGTATAACTGTTACTGACAAGAATAGACCTTCTAAAGTAAAGCAAGTTTTAAAAGATATTATACAATTTAAATTAACTTTAAATACTTTTGAATCCTCTATGCCTGCTTCTGCCGGAGCCGTAAGGTTTAGAGTTGGTAAAGTTCCATCTTTAGACAAATACCTAGCAGAAAACAAGATTAAAAGCGCTGAAGGAGATATTTGGTACAAGTTAACTGACGGTACTTACGCTAAAGGAGTTTATAATGGAAAAAATATCAATGGCGTAAAGACATTTGGGCCTCCAGTTGATAGCAACGGTAAACCGTTAACCAATTTAACACCTGCTAGAGGTAGATTATACTATGGTAAAGAAGATCCTAATTATATAGAAGCTTTAAAAGCTGCAAAAAACAATACAAAAAAAGACACTTTAAAACCTAAAAAAATATCTGTAAAGGAAAGAATAACAAAAGCTTTTATAGCTAAAAATAAACAATCTTCTATTGATAATATGAAAATATTAAAAGAAGTTTCTTTAGAGTTGAATGACGCAGTTAACGTAGGTGTAGAAGAAGTTAATGAGCTAGGAGAAAAAACAGGAAAAATAATTAAGATGCCAAAAGAAACCGCTGCTCTAATAATAGCTCAAGGGTATCAAGCTACTGGTGGTTTAATTAAAATATCTGCTCCATTTTCAAGAGTTTCAAGGTTTTTTAAATACGGTCCAAAAGAAAGTAAACAAGGTGATAAAAGTAAAAGACCTTTTATTGAAGAGCACAATCCACCTGCTTCAACTATAGGAGCAACTTTAATATGGGCTATATCTAATAATAAAACTAAAGAAATATTTCCTTATATCAAAAGAAACTATTTTCAAACACAGCTATCTAAAGCTTCTGATTACTTACTTGATGTGGCTATGTTAGATAAAAGATTACCTAAAGGCACAAGTATACTAGACAACTCTATAATAAGACTTGCTATCGCGGGGATTAATTTAAATAATATTATTGATCCAGTAACCGGCAAAACCGAAGCAGAAGTTTTTAACGTTGGTGTGAGTTCTAAATATAGAAATAATCCTAATGTTATAGCTTTTCAAAATTCACTAATTGAAGATCAAATTTTAAACGAATTAGACCCCAAGGAAGCTAGAGAATTATTAAATGAATATTTAAAGCTAGCGCCACAAAAAACAAAAGCTGGTAAGTTTTCAAAGTCTGTTCTTTCTGAATCTAAAGTTTTAAACTTAGATGGTGATTTAAGTATGCAGGAATTGTTAGGTAAAGCTGCTAGCATAGATGAAGCTTTGAGTATAGCTAGAGATATTAATGCTCCAGTTAAAAAAATTAGAGTTTTTGATTTTGATGACACATTAGCAACTACTAAATCTGATGTTTTATTTACGGCACCTGACGGGACTGAAGGTAAGTTAAATGCTGAAGAGTTTGCTAAACAAGGTAAAGAATTACTAGATGATGGTTATGTATTTGACTTTTCAGAGTTTAATAAAGTTACCAAAGGCAAGCCAGGTCCATTATTAGACATAGCTAAAAAAATACAAGCAGCTAGAGGTACAGAAGATGTATTTGTATTAACGGCTAGAGCTGCTGAAGCTCAACCAGCTATTAAAGAATTTTTAGACAGTGTAGGTTTAAATATACCTTTAAAAAATATAACTGGATTAGGTAATTCCACAGGTGAAGCTAAAGCTAATTGGATGGTTGATAAAGCTGCTGAAGGTTATAATGACTTCTACTTTGCTGATGATGCTTACCAAAATGTTAAAGCTGTTAGAGACGTAATGTCTGTTGTTGATGTTAAATCAAAAGTGCAACAAGCTAAGTTTTCTAAATCAAAAAATATAAGTTCTGACTTTAACAAGTTGATAGAGGAGTCTACCGGAATTGGAGCAGAAAAAGTATTCTCAGATGTTAAAGCTCAAGTAAGAGGTTCTAAAGCTAAAAGACAAAGATTCTTTATACCACCATCAGCTGAAGACATGCTTGGTTTAGTTTATACAACCTTAGGTAAAGGTAAGAAAGGTGAAGCTCACTTAAAGTTTTATCAAGAAAACTTATTTGATCCTTATACTAAAGCAATGGAAAATTTATCTACTGATAGAGTTAACTTAATGTCTGATTTTAAAGCTCTTAAAAAAGAGTTAGATGTTCCTAAAGATCTTGCTAAAAAAACAGAATCAGGATTTACAAATGAACAAGCTACAAGAGTTTACTTGTGGAACAAAATGGGTGAAAAAATACCTGGATTATCTAAAACAGATTTAAAAGAATTAAACGACATAGTAGAAAATAATCCTAAGCTAAAAGTATTTGCAGATCAAATACTATCCATAACTAAAGGTGATGGTTATTCTAAACCTAAAGAAAACTGGGCTGTTGGAACTATAACTACAGATTTAATAGACGTTTTAAACACTAAAAAGCGTGGTAAGTATCTAGAAACATGGAAACAAAACAAAGATCTTATATATTCTAAAGATAACTTAAATAAGCTAGAAGCTGCGTATGGACCTAAATATAGAGCTGCTGTTGAAAACTCATTAAGACGTATGGAGTCTGGTAGTAATAGACTTGGTGGAGGTAATCAATTAAGTAATAAGGTTTTAGATTATATAAATAATTCTACTGGAGCTATAATGTTCTTTAATACTAGATCAGCTATACTTCAAACTATATCAGCAGCTAACTTTATAAACTGGAGCTTTAATAACCCGTTAAGAGCTGGTAAAGCTTTTGCTAATCAACCTCAATACTGGAAAGACTTTATTGAGTTGATTAATTCTGACTATTTAAAAGATAGACGTAACGGTCTTAAACTTAATATAAATGAATCTGAAATAGCTAATGCTGCAAAAACAAGTGGTAATAAAGCTAAATCTGCTTTAAACTATATACTTGAAAAAGGATATGCACCAACTAAGTATGCTGATAGTTTTGCTATTGCTTCAGGTGGAGCCACATTCTACCGTAATAGAATTAATGATTTAATTAAAAATGAAGGTAAAACAGAAGCAGAGGCTAAGGAAATAGCTATGAAAGAATTTAGACAAGTATCTGAAACATCTCAACAATCTTCTGATCCATCTAAAATATCTCAACAGCAATCTAGTGATTTAGGTAGAATGGTATTGCAATTCGCTAATACTCCAATGCAGTATGCTAGAATACAAAAAAGAGCTTTTCAAGATATAGTTAACAGAAGAGGTGATTTAAAAACTAACATAAGTAAGATAGCTTATTATGGCTTTTTGCAAAATATGATATTCAATGCTTTACAACAAGGATTATTTGCCTTAGGATTTGGTGATGATGAAATTGATGAAAAAGAAGAAGGTAAACTAATCAAAGCAGCTAATGGAATGTTGGATTCGTCTCTTAGAGGTTTAGGTATGGCAGGTGTTACTGTTCAAGTATTGAAAAACTTAGGTATAGATATATACGATAGATCCAAGAGAGATAGACCTGAATACAGTGATTCTTATAAGAAACTACTAGATTTTTCACCAGCTGTAAAAAGTAAGTTAGGAAAGTTTCAATCTGCAGCATACCCGTTTGATAGCAAGAAGCGAAGAACAGAAGTATTTGAGAAAGGATTTAGCTTAGATAATCCAGCTTATGAGTCTATGGCTAAGGTTGTTACAGGCACAACTAATTTACCGCTAGACAGAATGTATAGCAAAGTGAATAATTTATCTGCAGCTATGGATCAAGAAACTGAAACATGGCAATCAATAGCTATGGTTTTAGGTTGGCCAGAATGGCAAATAAAAGGTAGACCTGAAACTAAACCAATCACTAAAGAGGAAAAAGCTGAAAGGCAAAAACAAACCTCTATAAATAAATTGAACAAAGCTAAAGGATCCACTGATTTTGAAACATTAAAAAAACTAAATAAAGCTCAGCAAGTAGAAATGCTTAAAGACCTGGGATATGGATCTCAAGATTTAAGAAAAGCTAAGAAAGAGGCTGATAGAATACAGTTGATAATAGAAGCTAATAGGGAACAATAAAAATACTGGGCACCATACCCAAAAGTTCCTGTAACCAAAAAGGGGAAGTCGTAAATGACCTCCCCTTTTATTATTTTAATCCTTGCAATATTCGCAAGTACCGCCTAGACATAATCCACACATAACTTTACATTTTAAAATCTATAACTTAAACCAAACGCAACAAAGAATCCTCCAGTAGCTATTGCCATTGTATTAGGATTCATATTAAATCTTGGTGCGCTCTTGTGGTGTACCATATAACCGGTCCCAGCTGTCATCATGCTAAGACCGGCAATTATTGTTAGCTTTTTCATGTTATCTCACATGCTCCTCCTGCACAAGCTAATTCACCTGAAAGATCTGTTT
>Ga0233426_10001726_pt1 | contig 19353 bp, 13 predicted proteins | sample SI_118_April2016_6_FD_179875 | JGI IMG/M metagenome (GOLD analysis project Ga0233426, IMG submission 179875) | Seawater microbial communities from Saanich Inlet, British Columbia, Canada - SI_118_April2016_10_MG | ecosystem: Environmental > Aquatic > Marine > Inlet | place: Canada: British...
AAAAGCAAAAACAGTTTGGTTGGCTAGTGATGAGGATCGAGAGGGAGAGGCTATTGCTTGGCATTTGCAAGAGCAATTGAAATTGAACTTAGATAGCACCAAAAGAATTGTTTTCCATGAGATAACCAAGAAGGCGATTTTGAAGGCGGTAGAAAACCCACGAGAGTTGAATTATGATATGGTCAATGCACAGCAAGCGCGTCGTGTCTTGGATCGTCTAGTAGGGTACGAACTATCTCCTGTTTTGTGGCGTAAAGTAAAAGGAGGTCTTTCAGCTGGAAGGGTTCAGTCAGTTGCGGTACGTTTGATTGTTGAGCGTGAACGCAGTATTCAAGAATTTAAAACGGTCGCCCAATACAAGGTGGTTGCTGAATTTCTGAATGAAGAAGGGAAAAAATTTAAGGCGACGATTCCAAAGAGTTTTGCATCAAGAGATGCGGCGAATGAATTTTTAAATTCTGTTGCTACTGCTGATTTTCAAATAGATGATTTACAAAAAAAACCCGCAAAAAAGTCACCAACACCACCCTTTACAACTTCTACTTTACAACAAGAAGCTGCAAGAAAATTAGGTTTTGCTGTTGGTAGAACCATGCAAGTAGCGCAACGTTTGTACGAGGCAGGTTTGATAACATATATGAGAACGGATAGTTTGAATCTATCTGATGATGCAAGAAAGGAAGCGGCAGAAGAAATTACAAACTACTACGGAGAGGCTTATAGCCATCCAAGGGTCTTTAAGACGAAGTCAAAAGGAGCTCAAGAGGCACACGAGGCGATTCGTCCGACCGATATGAAAAGGCATACTGTTCAGGTAGAATACGACCAAGACAGATTGTATGATTTGATTTGGAAACGTACTTTGGCCTCGCAGATGAGTGATGCTTTGTTGGAGCGCACCAATGTGAAAATAGGAAATTCGAATAATGACAAGCAATTTACCGCCAACGGTGAGATGATAAAGTTTGAAGGATTTCTAAAAGTGTATTTAGAAGGAAATGACAATGAAGATGAAGAGCAAGCAGGTATGTTGCCTCGTTTGGAAAAAGGAGCTTCACTTACCTATGAATTTATCACAGCAACACAGCGATTTACAAAGCCACCTTACCGATTTACTGAAGCTTCTTTGGTAAAACAACTGGAGGAGTTGGGAATTGGTAGACCGTCAACCTATGCACCTACTATATCTACAGTGCAGAGAAGAGGTTATGTAGAAAAAGGTCAGATAGAAGGTAAAGAACGCGATTATGAGCAGTTTGTATTAAAAAATGGTACGGTAACTTTAAACGCTTTGGTAGAACGAGTAGGTTCTGATAAAGGAAAGTTGATTCCGACTGATATAGGGAATATTGTCAACGACTTTTTAGTCGCGAATTTCTCTAATATACTTGATTTTGGTTTTACGGCTAAAGTAGAAAACGATTTTGATGGTATCTCTGAGGGATCCCAAGATTGGATTGCTATGATTAAAGAGTTTTACAATTCTTTTCATGTAACGGTAAAAGATGTTTCTGAAAACGCTCAGCGTGAAAGTGGAGAGCGAGTGCTTGGGAAGCATCCAGAAACAGGAAGGACTATTTTGGTCCGTCTAGGGAAGTTTGGTCCTATGGCTCAGATTGGAGATCCCGAAGACGAAGAAAAACAGTTTGCGAGCTTACAGAAGGAACAAAATCTCGGAACAATCACTTTAGAAGAGGCTTTGGATTTGTTTCTATTACCTAAAAACCTAGGAGTATACGAAGAAGAAGAAGTTGTTGTTTCAAATGGAAGGTTTGGACCTTATATCAAGTTTAGTACGATGTATGTCTCTCTTGATAAAGGGGAAAACCCAATGGAAGTTGATTTGAATAGGGCTATAGAATTAATTGTTGCCAAGCAAAAAGCAGATGCTCCTATTGCAGAATACGATAGTTTTCCTGTACAAAAAGGTGTCGGTAGATTTGGTCCATTTATTAAGTGGAATGGGATGTTTATCAATGTCAATAAAAAATACGATTATGACAATCTATCTTTTGATGATATCACTCAGTTGATTGAAGATAAAAAACAAAAAGAAATTGACAAAGTGATCCATAACTGGGAAGACGAAGGTATTCGTCTTGAAAAGGCACGTTGGGGTAGGTTCAATATTTTAAAAGGAAAGCTTAAGATTGAACTTCCTAAAACAACGGATGCCAAAAACATGACATTAGAGGAGGTGCAAGCTATAATAGAAGCGAAAACACCTAAGAAAAAACCGAGAAAAACAACAAAGAAAAAGACTGTAGCTAAAAAGAGTACAGCTAAAAAGACTACTGCTGCTAAAAATAAAAAAGCGACAAAGAAATAAAAGTTTGTTTTTTTTTTCTATATTAGTTTAACAATAGTTCTGTTACTACATATACCCCAATGAGTTTAGAATTTTTAATTCCTTTAGAAAATACTTTTATAGAAGACATTAGTGTCTTTCCTGAAAACACGCTTGCGCATCATATTGAGATGCACACGGAGCAGGTTGGGTTACCTAATTTAAAAAATGTTAAGATTGCTATTTTTGCAGTGCTTGAAGGTAGAGCGGCTATAGCGAATGAAGGTACTGGTAGTTTGGATGGAGTTTCTGCAATACGATCTTATTTGTATCGTATGTTTCCAGGAAATTGGTCTCAGCAGATTGTAGACTTAGGGAACATACCCTCAGGTGCCACTGTTTCTGACACCTATTTTGCGGTAAAGGAAGTTACTGCTACACTTGTTAAAAAAGAAATTATTCCTGTTATAATTGGTGGCGGTCAAGATTTGACTTATGCAAACTACAGAGCATATGATAGCTTAGAGCAGCTTGTAAATGTAGTTGCAGTAGATGCTAAATTTGATCTTGGAACTGTAGATACACCGCTGCATTCAAATTCTTATCTAAGTAAGATAGTAATGGAGTCACCTTGCAATTTATTTAATTTTAGTAATATTGGTTACCAAACCTATTTCAACGCTCAAGAAGAAATAGATTTGCTAGAAAACTTGAATTTTGATGCATTGAGACTTGGTGTTTCTAAGGATTTAAAAATCCTTGAGCCCATCATGAGGGATGCCGATATAGTGAGTGTTGATATTGGTGCGCTTCGTTTTAGTGAGGCCCCAGCTAATAAAAACACTAGTCCAAATGGTTTTTACGGAGAAGAAATTTGTACTATTTCTAGGTATGCAGGTATCAGTGATAAAGTCACTTCTTTTGGTATATATGAATACAATAATCTTTTGGATAATACAGGTCAAACAGCACATTTGATTGCCCAAACTCTATGGTACTTTATAGAAGGTGTCAATGCTAGGTCAAATGATTATCCATTCTGTAGTAAATCGAGTTTCCTAAAATACATGGTCCCAGTTGAAGGTGAAACATTGGTTTTTTATAAGAGTCCAAAAAGTGGAAGATGGTGGATGGAAATTCATTCTTTAGAAGATAATAAATACAAAAGAAATGCGTTAATACCTTGTACATACCAAGATTATTTAGATGCTGCTGATCAAAATATACCTGAAAGATGGTACAAGGGAATACGAAAGTTAAATGGATTATAATATAGTGTATTGTGATAGATAGATACTGTGTTTTTTAGTTTCAAAACATATAAAAAACATTGTTTTTAAAAAAAAAAATTGATAGGTTTACAAAAATTAAGATAGCTGAGTTTAGAATATGAGAAAAATAGCAATTTATATAGTTTTAATACTGGTGATTTACAGTTGTGGTTCTAATGACAGAGGGGAGCTAGTAGGAAGTAAATCTGGTAGCAGGTGGTTTATTGAAAATCCTTATGGTACTGTTTTGATTCCGGGAGGGTCTTTTACTTTTGGATCTGCAGATGAGGATCCTTTTGGAGGGATTAGTACAAGTCCAAGAACCATTACTTTGAAGAAATTCTACATGGACGAAACGGAGATTACAAATAGTGAATATGCTCTATTTGTGGATTGGGTTCGTGATTCAATCATAAGAACTGAGTTAGCAAACTTTGCAGAAGAGATGTCTTACATGCTTGAAGAAGGTGAAGAGCAATCAGATGGTATTTTCAGATACAACTATGCAGATGTAGATACTGCTAGTGCTACTGTGTACGAAAAATATATGTATGATAATTATGGAGGGATTTCGAATATGAACAACTCTGAAAGAGAAGGGAATTTAGATTGGTCAGAACCACTTGTTTGGGACAAAAACGAATATCCAGATGTTTCCTATGCTGAGGTAATGGATAGTATGTATTTACCATTAGACGGTACCTTTGAAGGACATAGGATTTTAGATGTTACTAAATTTAATTATTCTCATTCGTGGTATGACAAAGACAAGTCTTCAAAAAGTGTAAATGCAAAAAGAACTGACTTTATTGTAAATGAGAGTGTACGTGTGTATCCAGATACGACAGTATGGGCGAAAGATTTTAGTTATTCTTACAACGATCCTATTCACGATGAGTATTTTTGGCACAAGGCCTATTCAGAATATCCTGTTGTGGGAGTGAACTGGTACCAAGCTAGAGCTTTCTGTCACTGGAGAACAAAAATGAAAAACGACTATTTAAGTTCACGTAAAAATCCTGTACGTGTACCGGTATTTAGGTTGCCAACAGAAGCTGAGTGGGAATTTGCAGCACGTGGAGGCTTGGATTATGGTACTTTCCCTTGGGGAGGTCCTTATACGACAAGTGATAGAGGTTGTTTCTTAGCAAACTTTAAGCCTGTACGAGGTGATTATGCTGTCGATGGTGCATTGTATACCGTAGAAGCCTATGCTTACAATCCCAATGGATATGGGTTGTATAACATGTCAGGAAATGTTTCCGAATGGACGAATACGGCATTTAATGCGGCTTCTTACAGAGCAGGATCAAGTATCAATACAAATATTGACGATTTAGAAAATAAAAGGAAAGTAATTCGAGGCGGTTCTTGGAAAGATATCGCTCACTTCCTAAAGGTAAGTACCCGAGATTATGAATACGCAGACTCTTTAAAAAGTTATATTGGATTTAGAACGGTTCAAGATTACTTAGGAGAGAATAATTAAATATAAATTTACAACCCCTAAAAAAAACAAAATTATGGCACAGTCATTGAGAAAAAAGAAAATTTTAAACATGGTTTATGGACTTGGAGCAGCAATTGTACTAGTTGGTGCACTGTTTAAAATTCTTCACTTGAGTATTGGTCCTATTACAGGAGCGGTAATGTTAACAATTGGTTTATTAACAGAGGCATTTATCTTTGCATATTCTGCTTTTTTCGAACCTATTGAAGAAGATTTAATTTGGACTAATGTATATCCAGAATTGACTGGAGGTACTCCAAAAGAGCGCGCTTCAAATTCAGATGTAGATATGGAAGGAATGATGACAAAGCGTTTGGATGAAATGCTTAAAGAGTCGAATCTAGATGCTGAATTGATCGGAAGTTTGTCTTCTAGTATTGAAAATTTTAAAGGAGCCTCAGAAAACATGAAAGTTTCTTCTGATACTGTTGCTGCAACCACTAAATACAATGAACAAATGGCTACTGCTTCTGCAAATATGGAGTCCTTGAATTCACTGTACCAAGTACAATCAGAAAATACACAACGTCAAGCTGAATTGAATGATACATTGCTTAAAAATTCTGAAAAATTAGAAGCACAAATGGAATCTTTGGCTTCCAACTTGTCTTCTTTGAATTCAGTTTATGGAGGTATGTTATCTGCAATGAATAAGTAATTAGTACTAACCCCAAATATTAAAAACTAATTAATTATGGCAGGAGGAAAACAATCGGCTAGGCAAAAAATGATTAGCCTTATGTATCTTGTATTTATTGCGATGTTAGCATTGAATATGAGTAAGCAGGTATTATCATCTTTTGGATACTTAAATGCAAAATTAGAGGACTCTAACAGCTCTGCAACAGGAGAGTTAAAGAATACGTTGGCCAATCTAAACAAGAAAGCTTCTGAACAAGAGGCTAAATATGGAGAATTGAATAATAAAGCTATTCAAATTCACGCGAAATCAGATGAGTTTTACTATTTCGTTCAAATGGTAAAAGACTCTTTAATATCAACTATTGATCCAGAACTTCGTGAAGATTACCAATCTTTAGATACGGAAACTGCTGGAGATGAGTTTTTCTTTGCAGGTGACACCAAAAACACTGAAAATGGAGACAAGTTTCTATCGCTGATCAACGGATATAGAGATGACTTGATTCAGATTTTAGGTGAGAACATCAAACCAGCAGTCAAAAATAACTTGACAAAACGTTTTGATACTTCACCACAAACGACTGCAGATGGAGGAGAACAACCGTGGATTCGTAATCGTTACGCAGGATTTCCATTGGTTGCTACTTTGACAAACTTGTCTGTGATCCAGTCTGATATTAGAAACACTGAAAAAGAAATCTACAGTTCTTTGTTAGGAAAACAACTAGAGGCTGATGCCGGTATTAGTGCTAATACCTATTCTGCGATTGTAATTCCAAGCAAACCTGCATATTTTTCAGGAGAGCAGTTTGAAGGTAAAATTGTTCTAGGTCGTTATGACGCAAGTCTTCTTCCAGATAAAGTTATGGTGAATGGAAGAGAAGAGAAAGGACGTGAAAATGGTGCTGCAGTTGTAAAGTTTAGAACTGGTAATATTGGAGAAAATGCAATTAAAGGTAATTTTATCTTTAAGCAAGATGGGAAAAATATCGAAATTCCAATCAACTCTTCTTACATGGTGATACCAAAACCCAATGCGGCTGTCGTTTCTGCAGACAAAATGAATGTGGTATATCGAGGTGTTGAGAATCCTATTACAATCTCTATTCCTGGTGTGTCAGACAACAATGTTACAGCTTCAGCAGTAGGTCTTAAAAAAGGAAAAGGTATTGGTAAATACATTCTTTCTCCTGGTAAAGGAAAAACATGTGTTATCAATGTTACCGGAAAAACAAGTTCAGGTGAGATTATCAAATCACCACCAGTTACTTTTAGAATTAAAGATATTCCACCACCAGCTGCAACAATACGTGGTCAGTATGGTTCTGTAGGTATGCCTAAATCCAGTTTGATCAAATCTTCAATCGCTGCAAGTTTGATTGACTTTGATTTTGACTTAAAATTGAAAGTAGCTTCTTTCAAATTAAAAGTTCCTGGTCAATCGACTGTATTAGTAAAGGGTACTAGATTTGACGCTAAAGCTAAAAGAGCACTTAACAAAGCAAAAAGAGGAGACCAAGTAAGTATTTTTGATGTGAAAGCATCCATTATAGGAAACTCTTCTTATAGGTTAAAAGGAGTATTACCATTAAGTGTTGTAATATCCAACTAATTTTAGCGTTTGTTTTTGCAGCTATTATTAAATATACAAAAGCTTGAGAAAGCCTATTAAACGATTATTGTGATGAAATTAAAAAGTTATTTATTATTTGTATTTGTGCTATTATTGAACCTTTCAATTAACGCACAGGCCAAATTTAATTTACTGAATGCAAAAAAACCCTCAGAAATAGGAGTAGTTCCTGAAGCTAGAAAAATTGCTTCTAAGGACAAGCCTTTGGCTTATGGGTATGTTGATGATAGAGATGTACTTTGGTCAAAGATCGTTTGGGAGCACGTCGATTTGAACGAACGCATTAATATGCCTTTGTACTATCCTATAGATTCTACTTTTGTTGCTAGTAACAGAAAATCTCTTTTCTATTCTTTGTTAAAAGGTATTAAATCTGGAAAAATTAAAGAGGTATATGATGATTCTTTCTTTAAGTCTAAATTAAGTATGAAGGATATCGATCAAAAGTTAGTTCGTGTAGATACTTCCGACTATGGATTCGAAAGATTGAATGAAGGTGATACCAACATTTCTGATTATATAGACAAAGTTAGTATTAAATCGATGGACATAGATGCTTACAGTATCAAAGGTATCTGGTATTTCGATAAAAAGCACGGTGAACTAAAGTATCGATTATTGGCAATAGCACCAATGGCTCCCGATGTTCAAACTATTGGAAGAGAAGGTATGGAACAAGATGAGAGTATTCCCTTATTTTGGGTGTTTTATCCAAGTGCAAGAGAGGTACTTCACAATTCACATGCTTTTAATGAGAACAATAGTAAGGCACCTATATCCTTTGATGATATTTTAAATGCAAGAAGGTTTAATTCTATCATTAGTAGAGAAGAAAATTTATATGGTAACCGTGCGGTTTCTGATTATATTCAAGGAAACGCTTTGTTCCAAATAATGGAGTCTCAACGTATACGTGAAAGTATTCGTAACAAGGAATTGGATATGTGGAATTATTAATTTCATAAGTTTAAAAACAACTAAAAACTCTTGTACACATTTGTGTACAAGAGTTTTTTAATTTAATAGTAGTACGATGCATGTAGATTATTTAATAGTAGGTTTTGGCCTGGCAAGTTTGGCTTTTGTAGATACACTTATTGAAGAAAATAAGACTTTTATTGTGTTTGAAGATGCTTCACAAACTTCATCTAACGTTGCAGGTGGTGTTTATAACCCTGTAATTTTAAAACGTTTTACCCCTGTTTGGCAAGCTAAAGAACAATTAGAAATTGCGATTCCATTTTATGAGAAACTAGAAAAGAAGTTTGCAAATCATTACGATTACAAATCTGATATATACCGTATTTTCAAATCCATAGAAGAACAAAATAATTGGTTTGCAGCTGCAGATAAACCCCGTTTAACTTCTTATTTGGATACAAGTATTATCAATGATTCTTTCAAAGGTGTGCGTTCTAGCTTTGGTTTTGGAAAAGTAAAGCATACCGGAAGGCTAGATACTAAATTACTATTATCAGACTATAAAAAACATTTGGTAGCACACTCTTTAATTCGCTATGAAACCTTTGATTATAGTGACTTACAATTGTCAAATGAAACCACAACCTACCAGGATATTACGTGTGATAAAATCCTTTTTTGTGAAGGCTATGGTATGACAACAAATCCTTATTTTCAATATTTACCAATGACAGGTACTAAAGGTGAAATACTAACTATTCATGCACCTGAGCTCAGCATTGATTTTCAAATTAAATCTTCTGTTTTTGTTTTACCTCTAGGGAATTCATATTTTAAAGTAGGGGCAACTTTTAATTGGGATGATAAGTCTTTGGATGCCACAGTTGAGGGAAGAGAAGAATTAATTGAAAAGTTAGAAACTGTTATTGATGTTCCCTATACTGTATTTTCTCAAACTGCAGGTATTCGACCTACGGTAAAAGATAGGAGGCCACTTGTAGGTATACATCCCAATTACAAGCAACTTTGTATTTTGAATGGTCTCGGAACACGTGGTGTGATGGTAGCACCAAAAATGGCACAAGAATTGTTCCATTTTTTAGAAAAAGGTACCCCCTTAAATCCCGAAATAGATATAAAAAGGTTTGAAGACCTTATCTAGTCATTTTTCGTATTTCTACTTTGATACTTTACAAATAAATTCAACCAAACAATTCTTGAAATCCTAAGATTGATCATTGCTGTTGCGAGCAATACCACTATAATTGCTGAAAAAGATTGTAGTAAGGTACAATCAAATACAGTAGTACTCACAACAAACACCATCAAGGCCAATCCTACAGTCAAACCATAAGCTACATACATCGCTCCATAATAAAAAGCCGGTTCTATCATGTATTTCATTTTACAAGAAGGACAATTTTCATGTATTTGCGTTATTTTAGAAGGATTCCAGGTTCTCTTGTATTTGAAAAATGTACCCTCATGGCAATTGGGACATCTAAAATGTAGTATGCTGTATAATTTAGTTCCTTTTTTGATTAACATATAAATAGTTTCATCATTATATATCAAAGATACGCTATGTTATTGTATGAAAAAGAATAGTGTTATCTATTATTTTTGAATAGCTTTGTATTTTCAATTAAAGTACTAATTCATCATACTAGCATGCTAAATATTCATAATTTAACGGTCTCTTTTGGAGGTGCCGATTTGTTTTCTCAAATTACTTTTAAGTTAGATAAAGGGAATAGGGTAGGCCTCGTTGGTAAAAATGGTGCTGGTAAGTCTACGCTACTAAAGGTCATTTCTGGAGATATAGAAAACGATGGAGGTACCATTGCATTTGAGAAAAACATCAATATTGGTTTTTTAAGACAAGACATAGATTTTATTCCTGGTCGTACCATTTTAGAAGAAGCTTATCAAGCATTTGAAGAGATTGTATCACTTGAAGCTAAGCTCAATACAATCAACAATGAATTGGCTACTAGGACAGATTACGAAAGTGACTATTATACCCAACTCATTCATGATTTGGATGAAGTAACGACACGCTATGAACTACTAGGAGGGTACAACTACCAAGGAGATACAGAAAAAATTTTACAGGGACTCGGATTCCAAAGGGCAGACTTTGACAAACTCACAGATACTTTTTCTGGTGGATGGCGTATGCGTATTGAATTGGCGAAGTTATTACTGCAGAAAAATGATATTTTATTGTTGGATGAGCCAACCAACCATTTGGATATAGAATCTATTATTTGGTTGGAAAATTTCTTAAAATCATATGCCGGTGCTATTGTTTTGGTATCGCATGATAAAATGTTTTTGGACAATGTTACGAACCGAACGATTGAAATATCCCTCGGTAAAATATACGATTATAAAAAGCCGTATTCTCAATATTTATTGTTGCGTGATGAAATTCGTGAAAAACAACTGCAGTCACAAAAGAACCAGGAAAAAGAAATCAAAGCCAAAGAGCAGCTGATTGAAAAGTTCCGAGCAAAGGCCAACAAAGCCTCTATGGCGCAGTCACTTATAAAGCAATTGGATAAAGTAGAGCGCATCGAAGTAGATGTGGAAGACAATGCAGTTATGAATGTCAAGTTCCCGATCTCCAAGCAACCGGGTAAAATTGTAATCGAAACCGAAACACTTTCTAAAAGTTATGGTGATAAACACGTACTTGACAATGTCAATTTAATGATTGAAAGATCTTCTAAAATTGCTTTTGTTGGTCAAAACGGTCAAGGGAAGTCTACATTGGCAAAAATGATGGTCAATGAAATCGATTATACAGGAAATCTGAAATTGGGACACAATGTTGAAATTGGTTATTTTGCACAGAACCAAGCAGAATATTTGGACGGAGAAATCACACTTTTAGAAACCATGGAAAATGCTGCAAACGATAGCAATCGCATGCGTGTAAGAGATATGTTGGGGTCTTTTCTTTTTGGAGGAGATGATGTTGAGAAAAAGGTAAAAGTGCTCTCAGGAGGAGAACGCAACCGCTTGGCTATTTGTAAAATGCTCTTGAGTCCATTCAATGTATTGATAATGGATGAGCCAACAAACCACTTAGATATAGCTTCTAAAAATGTTTTAAAGAAGGCATTACAGCAATTTGAAGGTACTTTGATATTGGTTTCTCACGATAGAGATTTCTTACAAGGTTTGACCGATAAAGTATTCGGATTTAAAGACAAAGTAATTAAAGAATACCTAGGAGATATTGATTATTTCTTAGAAGCACATAAAATGGAAAACCTTCGTGAAGCTGAAAAGCGCACAAAGGTTGTTGAGAAAAAAGTTTCAAAAAAAGAAGCTTACCAGCTTTCACGTCAACAAGAAAAGGAACTCAAACAATTGAAAAATAAATTAAGTAAGGTAGAACGCACTATTGCTACTATTGAAAAAGAGATTATTGACATGGACGAGCAATTAGAACAAGACTACGAAGCAACTTCTTCAAACCCTGATTTTTTTAAGAACTATCAAGAACGAAAGGATACACTAGATGCGCTGATGGAAGATTGGTCTGATTTGGATGACAAAGTCTCGCAGTTCAATGCGCTTTCTCAATAAGTTCAATTTATAGTAGTTTATGATGTTTGAATTTTCAAAAAAGAGTCTCATACAATCCCTTCCAATAGCTGCTCAATTTGCAGAAAAAGGCATTGAATTGTCTCTCAAAAGAGAAGATTTGATTCATCCTGTAATATCTGGAAATAAATTTCGTAAACTTTACTACAACATACAGGAAGCTCAGCGTCTAAACAAAGACACTCTTTTGACTTTTGGAGGTGCTTATTCCAATCACATACTTGCTACAGCTGGTGCAGGTGCGCAATACGGGCTTAAAACAGTTGGTGTTATCCGTGGAGAAGAATTAGGAATAGATTTGCCTAAAACACTTGCTAACAATGCAACATTGCAAAGAGCAAGTGCTTATGGAATGCAGCTCAAATTTGTTTCGAGGTCAGCATACCAACAGAAAACTTCAGATGATATGCTTTGTAACCTAGCACAAAAGTTCCCTGGAGCCTATATCATTCCTGAAGGAGGAACAAATAGTTTGGCAATCAAAGGATGTAAAGAAATTCTCGATTCTGAAACGGATGCTTATGATTATATATGCGTGGCTATGGGAACTGGTGGCACTATCTCCGGAATCATTCAGAACGCAAAACCGCATCAAAAAGTAATTGGATTTCCAGCCTTAAAAGCAAAAGGTTTGGAAAAGTACATACGACATGAACAGGAAACCAGCCCAAATTGGGAGCTAATTGATAGCTATCATTTTGGTGGTTATGCTAAAATTACTAAAGAATTAATTACCTTTATAAACAATTTTAAAAAGAATACAAACATTCCATTAGACCCTGTATATACAGCCAAAACTTTGTTTGGAGTCTATGACTTAATAGCCAATGACTTCTTTCCTTCGAGAGCAAAAATTTTGGTCATACATACAGGAGGTCTTCAAGGTATACCTGGAATGAATACAATTTTACAAAAAAGAGGATGGCCACGAATCAATACCTAAATTAAACAATCATGAATAAATTACTCAGTACAATCTTTATAACAGTACTTCTCGTAAGTTGTGGAAGTAAGAAAAAAGTAACAGAACGCATTCCTGTTCCTGTTTTACCAATTATTACTACTTCCAATAAGGATATCAATAAGGAAATTGAAAACCTACAAATGCGTTCTGACCAATTGGACAGAAGAACCATTGCTTATATCAGTAATTATGCTGAAATCGCCGTTGATGAAATGAAACGATACCATATCCCTGCGAGTATTACATTAGCACAAGGAATCCTAGAATCTGGAAATGGATTGAGTCAATTGGCTTTAAAGTCTAACAACCATTTTGGTGTAAAATGCCACAATGGCTGGAAAGGAGATTTTGTTCGCCATGATGATGACAAGGACCAAGAGTGTTTCCGTAAATACGAAAAGGTATCCACTTCGTATAGAGACCATTCTAAGTTTTTAGCAGAGCGTTCTCGGTATAGCTTCTTGTTCGACTATGAAAAGACAGATTATAAATCTTGGGCAAAGGGCTTAAAAAAAGCAGGATACGCAACAGATAAAAAATACCCAGAAAAGCTTTTAAAATTGATAGAGCTGTATAATTTAGATAATTTTGATAAGATAGATGCTGCTAAAAAGCGATTCAAGAAAAAGAAGGTAGATTTTGTAAATCCTGTAGTTAAAGTTGAAGAGAAGAATAAAACAGTAGAAGTAGAAGTTTTAAATAAAACGCATACAGTTCGAAAAGGTGATACTTTGTATTCTATTTCTAAGAGGTATAAAACAACAGTTGACCAACTAAAAAAATGGAACAAGCTAAGTTCTAATTTGATTTCAATTGATCAAGTTTTGAAAGTAGACTAAAAAAAACCGGCATTTGCCGGTTTTTTTTTAACTCATTTCTGAATTTTTTTCTCTGTGATGTTTTTTTCTTCTCTTAGCGATTTCCCCATCCTTTTTTTTAGTTCTTGCTTGAGAAAATTGTTCGTATTGCTTGCTATTCAATATGTCTTTTATTTTCTTTTTAATAGCGATTTTAAAATCTAAATGATTGTTTATTTTCGCAAATGTTTGTGCTTTGTTTAGACTGTTTTTTGAGCGCTCTTTCTCTTTGCTGATTTCTCTTTTGTGGGAGATCATCTCACTAATTATTGGTTGTATTTCCTTTTGTTGGGACAACGTTAGATCCAGTGCAAGGGTCATTTTTTTCAAACTTATGGTTGTTGCCTCTTGAAGCGAAAACTCAAATGGTACTTTTGTTTTTGAGTTTTTTTGCGCTTGAATATTTGGCAAACTACACATACATACGATTAGAAAAATACTTAGGTTTCTCATGGTAAATTTTTTAAGGTTCCTATCTAAGACCAATGCACTTCAAAAAGGTTTAATTGGTGAATCTTAGTTTTTAAAATATTTTTTTAAAAAGCTTTTTCACTTCCTTTTCTAATTCTTTTTTAGGTGCTGATTTTTCTCCTTTCTTTTTTCCCGTTACTTTCTCTAGTATACTATTAACAACCTTCTGTTTTTGACTGGCTACAATCTGAGATGAAAGTTTACTGATAGCTGTTTTGAAGTCAGGTTTGATACTTGGACTCGTCATACCCCCTTCTATTTTAATCGTCAAAGGAATTGTAATTTTCTCTTTCTCTGCCTTAGACATACCTATCATAAGCTTGTCTGCGCTACTTCCGAGGTAAGTTGCAGGTACGACTGCATTTAAAGTGTAGTCCATTTTATTTTCAAAACTGTGAGAACCTCCTAATTCAATAGGAATATTATCATAGTTTGCGACCTTGAAAGGTTTGAAGATTACTTTGCTGTTCTCAAAAGTTAGAAATGCCTTTATCTTGTCAATGTTTATTTTGGACAGGTCTATAAAAGCAACATTACTATCCAATTGTGCCAAGGTTTCTGATTTTTCTGTGTCAATTTCGGTCACTTCAACATCAGCCACTGCATTTCCAGTGATGTTTTTTGTGTCCGGAAACAATTCTTTATCCAAGTTTCCTTTCATTTTAAAAGAAGACGACATGGTACCACTGACTGCATTTGCAAAAGGAGCTATTGATGAGACCAATTCTAAAGAATTAAATGCATCGGCAATTCTTATATTTTTAAACTGCATGTCCATATCAAATACACTTGGAGTTACGGCAGTATCAACAGTTCCATCCAAACTTATTTTTCCATTAAAAATAGTTGCTTTTGTGTTTTTAAAAATTGCGGCTTGATTTTTAATATTTAAGGTTCCTTCAAGGTTTTTTAATTCCAAATTATCATAGGATACACTTGCAGCTTTAACTTGAGCTGTAATGTTTATTTTTGTAGGAATACGTAATTGTTCAAGAGCAATTGTATCTACTTTGACTTCAGTTGCTACTGTTGTTATTGTGTCAGAGGAAGCACTTAGAAAATCACTAGCAAGAAATTTATTGGAGCGTATATCAAACTTCCCTTTTAAATCTTCATTTGCAAATGCAAATTCCAATATATTACTAAGAGTTCCGGTCATCGAAAGGTCACTTTTATGAGTGCTAAGGTCGAGTTTATTTACAGCAACAGCCTTGGTTGAAAAATCTAATTGTGCAGTTTCTATTTCTATAGGGTAGGGGAATAGATCGGTCTCTAAATGAAATTGATTCAATGTTGCATTTCCTTTGTTATAGATATTTTTGTAATTGTGTTTTTCTATATCGTTTTGAGTAAATGCAGTTTCTAAATAGACATTCAGTATTCCTTTGAAGTCATATTCTAAAGGTATAGGATATGCTTCACTCAAATTATCTAGATTGATTTTTCCTTCAAATTTAGCCTTAACTGTTGGGTTCGTTGTTGGTTTAGATATATGAGTACTTGCTTTGAAAATATCATTGTCTATTTGAAATTCAAATGTGTTTATAGCTATTTGAGTATCGTTTATCTTCCCTGTTTTGTTGTATATTTTAGTATCTATTGTAATATGATCTACTGCTTTTGGCAGTTCAGGGTATTGAAAGAAAGCGTCATTTGTTTGTATGTGGAAGTTAAATTTAGGGATCGTATTTTCAGTATATTTTCCCTTAAGATTTCCTTTAAAATCCAGTGCGCCTTTAGCTTTTACATTTTCAAAGTTGGAAGTATAGGCACCAGGAATTAAGGAGAGTAAACTTTTGAATTTGGACTGTTCAACATCAAAGGTAAGATCCATGTCAAGACCTTCTGTAATAGGTTGTATAAAACCATCAAAATACAACTTGATGTCATTTAAGTTTGCGTGATTTTCTTCTAGTACAAATTTCTGTGTCTCAAGGTTTAGTTTGAGCGCAGCTAGCCAGTCAAAGGATACTTTGTTTAAGTATCGAACCCCATCATAACTCACGGATATTTCTTTGATATTTGTTTTCGTATCTATTGTGACATCATTGTTTTTTAAGATTGCATTACCTCGATGATTTAGATGTGTGATTTCAGCAGAAGTATTCGCTGATTCATCCAAATATTTTAGATTGCAATTTATGATTTCGTAGCTTTCTATTTCAAAATAAAAATCACTTTCCGCATCAATTTTCTCTTTTGAGGTGTCCTCCGTAATTTCAGATGTATCTTTTAGGATGTTGTAATTTGAGACTCCTTTTTTGTTTGTTTTTAGGGTAGTGTAGAGGTCATTTATATCTATTGACTTTATATGGTATTTTCCAGATATAAGATCTGTTATAGAGGTGGTAAGGTGTAATTTTCCAATGGATACTAAGGTGTCTTTTTCAAATGGTGCTTTGTTGGTAACATTGAAGTTCGTAACATTTACGGATAAATTAGGGAAGTTTTCTATCAAACTTATAGAGACACTTTCAAATGCAATAGCTGCATTGATATTTTTGTTCACCTCTATTTCAATACGTTCACTAATTTGTTTTTTGAAAAGTAACGGTATTGAAATTAACAATCCGAAGCACACTATTATTAGGATACCGAAAAATTTGAAAGTCTTCTGCATAAATTAAGTTTTACTATAAAAATACAACCAAATTTAGAAATTGAAACTAGAACCTTCTTTTTTTAATCAAAAAAAACCCACTCTAAAGAATAGAGTGGGAAAATTGCTATGAAAAAGAAATTGGTGCTTAACACCAATCTGTTACAAATATACATCATAACTAGTTTAGTTTTTGTTATCATATGTTTATAAGTGTCTTGCATTTGGTTATTTGACACTCTTCTATCGATAAGTCGATTGTATTGATAGATAAACAGTAAACACTCAGTTTTACAAAGGTTTTATAGCTTTCAATTAATTTATATTTCTATTCTTTTAATACAAAAGTGAGTGCTCTTTTATCCTTTTTCGTTTTTTTTAAACAATGTCTACTTTTTTGGATTTTGTGCATAAAAAAACCAAAAAATCTTTCAATTTTTTGGTTTTAAATTACTTGTTGATATATGCTTAGTTTGTCAAAGCAACGAAGAGTTCTTCTTCTTCTTTGTATACTTTTACCAGATTGTTTTTAGTTAAGTTTTTCAAAGTTTTATCCCATTTCTTATTGCTCAACCCCACTAGATCCTTTAGTTTTACCAAAACTATTTTTTCTTCCTTTTCAAGAATTGAAATTATATTTTTTTCATCTGTGTTTAATTCAATAGATGGAGCTTTTTTCTCGGGTCTCATTTGAGGAAAAAAGAGTACTTCTTGAATAGAGCTATTATTAGTCATCAGCATTACCAATCTGTCAATACCGATTCCAATTCCTGAAGTAGGTGGCATTCCGTATTCTAGAGAACGTATAAAATCGTGATCGATAAACATCGCTTCATCATCTCCTTTTTCAGAGAGTTTTAATTGCTCTTCAAATCTTTCTTTTTGATCGATTGGGTCGTTTAGCTCAGAATAAGCATTGGCCAATTCTTTTCCATTGACCATCAATTCAAATCTTTCAGTAAGGTCCTTGTTGTCTCTGTGTTCTTTTGTCAAAGGACTCATTTCCTTTGGATAGTCAGTAATAAAAGTTGGTTGTATATAATGGTGTTCACATTTTTCTCCAAACAACTCATCGATTAGTTTTCCTACTCCCATACTTGCATCGACAGGAATATCTACTTTTCTACATACTTCTTTTAGTTCCTCTTCGTTCATACCTGCAACATCGTATCCTGTGTGTATTTTAATTGCTTCTAGTATAGGAACTCTAGGATATGGTGCCTTAAAATCAATAGTGTTTTCTCCAACAGTTACTTCAGAACCTCCGTTCGAATCTACAGCAACTTTTTCAAGTAATTGCTCCGTCATGTCCATCATCCAGTGGTAGTCTTTGTATGCTACATACAATTCCATCACTGTAAACTCTGGATTGTGTGTTCTGTCCATTCCTTCATTCCTAAAATCTTTAGCGAATTCATAAACAGCATCAAAACCACCAACAATCAATCTTTTTAAATACAATTCATTTGCAATTCTCAAATACAAAGGAATGTCCAGTGCATTGTGGTGTGTCATGAATGGACGCGCAGAGGCTCCTCCTGGAATGGGTTGTAGTACAGGTGTTTCTACTTCTAAGTAGTTACGTTCGTTAAAAAATTGTCGTATGGAATTTGTAATTTTTGTTCTCTTAAGAAAGGTTTCCTTTACATGATCATTTACAATCAAATCCACATAACGTTGTCTGTATCTCAATTCAGGATCGCTAAAGGCATCGTACACTTTTCCGTCAGCATCAGTCTTCACAACGGGTAGGGGTCTCAAAGATTTTGAAAGCAATATCAATTCTGTGACATTTACAGAGACCTCCCCAACTTTTGTTTTAAAAACATCCCCTTTTATTCCAATAATATCACCGATGTCCAATAATTTTTTAAAGACATTGTTGTACATCATCTTGTCTTCACCTGGTGCAATTTCATCTCTATTGACATACAATTGCATGCGTGCAGTACTGTCTTTAATTTCAGCAAAAGATGCTTTTCCCATTAGTCTCTTAGACATCATTCTCCCAGAAATAATCACTTCCTTTCCCTCAAAGCTTTCAAACTTTTCTAACAACTGTTTGACAGTTGCTGTTGTTTTAAATTCTTCTGCAGGATATGGATTGATACCTAAATCGCGTAATTTCTGAAGAGATTCTCTTCTAACAATTTCTTGTTCTGATAATTGCATGGGATTTTTAATTTAATGAAGATTATATAGCGAGCAAAGATACTTAATGAATTTGTAGCCCTAAAATAAAAACAGTGAAAATTTATAGCTTTACAGAAACTTAGTGTATATTTGCTTATTGTTTAACGACAATGTGTTGTTTGTCACTTTAGCAAAAGTGTCTCGGTTTTTGTTGAAACCAGTGGAAAGCTTCCCTTATAGGGTTGCTTTTTTTTTGTCTAAAAGTCAAGGATCACACTTTTGTATTGCCAAATACGATTGAAGTAAGCTATGGTAAAATAGATACTTACACCTAATTTTAATCCTGTAGAGAAAATAAAACCTAAAAAGGTTCCAAATGCTATTTTTAAGGCTTTTTGTGTATTGCTTGGGTCTAAACTATATTCTCCGATAAACGCACCCACAAAA
>Ga0233426_10001734_pt1 | contig 19312 bp, 16 predicted proteins | sample SI_118_April2016_6_FD_179875 | JGI IMG/M metagenome (GOLD analysis project Ga0233426, IMG submission 179875) | Seawater microbial communities from Saanich Inlet, British Columbia, Canada - SI_118_April2016_10_MG | ecosystem: Environmental > Aquatic > Marine > Inlet | place: Canada: British...
GACTACATTCTTACTTAGGGTATCAAAGCCCTAATGATTTTGAATTGAAAATTAATGAGTTAGAAAAAGTAGCTTAACTGGGGTGTCTGAATTTACTTGACCAGGTCAAGTCCTACCATTTCCTAAAACGAATAAAAGTGGGCGAACAGGCATTAAGTTGCCGCTGAACTTCATATGAGTCAGTAGTTCTTACAATTTCATTTATATAAATCAGTTAAGGGGAGATATATGGGAAAAGTCATTTGGTTTGAAGAGGTAGCCGCATTGAAAACAAAAACTAAGGTTATACGCAAGCGTAGATTTTATAAATCTAAGCTTGATAAACATCATGATGCATTGATTGAATTAAACAAAGCAGGTGCGTCTAAATCTGAAATACAACGTTGGTTGCAAACGAAAAAAATCAATGTTGTATGGACAACAGTACATAGATGGTTCGAAAAACATGGCTAAGTTTGCATCACCAATAAAACAAGCTGTTTCTATTATGAAGCAGATCCAAGGAACCGATATCAAAAGTATTGGAACTGTTCGCAATTATCAAAGTGCGTTAACCAGAGTAGCTGAGTACTTACAAAATAATAGAATAGGTAGCTTGAGAGCGTTAGATAAGATTGCAGCTGAAACTTATCTCCAAAATCGGTCTTCTCAGGTTGGGCAATCTCAATTAAATATGGAGCGCCAAGCAATGCAGAAAATGATGTTAGTTGTCACAAATAAGTTAGATGTTAACGAGAAGCTTAAAGTTGTTAAATCTGAAAAAATTAGTATTTTAAGAGGGCGCTCTTATACACTGCTGCAAGTTGAAATGATATGTAATGCTCAACGTGAGAAAAATTCGTTATCAACAAAAATTGTCTTAGATAGCGGTATTAGATCACATGAACTTTATACTTTACTACCAGCGAATGTGCGCAAAGCTGATATTAGACCATCTTCAATAGCAAAATTTGATGGTAGAGAAGGAATTAAATATACAGTAGTTGGAAAGGGCGGTTTAGTTCGAGAAGTTATGATGTCTTACTCATTATCACTGCAGCTTGAGACTAAACGTTTATCTTACCCTAGAGTTGTTGATGACCGAGGTATTAAATACCAGCAACATTATGATATTAACGCTGGCGCTAGATGGTCAAATAGTTTCAGTCATGCTTCGAAAAAAATTCTTGGTCACTCTAATGGTGGGCATGGTTTAAGACATACCTACGCTCAAAATAGAATGGATGAATTAACGAAATTAGGCTATTCACGCCAGCAAGCACTTGAAATTGTTTCCCAAGAACTCGGACATTTCCGCCCAGAAATAACAGAAATATACCTAAGATAATTTTACCCAATAAACAGCTAACTATTTTATTTATTGACATTTTATTGTATTTGTAACAAATTATAACCACATCATAAATACAACATTCCGGTGTGTTTATATAAACATTGAAAAAGGCAAGTATAAGGAAACTTATATACGCAAAAAGACCAACCTTCACGCATCGCGAAAGGTAGTGGCTTTGCCAGTGATAATCACTTCTTATCTTACTTTTTCATTTTAAAGGAATAAAAATGAAAAAAATATTCATATTAGCGGCGATACAATGCTCGTTGCTAGCTGCATGTTCATCTACACCAGAGTCAACTTCAAAAATTAATTTATCACAACAACTGAAAATGACACAAAATAAAAGTGTTCTCATTTATGAAAGTGGTGAATATAAAATTAAACAAACTCTGCAAAGTGGTTATAGAAAATATAATGCTTTTAATATATCGAATGGTTGGGTTATAAATAATAATTTATTTCCACTTGGGATCACTACTAGGTTTGAGTGCGAAGTTAAATCAGGGAAGTGTGATCAATATGAAAACCACGATTCACCGTTTGTAAAAGTAAGTGGTTTACAAAGTGATTATGGCGATACTTTTAGCGAACGCCTAGAAGAGATAAAAAAGGAAGACGGCAAAAATAATCTAAATGAAGCTGTTACAAAGACAGTTCTGGCTGTTTATGCAGGTCCCGTTATCATTGCCGCTGGTGCTACTCTTGGCCCAATCTTTGCCGGAATTAATTTAGCTAAAACAGGGAGTGTTTGGCGGAATAAATGGGTTGAATTTGATCATGACTCCTTTAATCAAGAAGCTTCAAATGCTATTATAAAACAATACGGTTCGATTGATAATCACTCTTTGTTTTTGCAAGAAATGGATAGTGTTTACAGTAAAGCTCAAGCTATTAGACTGGAACAGATAGATAGCTACTCAGAAATTCAATTTAAATATACTTCAGAACTAAAAAAACTAGCTGAACCTTTTGCTTTGGATGATTATTCAACGCAGTTATTTAAATTTGAAAAACTTTCAATGAGCATGCCTGAACTTCCTTCATCAGGTACTAAAGTTGCAATATTATCCTTTGTAAAACAGCAGATTAATGAGCAGTATAAAGCTAATCTTTCGATGTTGGATAATGATTATAAGGCTAAAAGAACGTCTATTATTTCAGTTAGGCAGAAATTGAATAATAATTATATCGCTGCGCAAAAACGTAGATATAAAAATTCACATTCTTCTGAACAGTTAAAAGGTTTTATAAAAAAATATTCGAACAAAGATCTTGCTGGTCTTATCACTCAAGCAAAAAATAAATACAATCAAGTATTCATAAAAGAAGAAGAAAATACTTTTGAAAAGGTAATCAGCATAAGCGATATGACCGCTTTTATAAAAAAATATAAAAATGAAGATCTTGCTAAATTAGTTACTCGCGCTGAAATCAGCCGAAATGAATCAATACAAGCTCATAAAGATAAGGTTTTAGTTAAATTACAAGCATGGAGAAAAACCTTAAAGGTAGGAGATAAAACTTTTTGTGGTTATATTGTTGATAAAAATGATGCAATGATAAAAATAGCGTTAAATGCGAAGTTAGCCGGTTATGCAAATGAAGAGTGGGTGCATTTGGATGATACATTTGAAGTTAATAGTTCATGTATCAACAGAAATGGACATGTTTCGCCTCGATATAATCCATTGAAAATTTCATTTCAAAGTGAATTGAAAATTTTAGGCAGAGTTAAAAAATAGCAGCAATTTTAACCCGTTAAATTTTGAAACAAACAAAGGCGAGCAATCGCCTTTTTTTTCGCTTATAATGCATCAAATTTTTTAATACCGACACAATGCGGCTTAATGCAAAACAAGGCATAGAAAGTCTTTTGTGGCACCCTGTGCGGCTCCCCATTGATTTTTACGCACCACGAATTTCGGAAATACTGAATAAAATGAAGAACATACGTAACTTCTCAATTATTGCCCATATAGATCACGGCAAATCTACACTTTCTGATCGTTTGATCCAACATTGTGGTGGCTTACAAGAACGTGAAATGGAAGCACAAGTCCTTGACTCTATGGACATTGAACGCGAACGTGGCATAACGATTAAAGCCCAAAGTGTTACTTTAGACTATAAAGCTAAAGATGGTGAAATTTATCAACTCAACTTCATCGATACACCCGGTCATGTTGACTTTTCATATGAGGTATCACGGTCACTTGCTTCATGTGAAGGTGCTTTATTGGTTGTTGATGCAGGGCAAGGCGTTGAAGCTCAAACGGTAGCCAATTGTTACACAGCACTTGAGATGGATTTAGAAGTTCTTCCTATTTTAAATAAAATTGATTTACCACAAGCAGATCCTGATCGTGTAAGCGAAGAGATTGAAGATATTATTGGTATTGATGCTACTGGTGCAGTGCAGTGTTCAGCAAAAACAGGCATTGGTATTGAAGATGTATTAGAAACTATTGTCGAAAACATACCTGGACCGATAGGTGATCCTAAAGGCAATTTACAAGCTTTGATCATTGATTCGTGGTTTGATAATTATCAAGGTGTTGTTTCATTAGTTCGTGTGATGAACGGTGAAGTGAAAAAAGGCGATAGAATGGTGGTGATGTCTACAGGACAAGTTCACCAAATTGATAAAGTCGGTATATTTACACCTAAACAAGTCGAGACAGGTATTTTAAAAACTGGCGAAGTAGGTTTTATTATTGCCGGCATTAAAGAAATTCATGGTGCACCAGTAGGTGATACTATTACCATCAGTAAAAAAGAAGCGGCAACCGCGCTTGGTGGTTTCAAAAAAGTTCAACCACAAGTTTACGCAGGCATTTTTCCTATAAGTTCTGAGGATTTCGAAAATTTCCGTGATGCATTGAACAAACTAAGCTTAAACGATGCTTCATTATTTTTTGAGCCAGAGAATTCATCAGCACTCGGATTTGGTTTTAGAATTGGTTTCCTTGGTATGTTGCACATGGAAATTGTTCAAGAGCGCTTATCACGTGAATATGATCTTGATTTAATTACTACGGCACCTACTGTTAATTATGAAATTGCTTGTACTAACGGTGAAATTTTATCAATTGATAATCCAGGTGATTTACCGGCAGTAAATAATATTGATGAAATTCGTGAACCGATTGTTCAGGCAAATATTTTAGTGCCACAAGAGCACTTAGGTAATGTTATAACATTGTGTATTGAAAAACGTGGTGTACAAAAAGATATTATTTATCACGGAAACCAAGTTGCGGTTACCTATGAGTTGCCGATGGCAGAAGTGGTGATGGATTTCTTTGATAAATTGAAATCAACCAGCCGCGGTTATGCATCTCTCGATTATAATTTTGTACGTTTTGAAGCTGCAGATATGGTTCGGGTAGACGTAATGATCAATGGTGACCGTGTTGACGCATTGGCGATGATTACTCACAGAGATAATTCAGTTGCTCGTGGCCGCATGTTAGTTGATAAATTAAAAGAACTTATTCATCGCCAAATGTTTGATATCGCCATTCAAGCTGCAATTGGTAATAACGTTATTGCTCGAACAACTGTTAAACAATTACGTAAGAATGTTACCGCAAAATGTTATGGTGGTGATATTTCTCGTAAGAAAAAACTGCTACAGAAACAGAAAGATGGTAAAAAACGTATGAAGCAAGTCGGTAACGTTGAAGTACCTCAAGAAGCGTTTTTAGCTGTTCTTAAATTAGATAGTTAGTAAGGAAGTCATGGCTGTATATTTTTCAATATTCCTCGTAATTCTTACCGGTATTACGGGTGTCGTATGGTTAGCTGATAAGTTTTATTTAGCGCCGAAGCGTAAATTGGCATTGGTAAACGCTCAAGCTCAATGTCAAGAAACGTTACCAGATGATGTTATAGTTAAATTATCTGAACCTTCTGCAGTCGTTGATACTTCTGTGCAGATATTTCCGGTGATTGCTTTTGTTTTAATTTTACGTTCATTTTTATGGGAACCGTTTCAGATTCCATCGGGTTCTATGATGCCAACTTTACTTGATGGCGATTTTATTTTAGTGAACAAGTTTAACTATGGTTTACGTGATCCAGTAGTACGTAATAAATTTTTTGAAGTAGGATTACCTGAACGTGGCGATGTTGTCGTTTTCAAATATCCTCGAGATCCAAAAATTGACTATATTAAGCGTGTTATCGGTTTACCCGGTGACAGAATAATTTATCGTAATAAATCTATTTATATTAAGCCTGCTTGTCTAGAGACAGATACGACATGCCCTGACTTTGAACAAGTCGTGCATAATTTTAGAAAAGAGACGGATACCCCTGATGGCTCTTATGGTTTGAGTCGACATACTTCTATTATGCCAAATAAAACGCATGATATTTTAATTGATAACCAGACATTGCCACGTACCCAACATTATTATCAACAAGCAGGAACGCAACGTGATGAATTTGTTGTACCAAAAGGTCAATACTATGTCATGGGTGACAATCGCGACAATAGCCTAGATAGTCGTTTTTGGGGGTTTGTACCTGAAGAAAACCTTGTTGGTGAAGCTATTGCTATTTGGATGAGCTTTGACTTTGACCGTGATGAAAATAGCCTGTTACCTAAGTGGATCCCGACCAATGTTCGATTCTCACGTTTAGGTTGGATTAATTAATTTTGAAAATCTCAGAAATTGCACTAAATAGGTTAAGTAAAAAGTTAGGATATACCTTTAATAACACAGATTTATTACTCCAAGCATTAACGCATCGGAGTGCCAAAGGTACGCACAATGAACGTTTAGAATTTCTTGGAGATTCAATTCTAGGTTTTGTTATTGCCGAAGTTCTTTATCAACAATTCCCTTCCCATGATGAAGGTGATTTGACACGAATGCGGTCAAGCCTTGTTCGTGGTGTAACGTTAGCTGAAATTGGACGTGGTTTTAATTTAGGCGAATATTTAATTTTAGGACCAGGTGAATTAAAAAGTGGTGGTCACCGTCGAGATTCAATTTTAGAGGATGCTGTTGAAGCCATTATTGGTGCAGTGTATTTAGATTCAGATAACGATACGACTAAAGCGCTAGTGCTTAGCTGGTTTGCTGAGCGACTAGATATTATTAAGCCGGGTAACGAACAGAAAGATCCTAAAACTCGATTACAAGAATATTTACAAGCACGAAAGATTGCTTTACCACTTTATGAAGTTATTCATACAACGGGTCAATCTCATAACCAGCAATTTACGGTTCGTTGTACGACTGAAGTGATAAATACCGAAGTTATCACCAAAGGCACTAGCCGTCGTAAAGCCGAACAAGCCGCAGCGCAACAAGTACTCGCGCTCATTTTTGATAAAAAATAACTCAGCGAAATATCATCATGATAAGTGAAAATAAACATTGTGGCTTAATTGCTATTGTTGGCCGTCCTAATGTTGGTAAATCAACATTACTTAACAGTTTGTTAGGTCAAAAAATTAGCATTACCTCGCGTAAACCACAAACGACACGCCATCGTATTTTAGGTATTTTAACGGAAGAAAATAATCAAGCAGTTTTAGTTGATACTCCTGGTCTTCATGCCGATGAGAAACGGGCTATTAATCGCCTAATGAACCGTGCAGCGAGTAGTTCAATAGCAGAGGTTGAATTAGTAGTATTTCTTGTTGAAGGCACTAATTGGACGTCTGACGATGAACTTGTACTGAGTAAAATAAAAAAATCTGGTTCGCGTTGTATTTTAGTTGTTAACAAAATTGATAATGTACAAGACAAAGAATTACTCTTACCACACTTACAAAAATTAGGTGAAATGCACGATTTCAGTGATATCGTTCCGATTTCAGCAGCGAAAGGAAATAATGTTGACACTATTCGTCAGCTTTGTCTAAGTTCGTTACCTGAGGGTGACTTTTGGTTTCCAGATGACTATGTAACGGATCGTTCAAGTCGATTTATGGCTTCTGAAATTGTTCGTGAAAAACTTATTCGTTTCACGGGAGATGAATTACCTTATTCTACTACAGTTGAAGTTGAACAATTTAAAATGGATGAAAAAGGTGTTATCCACATTAATGCGTTAATTTTAGTCGAACGAAAAAGCCAAAAACGTATGGTTATAGGTAATGGGGGAGAGAGACTTAAAACTATTGGCCAAGAAGCTCGTCGAGACATGGAAACGCTGTTTGAAAAAAAAGTGTTCCTTGAAACTTGGGTGAAAGTTAAATCAGGTTGGGCTGATGATGAGCGTGCTCTTCGAAGTTTAGGTTATGGGGATGAATATTCAGGCTAGTCTTAAATTAGACAGCTGGACAACTAAAGATGGAAGAATTTGAGCAAAGCGCCTTTTTATTACATTCACGGCCATATCGTGAAAATCAAATATTGCTCGAATTTTTAACATCACAGCAAGGAAAAATTTCTGCGATTTCTTACTTAGGAAAATCGTTGAAATCAAATAAAAGAGCATTGCTCCAGCCATTCTCTCCTTTGAAAATTGTATTGAAAGGGCAAGGAAGTCTCCAATATTTAAAGCGCGTTGAACCTGAACGTAAGTCTTACAAGTTAAGCGGAAATTACCTTTACAGTGGTTTCTACCTTAATGAACTGCAAGTGCGCTTATTGGGCGAGCACATTCCATACGACGAACTATTTCATCAATACCAGCAAAGTATCGAACAATTATCAGAACAAAGCTCAATTGAGTATATATTGAGAAATTTTGAAAATAGACTATTAGAAGAATTAGGAATGACAATTGATTATTCACCTATTTTTCCTGAAGACTATGGCCATTACAGTTATCTGCCCGAAAAAGGTTTTGTTCCAGCGAACTTTTTACCTACTAGAAATAAGTTTACACAAACTTGTTATAATGCAATACATTTAAAAGCTATAGCAGAAGAAAACATATCTGCTAAAGATGTCATGCAAACATACAAATTATTGATGCGACAAATCATTAATCATTTACTTGACGGTAAACCGTTACATAGCCGTAAACTGTTTACACAAAATACATAAACTTAAGAGATATAATAATGAGCGAACTTTTATTAGGCGTAAATGTTGACCATATTGCTACTTTGCGTGAAGCAAGAGGTACAAATTATCCTGACCCTGTTTATGCTGCATCTGTTGCAGAGCATGCTGGGGCAGATGGTATTACCGTTCATTTGCGTGAAGACCGTCGTCATATTCAAGACAGAGATATTCATGTTTTAAAGCAGACTTTACATACTAGAATGAACCTAGAAATGGCTGTCACGGATGAAATGCTTGAAATTGCCTGTGAAGTAAAACCTGCATTTTGTTGTCTGGTACCTGAAAAACGTGAAGAGCTTACGACTGAAGGTGGTTTAGATGTATTAGGTAATTTAAATAACATTACGCGTGCTGTGTCAGTGTTATCAGAGGCTGGTATTGAAACGAGCTTATTTATCGATGCGGATAAAAATCAAATTGATGCAGCTATTGCAAGTAGAGCACCTTATATTGAAATTCATACTGGCCATTATGCGGATGCTAAAAATGAACAAGATCAACAGATTGAATTGATCCGTTTAATTGAAGGTATTAGATATGCACACGCGAATGGTTTAAAAGTTAACGCAGGGCACGGTTTAAATTACTTTAACGTAAAACCTATTGCCGCTATCGAAGAGATCATTGAACTTAATATTGGTCATGCCATTATTGCACGAGCGGCGATTGACGGATTAGATAGGGCTGTTCGTGATATGAAACAGTTAATGTTAGAAGCACGTAGTTAGGCTTTGATCTTATAAGGTATAGTCTGTGATACGGCTATACCTATTTTAATTTTTGTGAAATGTCAGTCTATTCAAATGATGACAACTCTGAATAAGTTCGTATCAAGTTAAGAGATTTATTATGTCTGTTGTCGGTATAGGTACTGATATTATTGAAATAAGCCGTATAGAAAAAATGGCCACTAAAGTCCGAGACAAATTAGCGTTTCGTGTATTGACTCCTTTCGAGCTCGAAAAATATAAATTATTGAACAATCCTGCTCTTTATTTAGCAAAACGCTGGGCTGGTAAAGAAGCTGCTTCAAAAGCGCTTGGTACAGGTATAGCAAATGGTGTTTCATTTCAACATTTCGAAATAAAATCATTAGCTTCAGGACAGCCGCAACTACTTTTACATAGTCGTGCAGAAGAGTTAGCAATTGCATTAGGCGCTAAAAATTGGCATATATCGCTTTCTGATGAAAGCCTCTATGCGACAGCATTTGTTGTTCTTTCTACGTAATAAAACAAAAAACTCCTCCTAAATTATCAATTCTGATCTATACTTACTTAGGGCATCTATATTTTGAGACGCTCTAAATTAAGTATTAATCAAATGCGATTGGTATTTATTTAATCGGTGGGCACTTTATGCAGTTACAAAAACAACCTTATAACGATAGAAGACAAGAATCGCCGGAACATTCTGTTTGGTGGCAAAAATTGTCTCTTGCGCAGAAATTTTCTGTTGGCAGTTTAAGTAAGTTTGGCTACGAATTACTGTTTATACGTAATGATAAAGGGCGAAGCATCGCAGTGCTATCAAATAATAACGGCACAGTAACCATTTCTGAAGATGGTGAAATCAATGGGTCACCAGACATTATTATTCGCTAATTTTAAATTATGTAATAACAATTTGATTCAATAAGGCAAATTTATTTTTTTGCTTTTTTTTAGTTGATAAATGACAGCGTTGTCATTTGTTCATTTCAATGTTAATGTAATTGAAGAGCAATTATCTATTTCCAGTTTTATTTTAAATTAATCGGTCCTATTCGACTTTAGTTGAGTAGTCGCACTAATTAACTTCCTATATGATGTTGCATACTGTTTAAAGCTAAAAAGTCAGTTACAGTTTATATGTGTAGAACTTATTCAAGCTGTAATCATAATAATATGAGTAATATCGAGTTAGAAACGAAGGACTTAACATGAAAGAATTGAAAAGCTGTTATCCGGTTTTAGAACAAGCCAAGGCACACACGCATATTGATAGCGCAACATATGATGCGATGTATAAGCAATCTATTGAGCAACCAGATGTATTCTGGGCAGAGCAAGCGGATAAATTTCTTGATTGGTATAAACCATGGGACAGCGTAAGTAATGTTGATTTAAAAACAGCTGATATTAAATGGTTTTCTGGCGGTAAATTAAATGTAAGTTACAACTGTATTGACCGTCATTTGGCTACAAAAGCAAATGATACTGCAATAATTTGGGAAGGAGATGACCCAAGTGATGATAAGAAAATTACTTACCAAGAATTGCATGACCATGTTTGTCGCTTTGCTAACTTATTAAAAGCGCGCGGTGTTAAAAAAGGTGATCGTGTTTGTATTTATATGCCGATGATCCCTGAAGTAAGTTATGCAATGCTAGCGTGTGCTCGCATTGGTGCAGTACACTCGGTTGTTTTTGGCGGTTTTTCTACAGAAGCTATTCGTTCTCGTGTTGCTGATGCAGATTGTCAAGTGGTTATTACTGCCGATGAAAGTTTACGTGGCGGTCGTGTTATCCCACTTAAAATAAATGTTGATGAAGCAGTTGCAGATTGTCCAAATGTACATTCTGTAATTGTTGTAACGCGAACAGGCGGCGATGTCGCTTGGAATGATAGTATTGACGTTAATTATGAAGATGAGGTAACTAAACAATCAGCAGTATGTGAACCAGAAGTTATGGACGCTGAAGACCCATTATTTATTCTTTATACTTCAGGTTCTACAGGAACACCAAAAGGCGTTTTACACACTTGTGGCGGTTATTCTCTTTATGCAGCAATGACTCATAAATATGTGTTTGATTATAAAGATGGTGAAATTTATTGGTGTACAGCTGACGCAGGTTGGATCACAGGCCACTCTTATATTTTCTATGGACCGTTAGCTAATGGTGCAACAACCTTAGTTTTTGAAGGTGTTCCAACATACCCTGATGCTGGACGATTTTGGCAAGTCTGTGAAAAGCATAAAGTAAATATTTTCTACACTGCTCCTACCGCTATCCGTGCTTTAATGAGTGTTGGTGACGATTTAGTCAATCAATCCGATCTTTCTTCGTTACGTATACTGGGTACTGTGGGTGAACCAATTAACCCTGAAGCATGGCATTGGTATTACGAAGTTGTAGGTAAATCTAATTGTCCTATCGTTGATACATGGTGGCAAACTGAAACAGGTGGCATTTTAATTACTTCATTGCCAGGTGCTGTTGATATGAAACCTGGTGCTGCAGGTAAACCTTTCTTTGGTGTTCAGCCAGCATTGTTTGACAAAGAAGGTAACACTCTTGAAGGAGCTGATTCTGGTTTGTTAGTCATGACGGGTAGTTGGCCAGGTCAATTAAGAACAGTTTACGGCGACCATGACCGTTTTTATCAAACATACTTAAGCCAGTACCCAGGTAATTATTTTACGGGTGATGGCGCTCGACGCGACGAAGACGACTTTTATTGGATCACGGGACGCGTTGATGATGTGCTTAACGTTTCTGGCCACCGTTTAGGTACGGCTGAAATTGAAAGCGCATTAGTACTTCATCCTGCTGTTGCAGAAGCTGCTGTTGTAGGATATCCACATGAAATTAAAGGACAGGGTGTTTATGCTTATGTTACTTTAATGGGTAATGCGAGTGAATCTCCGGAGTTATTAAAAGAGTTAACTGAATTTGTCGCTAAAGAGTTAGGTCGTTTTGCAAAACCTGATTATATTCAGTATGCACCCGGCCTACCAAAAACACGTTCAGGCAAGATTATGCGTCGTATCTTACGTAAGATAGCTGAAAATGATATTGATACTTTAGGTGACACATCAACATTGGCAGACCCTACCGTAGTTGATAACTTGATCAGTAATAGAATTGTTCATGGTGCTTAGGTAATACCGTAAATAGTTACATCAAAGTCTCCTACCTTGAGTTAGAAAAACTCTGAGAGAGTAGTCTGAACATCGTCACTCTTTCACATCCATGTGATCGTGACATTGCCTGCATGGACGCAGGTACTTATGATTTGTCTGGAACAAAAATCATGACCGTTCATCCTGAACATCGCCACTCTTTCACATCCATGTGATCGTGACATACCGTTCATCCTGAACATAAAACACTAAAAAGTGCTGTACCTTCAAAAAAATTCACTGTAATATATTCTGTACAAAACAAGTAAACAAAACTTTACAAAAAGATAACTAGTAAAATTACCATGCCAATACCAACAAAACGATATTATTTTACCCCCTTCTTTTGCTAAGTCACTCTTAGTTCTTTTGCTCTATCTTTACATTATTAAACAATCTTCGATAAATGGAAAACACAATGTCTCAAACTTCAGCTAACTCAATACCTAGTCAAACCTCACATATAAAAACCCTCAACGATATTCATGTAAATTCTGAAGATGTATTGATAACACCTGATCAGTTGCGAGATGAATTACCATTGTCAGAAAAAGGGCGCGACTTTGTTAAAGCAGCCCGTAAGGTTATTGCTAATATTATTCATAAAAAAGACCATCGTTTATTGGTCATCTCAGGGCCATGCTCTGTACATGATCTTGATGCAGCAAAAGAATATGCTCAAAAATTAAAAGCACTGCATGATAAACATCAAGATAGCCTTTACATTGTTATGCGTGTTTATTTTGAAAAACCTCGCACAACAGTAGGGTGGAAAGGCTTAATAAATGACCCTCACATGGACGGTACATTTGATGTGGAAAGTGGTTTACGAAAAGCGCGAGAATTACTCATTTATTTGACAGATTTAGGTTTACCTCTAGCAACTGAGGCTCTTGACCCTATTAGCCCTCAATACTTGGCTGAGCTATTCAGCTGGTCTGCAATCGGAGCGAGAACAACTGAATCGCAAACACACCGAGAAATGGCTTCAGGTCTTTCTATGCCTATTGGCTTTAAAAACGGTACTAATGGTAGTTTAGATGTGGCAATTAACGCTTTACAATCTGCGGCGTCTTCGCATCGTTTTATGGGAATAAATCGTCAAGGACAAGTCGCCTTGATCAAAACATCAGGAAACCCTGATGGGCATGTTATCTTACGAGGCGGCAAGCAACCTAATTATGATTCAGTTAATGTAGCAGTATGCGAGCAAGACTTGAATAAACACGGTTTAGAGCCAGGTATCGTCATTGATTGTTCACATGGTAATTCAAATAAAGATTACCGTCGTCAACCGTTGGTTGCTGAAAATGTATTTAATCAAATAGTAGAAGGCAATAAATCTATAATAGGTATCATGTTAGAAAGTCATATTCACGAGGGAAATCAGAGTACGAATGTGCCCAAAAATGAGTTGAAATACGGTGTTTCTGTTACCGATGCGTGTATTAACTTTGAAGATACTGAAACTTTATTCGTCAATGCTAAAAATAAACTTGAAGATGCCTTAAAGCTACGTTTAACTTAATGTGTGTAAAGTTGATTATCGCTAAAAGCGAAAGAGTAAATTAATGACTAAAGAAAGTATAGCTCCCCAGTTGAAAGCACTGAGAAATGAAATTGATGAGATAGACAGTAAATTAGTCGAGCTATTAGCGAAACGCAGAGCGGTTACTACTAAAGTTGGAGAACTGAAAAGCCAAGTCGGCATGCCAATTTATGCACCCGAACGAGAAGCTGAATTGATTACCTTGCGTCGTCAACAAGCTATGGAAGCAGGCGTATCTCCTGAGTTAATCGAAGATATTCTTCGACGTCTAATGCGTGATTCATATATCAGTCAAGATGCTAGTGGTTATCAGTGCGTGAATACTGAATGTAAAAAAATTGTCGTTATCGGTGGTAGTGGTCAATTGGGTAAAGTATTTGTCGATTTATTTGAGCGTTCTAGTTATAACGTTGAAGTACTTGAACAAAATGATTGGCCAGATAGTGACAGTATCCTTGATGGTGCAGGCGTAGTCATCGTTGCTGTCCCTATTCGATTAACGTCAATGATCATTCAAAAATTGTCTTGTTTACCTCAAGCGTGTATTTTGGCTGATGTTACCAGTGTAAAAGAAATGCCTCTTTATGAAATGATGAAAGTTCATAAAGGACCTGTAGTTGGATTACATCCCATGTTTGGCCCTGATGTATCAGGTTTAATTAAACAAACAATTATTACTTGTGAGGGCCGTTCGCCGGAGCAATATAATTGGTTATTGAAACAATTTCAGGTATGGGGTGCAAAAATATATCCTGTTGATGCTTTAGCACATGATCAAGCAATGTCGATGGTGCAGGTGATGCGACATTTTTCAACTATCGCTTATGGTTATCATTTGATGACCGAAGGGGCTGATATTTCTCAACTTGTTGAAATGAGCTCGCCTATTTATCGTTTAGAATTAATCATGGTAGGGCGTTTGTTTGCTCAAGACCCTGTGCTTTATACGGACATCATTTTTTCAAATCGCGATAATGTTGCCATGATGAAACGTTTTGCTTATCGCTTTTTAGAATTATTAGAAGATGTTGAGATGGGTGATAAAGACGCTTTTGTGACTATGTTCGAACAAGTTGCTGATTGGTTTGGAGATTATGCAGATATCTTTTTACAAGAGAGCAAAGCCATGTTATTAAAAGCTAATGAATTAAAAAAACATTAATTTTAATTAGCTTTAATTTTTGTTAACACAAAGAGCACCTATGAAAAAATCATTATTAACCATATTCACACTCACTTTTTTTTGCCTAATGTCAGTCTTTGTTTCTGCAGACAATAATAATGATGATTTTGCACTCGGTGTTATCAGTGAATCACAATTATTGAGTGGTTTTGATGTTTTTAATGAAAGGTTTCAAGCATTTTCAATCAATGAAGCAGAGCAGAACATTATTGCTAAATGGCCTGAAACACTTCAGGTAGAGGTTTATTTTGGGACCTGGTGTCACGACAGTGAACGTGAGGTTCCAAAATTACTGAAAATATTAAAAGCAAATCAACATATTACTCCAACACTTATTGCGCTTGATTATCAAAAAGAAGATCCACAAGCATTGGCGAAAGAAAGTAAAATAAAATACACCCCCACCATTATTATATATCGAGACAAGAGTAAAAAAGAAGAACTCGGTCGTATAATTGAGCGGCCTAACAAAAGCCTAATTGAAGACATTAATCTGTTGTTGCTCTAATAGGTTTTACTTTTCCTGAAAACTGCAGAAAATCAATGTATTATGGTTATTCATGATCTGAGCGGTAAATCATTGTCAATAAAGAAAAATTACTGAGTATCAGATGAATTGTTAAACATCTCAAACGCTTGCTTTAAAACGTTATCAATGTGTTCAAAAAACTCAAAAAATTCAGGCTCCAAATCATCAATAGTAACACCACTCTTAAGATCTGTTTCTATCTGGTGGGTAACCCTTCCTAGGCTTGGCACTCCTGAATAACAACAAGCACCATTAAGTTTATGAATGAGCACTTTTAATTGCTCTAAATCTTGCGAAGTAAGTGCCTCAGAAATATTGACCTTAGTTTCCGGCAGACTTTGCACAAGACCCTTAAGCATTTCTTTAGCGAGCTCTTCTTTATTTCCTGCTCGCTTTAATGCCAGAGGCCAATCAATAATTTTATTGTTACGAGGTTCAACTTCAACTTTACCGTCAGATTTTTCCTCATGCGATATCTCATTAGTAGGGTTTTTATTTGTGCTTTTATCTTTTATTGTTTTTATATCTCGTGGTTGGGTCAAATCACAATACTCATAAATAGCATGCCGAAGCATAGCTTCGTCAATAGGTTTAGTCATATAAGAGTCAAAACCAAGTTTCAACAGCTTATCTTTTTCTTCTTTTAGGGCATGGGCTGTAACGGCAATTATTGGGGTATTATCATTAAAAGTCATGGCTTTAATGCTTTTAAGTGCAGATATTCCGTCCATTATAGGCATTTGAATATCCATAAATATCATTGCAAACTTTTCATGTTTACAAATATCTACCGCTTCTTGGCCGTTAACTACCGTAGTGACTTCGTTTACTTGTTCTAATAATAGTTCATTAATGAGTTTTAAATTAGCTTCGTTGTCGTCAACAGCTAAAAACTTTACGGGTATTCTATTTTCTTGAGTGGTGGTTCTTATGGTGTCTAATAAATGATGACGAGGCAATAAGACCTTATTAAGCCTTTCTGGCGTTATTGGTTTACTTAAACAACTGCTTGCACCACTTGCAATTAACGCTTCTTGTAAATTAGGAGAATTACTGTTTATTGCAAGATTAATCTGTGTAACCTTTTGAGAAAGTGCAGTGATCAATTCTTTCAAATCCACCAATGCCGTTGGCGTTATATCATGGCTAATAAGTGCAAAATCAAAATGCGATTTTTTACTCAACAGAGCATATATTTGATCTGGATTTTGAACCGCGTGAACGTCTAAATCCCAATCAGCAAGAATTTCACTGGTCGCAATACGGCTATGCGTATGAGGCTCTAAATAAAGTACACTTTTTCCTGATAGCTCATGATTGTCAAAAAAATTATCAATAGAAATAGGATTAACTTCACAACGGAAAGTAAACCAAAAGGTTGAACCTTCACCTTGCTCTGAAGAAAAACCCATATTGCCATTCATTTCATTCACTAATCGCTGTGAAATAACTAACCCTAACCCTGTACCACCATATAATCGGGTAACACTTTTATCGGCTTGACCAAAAGCATCAAAAATAGTTTGCTGTTGCTCTTTGTTCATACCAATACCGGTATCTTTTATGGTTATTTTGATAATGGCAATATTATTTTCAATACGTTCACTGTCTACATCAATATCCACCGCGCCTTTATGAGTAAATTTCATCGCGTTGCTGGTCAAATTAATCAACACCTGTTTAATTCGCATTGCATCACCAATCAGGGCATCAGGTAATTGAGGGTTTACGCGTAATGATAATTCAATATTCTTTTTGTGAGATGTTGGCGCAAGTAAGGTTAAGGTTTCTTCTACCGCTTCTCTCATTGAAAATGGAATTTTTTCAATGACCATCTTACCCGCGTCTAGTTTTGAGAAGTCTAAAATATCATTAATAATTGCCAATAAATTAGCGGAAGATCGTTCGATCGTTTGTAAATAATCGCGTTGGGTTACTGTGAGAGGCGTTTTTAAAACTTGGCGAGTAAAGCCAATTACACCATTAAGTGGTGTACGAAGTTCATGACTCATATTTGCTAAAAATTCTGATTTAACTTTATTGGCTTCTTGCGCTTTTCGCTTGGCAATATCAAGTTCAACGTTTTGAATTTCAAATTGCTCTAAACTCTCTCGTAGATCAGTAGTGGCTTGATCAATACTTCCTTGCATCTCTTCTTGGTAATCGCCTAGAGACTGTGCCATTGCATTGACACCATTTTTCAAAAAATTAAGTTCTCCAATCAATTGACCTGTTACTCGACTTTCAAGTTTACCTTCTCTTATTCTGTCGACCGCTTGAACCATAGAGCCTATTGGTCGAGTGAAATTTTTAATTAAACGATAAGAAAAGAAAGCACTGAAAACACTACCCAAAAGTGCAATAAAAAAGGCAAATATCATTTGGTTTTGCTGTTTTAAGCGTATATTACTGCTATCAACTTGCATTGCAATGTAACCAATATTATTTTGAGCGAGCGATTGTGTAATATCATTTTGTGCAGCTTCAGCAATTATTGGACTATGAAAAATAAAATTTTCATCTGTTTTAGAATAAATAGTGTTAGTAGGGATAACTTGGCCGGCTTTAAGGCGCAATATATTAGTATCACCGTGATAAGAGCTTGTGACAAAAACTTGGTTATCTTTAGTGAATACAGCAATGCTTTTAATAATTGAAGATTGGCTGCGATGTGTCACATTCATCAAATCACGTAATTGCACTCTATCCTTACTCAGCATAGGGAGCGTGCTAGCAATAGCTAAAGGTTCAATAATACTTTGAGAACGCTGCATTAAAAAATTATTCAATTCATCATAGCGACTATATGAAAAATAGCTGGCTATCGTGAATGCGATCAGCGTTGTAGGAACGATGGTAAGTAAAATTACCCAATCTTTCAGACTTATTTTATGCATTATTTGCTGAACTTTAGTGTAAAATCATGGTATTGAATAATCTTATAATGGCATATCGTCATATAAAATTATAGCACTTAACAGGTATATTTCGTCATGGCTAATTTTTTCAAAGTAACGGCTAAGAAACAACAATTAGGGCAAGCAGTAAAACTCAAAATCACTCGCCTTGATATTAACGGCTGTGGCGTTGGTCAATACAATAAAAAACCTATATTCATTGATGGCGTTTTACCTGATGAAGTTGTTCAATTGAAAGTTATTGAGCAAAAAAACAAATACAGCCGTGGAAAGTTAATTGAAGTAATAAGCAAAAGTAAACAACGTTCACGAGCCAAATGTCAGCACTTTCTCAACTGCGGTGGATGTGATTTACAGCATATGTCTCAGATGGCTCAACTTGATTTTAAACAGCAGAAAGTGAGTGATTTGTTTGCGCGAAATGGGATCGAAGCATTACCTTGGCAGGCAGCAATTGTTAGTCAACCTTTGCATTACCGCCGGAAGGCACGTATTGGTGTGCAATATGATAAAACGGGACAAGCAACTATTGGATTTAGGCAAAGAGGCAGTAATCATTTAATTAATATTAAAAATTGTCCTGTTTTGGTTGAGCCATTAAACCCTATATTTTCACTACTTAAAAAGTTGCTCCCAAAACTATCAGGCAAAAATGCTATTGGTCATATAGAAGTTATTTCTACTGATAAAGTAACGGTTGTAGTTAGGCAACTTGAAGTCTTAACTAAGCAAGACAAACTTTATTGGCAAACCTTTAGCGAAAACTTTCCTTGTGACGTTTTATTCGATTACGGTAAAGAAATAACGCCTTTAGATGAATATTCATCTGCATTAATGCAATACGCGTTAGATGATAATATTAATATTTCTTTCA
>Ga0233426_10001737_pt1 | contig 19305 bp, 17 predicted proteins | sample SI_118_April2016_6_FD_179875 | JGI IMG/M metagenome (GOLD analysis project Ga0233426, IMG submission 179875) | Seawater microbial communities from Saanich Inlet, British Columbia, Canada - SI_118_April2016_10_MG | ecosystem: Environmental > Aquatic > Marine > Inlet | place: Canada: British...
TTGAACCATTCTCTCATAAATAACATCATAAGAGTAATCGTTGGCAACAGCAGTAATGTAAGAACCATTAACGTGAAGAGCCTCTGAATCCAAAGGTGGACGATCGAAATAAAACCTTCCACTTAGCTCCGCAGCAATGTGTTGTGCATCACCTGCACTTCCTCCATTTCCACAAAAACGAGTGTTATTTCCAGATTTGTAAGCATTAACAAAAGCCTCTGCGACGCTTAAAATTATTGCTTTCAATTTTTCATCGTTTAAAACCTGTTGTTTTAATTCAATTGAATCTTGAAATGATTGGTTAAATACCTGCTCCAAACTGCTCATAGTCCAAAAATAGCGATTGTAAATTAATAACCGTAAAAAAGCATTATTTCATATTAAGTTAAAGCTTAAATTTGTGCTTCTGTATTTTGGTGAAAAGCATTGTAAATAAAATATTTCAAAACAAGATGTTGAAGAATTTTGGGTTTATCATAGCCTCAAGATTAATCAGCGCAGCTCTAGGGTTTTGTTTAACTTTCGTTTTATGGGAGTTACCAAGAGATGGTTCTGGGGACTTTGGTAAATATTCTTTTTATATAGCAATCGCTAGTACAATCCCTTTTTTCATAAATCTGGGAATCGACAAATCTTTTGTTGTATTTACAAGTGCTGAAAAAGACGAAAAGACCTACGCTAACTATTTAGGTTTATTCTGGAAATCAAAGCTAATACTAACCTTTCTTATTTTAATTGGGTGCTTCATTTATTACTTAGTAAATGATCAAAGAAGCCTTATAATGGTGGCCTTATTAGCAGGATTAGTATTTGGTTTTTCTGAAAGTTTTAAACCACCAGCTGAATCAAAAAAGAATTTTGGATTTGTTGCTCTAATAGTTCCGATAAGGAATTTGGTTCTTTTAATACTAAGTATAGTCTTATTGGCAAATGATGCTTTAACGCTTCAAAACATTATCCTATGCTTATTAATTGCTAATTCAATTTACCTAGTATCAGCATTAATCCTGTATAAAATATATGTTGCTCCATTTACAATGAAAACGAGTTTACCTTATAAAACTCTAATTCATGATTCAAAATGGTTGTTTGCAAAAGAGATCGTGCAGTTAATCGCTGCAAACATGGAAATATTTGTACTTACATTCTTTATTCAAAAAGGTACAATTGATGCTGATCAACGATTGTATTTTGCCAGTGCTTTCTCTGTTTGTAAAATCCTGCCTCTGTTTACCAGTTCTTTAACGAAGGTTTTATTACCTACAGTAGTGAATATTAAAAGTGCTGAAAACTTGAAACTTTACATTCAAAAACTTTCTAAAACACTTCTTATTTCAATACCTCTAGCTATTGTCTTTTTTGGTTTGGTTTACTTTTTTGTCATCAACTATAAAGAAAGTTATTCAGACAGCCTTTCATTAATGCCTCTCATTATTTTAGGAACGCTTTTTACTTTTTATACCAATAATATTTCACTCATCTTTTACCGAAAAGGAGAAATCCATTTTATTAGTACGTTGGCAATAATTCAATTTATTGTTGGGGCGAGTGTATGTTTCTATTTAATACCAACATATGGTGCTACAGGAGCTATTATCTCATTTTTATGCGTTCGTGTTGTTGGATTTATAATTACTTTAATAAAAACTAGAATCAGCTTATATGGGGCTTCTTCAAAAATTGGCGAATAAACTCGGTCTTCGAAAAAAGGTTGAGTTTGGGAAACTTGGTAATGGAAGCATTGTCAAGTCGGGATCATTTTTTGGTAGTCAGAATATTCAAGTTGGAAACGATGTTTATATCGGTCCAGACTCATATTGGTACGGGCATGGTGGAATTGAAATTGGGAACAATGTAATTTTTGGACCAAAGACTACAATTTGGTCTGTAAATCACAATTACAATTCAGAAATATCTCTTCCCTACGATGAAGTAGATTATTATAAAAAGGTAATTATTCAAGATAATGTTTGGATTGGTTTTGGAGCAATGATTTCTCCAGGAGTCACTATTGGTGAAGGCGCAGTAATTGCCATGGGAAGTGTTGTTGTAAAAGACGTTCCTCCTTTAGCGGTAGTTGGCGGAAATCCTGCAAAAGTATTAAAGGAAAGAGATCCTCTTAAATACGAAGCTGTTAAAGCAAAAGAAAACTTTCATTACCTAGCTCGGAAGAGATCGGGAATCCCAAAAAAAGTGATTATATCTTGAAAAAGAATATACTCATATGGGGATATTATGGTGCTGAGAACTTTGGTGATGATCTAATTTTCAATGCCCTGTTTCACCTTATTAATGAAGGAAAGAACGATTATCAGCTATTCTATACTGTAAAGGATAAACAAGCCGCTTACTCATTAGATGCAGAACCGGTTGAGTTTTTTACCAAAAGGAAATCGAACAAAGCATTAAATTTCCTTTCAAACATTAAACATGTTTTTGCAACTGTTAAAAAGATGGATGCAATTATTATTGGTGGAGGAACTCAATACTTTGAAATAAAGGAAAGAAAACCTATTTCGATTTTATTAAAATATCTCGCTTGTAAAAAAATCCAATCAAAAGGAGGAAAATTCATTAATGCAGGAGTTGGGATTGGTGATTTAAGAACAAAGCTTGGGAAGTATTGTTTGAAACAAATTTTTAACAAGGCCGATTACTCTTTTGTAAGGGATGAAAAATCTAAGCAAACACTTGAACAACTAGGAGTTCAAGCCGATAAAGTTGATTTAGGAATGGATCTTTCCTATTACCATCAAGAACAACCAAATTCTACCGAAAATTCAAAGGATCAAATTCAAATAGGACTTAACTTTTTTGACTTTTATAACTACATCGAAAAAGACAAAATTAAAAGGTCAAAACTACTTTCTTCGGTAAAATCTTTTATTAAAACACTTCAAAACCAATATAACGCTGAGATACATCTTTTTGCATTACAAAAAGGCAGTGGTGGAAGAGATTATGAATTCATGGAAGAACTAAATTCTAGTTGTAAACTGCATTTTTACAATGAAGATCAAAGTAGTTTTATGAGCTTACTTACTTCTATGAGCTTTAATATTGGACTTAGGTATCATTTTGCTGTTGTATCCTTACAATATGGAATTCCTACAATTGGAATCAATTATCAACCTAAAGTAAAACGAGAATTAACCAAGTTTGGATTGGAAGATTATGTTTTAGAAATGGACGAAGTAAATGAGGAGACTTTAATTACTGCATTTCAAAAATTACAAGAAAATAAAGATCAAGTTGCTAAGCAAATAGCACAACAAAACAGGCAAATTAAGCAAACACTAAACATTCAGAAATTTAAGGATGTTTGTGATAATCTATAATAACAATTGAGCAAACACACTGTCATAGATTTTTTAAGTAGAAAGGAGAGTCATTTGAATTTCAACTTAACTTTTTTAAAAGGTATTCAGAGCCTTGATGACGATGTGTGGGTTATTGCCAATCACAGCCATGCTCAATTCTTTAAGGAAGGTAAAATTGTAACATTTAAAGATTCGACAAACTGGGTTAAAAGGTCTTTTTATGGATTCCTTAAATTATTGCAACATAGAACTTCAAAGATTACAATTTTAGCGAGTGATAATTATCTAATTCCGATTTTACTATTTCTACTATTTCCCTTCTTTCGAAAATCTAAAATCACGTTTATACTTCATAATAACATCGGGCCTTTAAGTATTAACACTAAAAAAAGGATTCCTTTCAAATTAGTATCGAAAGTCTTGAAGATGAAAATGATATGCTTAACCGAGGATGGACTACGAGAACTTCAAAAAATTGGCTTTGAGAAACAGGCTGTTTTAATCCCGCATTTCAATTTTAAGCACCTGAGTAAAAACAGCGGTGATTCAGTTTTAAAGTTAAAAACTAACAAAAGCAATATCCTACTAATTGGTAGACAGGCGAACCTTTTTATCTCTAAAATTTTACCTCAATTAAATCTAAACGAATATCCAAATCTTCATTTCATAGTTTGTAGTGCGAAAACAACGAACTCTAAATATGAGAACTTAGAGTTAATTACTGATAGGTTGGATGAGAATGAGTTCGACAAGTACCTAGAGCTAACAGATTTTGCGCTATTCCCTAATTATGACATTAGATATAGAGCAAGCGGAATATTACTAGATTGTATTAGTAAAAGCTGTCCGATAATTGCACCTAAAGATGGGCATTTTAAAGAGTATGCTGAGAATACGATAGGTGAATTTTATCAAGACATTACCGAATTAAAAACCGGTTTAAGTAAGATCAATAAAAATCAAACAAAACGATCAGATTACCCTTCAAGCAATTTCGAAAAGGCATTGGAAAAAAGTTCGTTTGAATCATTCAAGCAGAAAATAATTGATTACTATTCTACTTTTTAAACAAACGCAACGGTATCTTTAAACAGTTCAATGAAAAAGGTTTTAATTCTTCAAAATAAAATATTACACTACCGCAAGCCATTTTATAATAAGCTTGCTGAAAAGTACGACGTTACAGTTTTACATTCAGGTAATGTAAGTGTAGAAAGTGAAGATCATTATAAAGAGATTATTACTCCAGTAAAATCAATCACGAAATTCAAATTTCAAAAAGGAGTTTTAAAAGCTGTTAAATCAAAAGAATACGATGTAGTTATTGCTATGATGGATATTTTTTGGGTTTATAATATCCTCGCTTCATTTATTTATCCAAAGAATACCCTATTCGCTTGGTGGGGAATTATTGCTTCTAAAAACTCATTTGGTAATAGAATCAGAGGCTTCTTCTTAAGGAAACTTCCTACCATTTTTTATACCGATGCGGGTAGATTGCAAATGAAAAAAGAAGGGTTTGACAATCCTAATTATACCTATTGCAACAATACTTTCCATATTGAAAACAGGGTTGCATGTCATTTAAACGCCGAAAAGGATTCCTTTTTATTTGTTGGTTCACTTGATCCTAGAAAAAAAATAGACGTGCTGATAAAAGCTTTTGCAAAAGCAATTCCTGAAATCCCTGAACATATTCAATTAAACATAATTGGAGATGGAGAAGATTTTGAAAAGGCGAAAAATCTAATCAAAGAATTAGCGGTTGAAAACAAAATACAATTAATTGGAAGGATCAATAAAACCGAACTACTTCAGGCCTATTATCAAAAAGCCATATTTTCTGTTTCTTACGCACAAGCTGGGTTAGGAGTATTACAAAGTCTGGGTTACGGAGTACCTTTTTTAACAAACGAAAACGCCATAAGCGGAGGTGAAATTAGTAATGTAATCAATACTGAAACTGGTATTTTATGCGAAGAGTCGAATGTTGACTTAACTAAGTACATTATAGAGTATGCAAACGACATTGAAGCTTCTAAACAGTTAGGTTTAAAAGCATATAACCACTATTCTGAAAATTGTACAATTACACACATGGCATATAAGTTCGAGGAACTTATTGAAAAGAATAGTTAATTACCATGAATTTCTTCAAGGATTGAGATATACGAATTAGCTCTTTCTTCCGAACTGCAAAAATCCTTTACTCTACTTAATCCTCTTTGAACTAAATCATCATAAAGCTTTTCATCCTTAACAAGCTTCTCGATTTTATCTGCGATATCAACGGCATTTAACGGATCGAAAAACAACGCATTACCTTCTCCACATATTTGCCTAGCAAATGGTAAATCAGAAGTTAATATTGGCCTTTCCATAATCATTGCTTCTGGATACGAAGCCGTGAAACACTCCAATAATGTAGGTAAGAATAGAGCATCAGAGTCATTGTAGTGTTTAGGACAATCTTTGGAAGAAACCGGACCTAAATTTTTTAAATACGCACTCTCTTCTCCAAACGTATTTTTAAAATCATCAGCTGGAATTGAAAGTGTAAAGCAAACCTTCAAATTTCGCTCGATTAAAATTGGCAAAACTTTCTTTATAATTCTTAAGTTCTTATGTGGATAGTTTGCTGTAATTGTTATTAATCTGAGATATTCTTCAGTATTCGTTTTACTGATAGATACACCCTTAAAATGCTGATTATATGTATTATCTACAACCCATGTGTTTGACAATGGAATTTTAAAAAACTTATTTAGTCTATTCTTAACATCCTCAGTTTCAACAACAAAATAATTGGAGTTCTTCTTAACAAAGTATCCTTTCACCAAGTTTTGTGTTTTTTTAATGAAAAGCATTTTAAGTGATAATTCTCCAAAAGCCTTTGTTTCAGGATTTATAAGCCATGGCATTGCAAACCCAGTTAAATGCTTTGATTTTGGAGTCCAGTAACTAGGTCCAAATATTGTAAAAACGACATCCGGTGAAAACTTCTCTTCAGCAATTAACATTGCTTTCGATTTACCCAACAACCACTCTTTTAATCCAAAATTAATTTCATGAACTTCAATATCTTTTGGTAAAAGTTCAAAATTAATTTGTTCATATACTTTACTGGATGCAAAAATGCAAAATTGATAGTGACGAAAATCTTTTAGTAAGTTGATGAATGAAAGTGCTACCTGCGTACCTCCTCCAACATGAATATTTGAGGCATTTACTAATATTCTCATCACATATTATGTTTAAACATTTATAAAAGTAATAATTTTTTGAATGTTATCCCCTAATTTGGTGACTGTCATATATTAGCACTGTTCGTTATAATTATTATATTTGCGCACTAAAAAAATTGAACTATGCGATTATTCTTATGGTTACTTTTAATATCGGGAACCATCTCTAGTCAAATTCCTACTCAGTTAAAAAACATAGACCCCTCTAATGTTTCAAAAGATCAATTAAATTCACTTGGTTTATCTCAAGAGGATATAAATGGTGCTCTAAAAACGGTTGGGACTAAAACACCTACTACAGTTAAAAAAACTGACGTAATTAAGGCTGAAGTTCAAACTGAAGCTTTGGTAAAACCAAAATCATCCAATCAAGTTCATAAAAACGAGAATTTAACATTTGGAAAATCTTATTTTGACAATGGCAATTTAAGTATTTACGAAAAAGCTTCTCATTTAAAAGCTCCGACAAACTATATATTGGGTAGCGGTGATGAAATAAGTATTTCGATTTGGGGATTTTCAGAACACGAAGGACGTTATACAATTGACAATAATGGTTCAATTTCGCCTCAATTGGTCGGTAAGATTTACTTAAAAGGAATGGAGTATGGGAAAGCTAAAGCCCTTATTAAAGCAAGATTCGGTAAGGTTTACAATCTTAAAAATTCCCAAATAGCTATCGAACTAAATTACTCTAAAGTAATAAGAGTAAACATAGTTGGTGAAGTTAAAAACCCAGGAACCTACTCAGTTCATGCGGTAAATTCGGCGTTTAATCTTCTGTCTTTAGCAGGAGGTATAAATAGCCTTGGTTCTGTAAGATATATTTCTGTAAAGAGATCTGGTAAGATTATTAAAAACCTAGACCTCTATGAGTTTTTAGCCAACCAAAAGTCAAATCAAGACTTTTTTCTTCTTGATAACGATTATTTGATAGTTAATCCAATAAGGAAAGTAGTTGCAATTACTGGAGAGGTAAGAAGACCTATGAAATATGAATTAAAGGAAAATGAAAATATTAAAGACCTTATCCAATTTGCTGGCGGTCTGTTGCCAAATGCCTACACAAAAGTAGTTACTATTGAACGGATATTAAACAATGAAGTTAAATTAATAGAAATTGATTTAATAAGTCAACAAGGGGAAACTAATTCAATTGAATTATTACCTGGAGATAGAGTAATTGTAAATAAAATCCCAAATACACTAAGAAAATATGTATCTATTTCCGGGGAAATTCATATTCCTGGAAGGTATCCGATAGGAGACTCTTTAGACTTGCAAAAATTAATCTTAAAAGCAAATGGATTAACAAATGAAGCCAATTTGGAAAGAGCGTATATTTTAAGATATAATGATAGTCTGAAGTTTGATAGAATTCCAGTTAATTTAAGAGATGTTTTAAATGGGAAATTAAAAATTCAATTAAATGAATTTGATAGAATTTCTATTTTTTCTAAAAAGGACTTTATTGATGAATTTTCAATAGAAGTTAAAGGAACCGTGAGAAAGGAGAAAAAACATATCTATTCAGAAGGGATGACGTTAAAGGACGCCTTATTTTTATCTGGAGGTCTTAAACTTGAAGCAGCTTCTAAAAGAATCGAAATTTCAAGAATCTATAATATTGAAGAAGCATCCGAAAATAATAATGGGACAAGAACAATTGTAAAGAGCATTGATATTTCAGATGATTTTGATTTAAAAGAAGAAGGGTCTTTCAAGTTAAAACCTTTAGATATTATTTTTGTTAGAAGCATTGCTGGTTTCGAAATACAAAGTAATGTTATTATCAAAGGGGAGATAAACTATCCAGGGTCATATTCATTGTTAACTAAGAACGAAACTTTGTTGGAGGTTTTAGAGAGAGCTGGAGGAACAACAGACTGGGCTTTTCTTGAAGGAGCGACATTAATAAGAAAGGAAGGTAACGTAGGTAGCCTAGTCCTTAATTTAAAAGAATTATTAGACGGTAATACTGAATATAATTATGTTTTACTAAATGGTGATATATTGAACATTCCAAAAATCAATAATTATGTTTCAATTTCAGGAGAAATAGAACATCCTTACGCTAGCAAAAATGGAGCTGTAAATGCTCCTTTTGTAAAAGGTAAATCAGCAAAATATTTCGTTAAAGAATATTGTGGAGGATTTAAGAAAAAAGCACTAAAAAAGAAGCTTTATATCGAAGCTCCAGGAGGCCAATTAAAAAAGACAAAAACCTATTTCTTCTTTATCAAAAATTACCCAACAATTTCTATAGGAGATAAAATTGTAGTTCCAACTAGAGTAAAGGAAAATAAAGATAAAAGTGAACCTATTAATTGGAACAAAGTTATAGAAGGAACTACCGTTAAACTTACTGGAATTTTAACAATTTGGGTCTTAGCTAACACGGCATTAAAATAAATTAATGGAAGAATATACTGTACTTGAGGTAATGAAAACTTTTAACAAGGTTTTCACAATTCTTAAAAAGAACCTAATTATAATACTCCTTTTACTTTCAGTGTCTGGTGTTATAGGATTCTTTTATTCTAAATCTGTTCAAGCCTCTTATATTTCAGAATCAACGATAATGCTTGATATCGAATCACAAGGTGGAGGAATCAGAGGATTGGCCTCTGAATTTGGGTTAGGAAGTAAGTTAGGTGTTAATGAGGAAAAATTGATTCGTATTATACTTTCTCGAGAATTAATAATCGAATGCGTAAAGAATAAGATTTCAATTAATAACAAAGATGACCTTATGGCCAATCTAATATTGAAAAACTTCTACGCGGAATATGGATTAGAAAACGGGAAATATATTGATATTAACTGGAATCATTCAGAAAAATTAAGCATTGAAGATTCTCTAATTTATAAAGCTGGATCAATCGCTTTAAAGAAGAACATAAATGCTACGGAAGAAAAAGACGGTACAATAAATATTACTTCTACGTTTCATGATCCTAAACTGAGTTACAACTTTAATGTAAAGGTATTAGAAGCGATCAAACAATATTTTATCACAAGTGAATTAGGAAAAGAAAGAATAACCATCTCTGTTTTGGAAAATAGAGCTGATTCGATATACCACCAACTACTAAAAACAGAACAAGAACTAGCTGAACATAAAGATCAGAACCTGAAAACTATTAAAGCGGTTGGAGCACTAAAAGAATTTAAATTAAGACGAAAGCTAAGTATTAATAATATACTTTACACTGAGGTTATTAAGAATTTAGAATTAGCCAGATTTAATTTACTTAATAAAAAATCAAGCATCCACGTAATAGATAAACCTTCTTTTCCAGAGATGAATAAAATGAGTACTGGATTCGGAATATTTGTAGGTTTTCTAATTGGAGCATTTTTATCGGTTATCGTTGTGTTTTTTAAAGAGATAAAAGTTAACGCTCCCCAGTAATTCTGAAAATTAAAACTGATTTGTCATGAAAGAAAGTGTTTATATAATAGCAGAAATTGGTAATACTCACGAAGGATCGTTAGGTTTAGCAAAATGCTTTATTAAAGCTGCGGCTGACTGCGGTGTTGACTGTGTTAAATTTCAAACTCATATTTTCGATGCCGAAAGTTTAACAAGTGCTCCAAACCCACCTTATTTTAAAGATGAGACTAGGAAAGAGTATTTTGATAGAACAGCTTTTACTATTGATGAATGGAAAGAGTTAAAAAGATATTGTGAAGATGATTGCGGAAAAGATTTTATTTCTTCTCCATTTTCTCTTGAAGCTGTTGATTTATTAAACGAAGTAGGTATCCAATCCTTTAAAATTCCAAGTGGAGAAGTAACTAACTTACCTTTCCTGGAACATGTTGCCAAAACTGGTAAACAAGTAATTCTAAGTAGTGGAATGAATACTTGGGAAGAAATGGACGAAGCTGTGGCAACTCTTAGAGCTAACGGATGTACTGATTTAATTATGCTTCAGTGTACTTCTGAGTACCCTTGTCCTCCAGAAAAAGCGGGATTGAACATCATGCTAGAAATGAAAGAGAAGTATAACGTTCCAGTTGGATTCTCTGATCATACATTAGGTTCTGCTGTTCCAATCACTGCAGTTGTAATGGGTGCAGTTTTGATAGAAAAGCATTTTACCCTTTCACAACTTGCTTATGGAAGTGATGCAAAGAACTCAACAGAACCAGAAGATTTCAAACGCTTAGTAAGCGATATTAGAATGGCTGAGTTAGCTATTAATTCTAAAAGAGAAAAGAATTTAGATGATGGTTTAAGAAACATGAAAATGATTTTCGAAAAATCTATAGTAGCAGCTAAAACTATCCAAGCAGGTGAGGTAATTACTCGTGAACATCTTGCTTATAAAAAACCAGGTGATGGGATTCCTGCAAAATATTTTAGAAATTACCTAGGTAAGACTGTAATCAATGATGTCTCTTATAATCACCTCTTTGAAGAATCTGATTTTGAATGATTTTAACAAAATCTTGCAATGCTCTAGACCTATTTAACATCAACAAAATGTAGATTGTGAACGGTTGTTCGTAATCATATTTTTTGATGAAAGGAGACAAATTGATTGTAAAAGGTAACTACCGTAAATAAATAATTAGTTAGTTTTACTCGCGTAATAGATAGAAGTATTGAAAAAAATCGACCAAATTAACTAGTGATTAATTTTTAGTTTTATTTAAAATAAAAATATTGTAACCAATGAATAAGGAAGAGTTTATAAAAAATCTATATGAAGATTTAGAAATTGAAAGTACTGAATCTATTGATGAGTCAACAGTTTTGACAGAATTGGAAGAATATGATTCTTTAGCTATTTTAGTAATTATTGCTTTAATGGATAAACATTTTTCAGTTAAAATTTCCACCAAAGAATTAAATGAGTTGGAAACAGTCGGTGACTTAATACATAAGGCAGGCTTGTAGATGAGAATAGAATCCATTTCCTACCACCTTCCAAATACTGAGCTTTCTAATCCTCAGTTATTAGAACTGTTTGAAAATTTTGATGTTCAAAAATTAGAACAAAAAGTTGGTATTAAATCTCGTAGAATAGCATCGGATGATGAAACTGCAGCAGATTTAGCTTATCATGCTGGATTAAAAGTTTTGAAAGAGTTTGATAAATCTAAGATTGACTTTTTGATCTTTTGTACTCAAAGTCCAGATTACTTTTTGCCAAGTTCATCTTGTATTCTCCAAGATAAATTAGGATTATCTACTCATATTGGTGCTTTTGACTTTAATTTAGGCTGCTCAGGTTTTGTTTATGGTTTATCATTAGCGAAAGGATTGATTTCTTCTAAACAAGCGAAAAACGTTTTATTACTTTTTGGAGAAACATATACGAAACATATCCATCCAAATGATAAAGCGAACAGAGCGATTTTTGGAGATGCAGGTTCTGCTTGCATAATAAGTGATTCAGATGAAGGAGATATAGGAGAATTTTCTTTCGGAACCGATGGAGGAGGTGCAAATAATTTAATTGTAAAAAATGGCGCTTTTAGGGCTAAAAATACGAATGTGAATACTTATTCGTATGGTTCAGGTAATTTAACAAGTGACGCTCATTTATATATGAATGGTCCTGAGGTTTTTAATTATACAATAGAAGTGATTCCAGATTTAATTAAAGAGACATTAGCCAAAAATAATGTGTCAAGTGAGGATGTTGACTATTTTGTTTTTCATCAAGCAAATAAGTTTATGCTTAACTATTTAAGAAAAAAAACAGGAATTGAAAAGAGTAAATTTTTGATAAGTATGGAAAATACAGGTAATACTGTTTCCAATACAATACCAATTGTTTTGTCCAATTTCGAGAAGGAAGGAATTATAAAACGAGGAAATAAAATTTGTATTGTAGGCTTTGGAGTTGGGCTGTCGCAGGCAGGAACAGTTATAACCTTCTAATTATGAAACAATTCGAATTAACAAATAAAAAAATATTAATATCTGGTGCTACTGGTGGTATAGGTTTGTCTTGTGCCCATCACTTAGCAGAAGCAGGCGCATCGTTAGTTTTACTAGGAAGAAGAAAGGATAAACTAATTGAAATCACAGAATCATTAAAAGGAGAAAATCACACATTCATTGTTCAGGACTTATCTGTGCCAAACCTAGCTCAGGCATTACTTAACCAAAATATAGCAAGTTGTGGGAAATTTGATGGTTTTTTACATTGTGCTGGGATTGAATCAACAATTCCACTAAGCATGATGGAAGACGATGACTATATTAAATCCTATAGACTGAATGTACTATCAGCTTTTGAAATTTCAAAATTATTGTCAAAAAAGAAGTTTTTAAACTCAAGTGGCTCCAGTTTTGTTTTTATCTCTTCCATAATGGGAATATTAGGAAGACCTGGAGTGATATCATATTGTGCTAGCAAAGGAGCTTTAACAAATGGAGCAAAAGCAATGGCATTGGAGTTAGTCTCTAAAAAAATAAGAGTAAACGTAATATCACCTTCAGTGATAAACACTCCAATGTGGGAAAAAATGCAATCTGAAATACCAGAAGATGCTATAAAAGATATTATAAAAAGACATCCTTTTGGTATCGGAAAAGCTGAAGATATTGCTAACGCATCAATTTATTTATTGTCCAATGCTTCGAGTTATATAACAGGAACTAACCTAGTTATCGACGGAGGGTATTCCATACAATAAAGAAAAAGATCTTATCTAAATTATTTAATATTCATAAAAGCGATTTAATTCTAAGAAAGATTTATCGTAAATTTATGATTTCCATAATCAAGCAATCTTTTGCACATTTAATTGAAGGGACATGAGTTATTCTATTAGATATTGTAATCCTGAAGAAGTTGATAAACTTCAGGGTTTTTTAGGGGAAAAATGGAAAAAAAACCATGTATTATCTTCTTCTAAAGAATTATTAGATTTTCAACATTTCGATGCGACATTGAATAAGTATCAGTTCATAATTGCATGGCATAATCAAAAAAAAGAAATTCACGCAGTATTAGGAGTTATTCCAACATATTTATACGATAGAAATCTAATCGACCATCATGATTTTTGGCTGGCAATCTGGAAAGTTGATAAAGAAAAGGCAGAAGGAAAAAGTTTAGGAATTGAAATTTTAGAATTTTTCTATGAAAAAAATAAGGTGAATTTTATTGCAGCAATTGGGATTACAAAATTGGCTAAAAAAATTTACAAGCATTTAGGATATGAAATAAAAGAATTAAATCATTATTATATAATAAATTCTTCGTGTATTAATTTTAGAATTCTACAAATCAAAAATGAGAAGATTTTAAACCAAGTAAACGTTGACCAATCTGACTATACTGTTAAAGTCGTTGATGAACTTAAAGATATTATTCATACGCTTCGCCCAGTAAAATCACATACTTATTTTTACAATAAGTATAAAAATCACCCATTTTATAAATACACCTTTTTAGAGGTATCTATAGATGATAAACCTGAATTTTATTTCATTGGTAGAAAAATCGATTCTCAAGGTTCAGCATGTTTTAGAATAATCGATGTGTATGGCGATATGAGTAGAGTTAATTCTTTAAGTAAATCATTTGACGATTTTATGGAATTATTAGGAGTTGAATATATTGATTTTTTAAATTTTGGAATTAAACCTGAATTAATTCATCAAATTGGCTTTTCAACTTTTAACGAAGAAGATCTTGTTATCCCCCAGTATTTTGAACCATTTAAATCAGAGAATAAAAAAATTCAATTCGCATTTAAAATCAAAGAAGGAGAATACACCTTTTTTAAGGGTGATGCTGATCAAGATAGACCAAATAAAATTTAGAAAAATGTTTATAAAGTACTAAAGAATTCCTTCTTGAATTTATAAAAATAAACATTAGTCCAAAAATTCTCATATATGAATATAGAAGAATTACAGAATGGAGGTGTGTTAACAGTTATGTATCATTACGTAAGAGATAATAATACAGAAAACACACCTAACCTTAAATCGCTTGATATAAAAAAATTTAAATCTCAATTGAATTGGCTTTGTAAGCATTTTAAGCCATTATCAATGAACGATTATTTCACCTGTATTGATAAAAAAATACCTTTCCCGCAAGGAACTTTTATGTTAACTTTTGATGATGGCTTAAAAGACCATTATAATTATGTTTATCCAGAATTAAAAAAAAGAGGATTATGGGGCTTTTTTTTTATAAACTCCAAAGTATACCAAGAAAAAATACCACTAGAGGTTCATATGACCCATTTTATTTTAGATAAAATAGGTTCTGAAGATTTTACGGAAAGAGTATCGAAAAGATTGAAGGACTTTTCTATAAAAAACGTTACTCATAATAATGATAATGTTTATCGCTACGATGATAAATCTTATTCGGCTATCAAAAACATGATGAATTATTCACTAGATTTTGCCATAAGGGATAAAATTTTGGATGAAATTTTTCATTCTATATTTGATAGCAAGGAAATGTTTATAAAATCAGTTTATGCTTCAGAAACCGAACTAAAGGAAATGCATAAGAATGGTATGATAATAGGTTGTCATACTCATGCTCATAGAGTACTAAGTAGATTATCAATAGAAGATCAAAAAAGTGATTTAGTCAGAAATAAAAAATTTATTTCTGACTTATTGGATATAGAACACCCTGTTTTTTGCTTTCCTTATGGCCATAAGCATACTTATACAAAAGAGACGTTGAAGATTATTGAGAAACAAGGATTTCACTCAGCATTCAATACGGTTAGGTCAATTACTAATCTAGAAAGTAATGGTAAATATGAACTGAGTAGGATTGACACTGCAGATCTTGTAGATTTCCACTAGGTAATTACTGTTTCCTATATGGCATGAAATTTATTTTAAATTATGAAACCGGTACGATTTGCTTTGGAAACTCACTGTTTCAACTAATACTCTAAAAAACACATCTGTTCTATTAGATTCCAATTCATTTTCGTAGTTATTTCAATTTAGAGTTTCTTCAGGAACCCATAGAATTGTAGGAGAATAACTGCTCAAGTTATGAGCTCATAACACTTAATCAACTGTATGGGCTATCTTTTCATTAAAAAAAAACCGATAATAATTACTATCCTCAAAAAATAATTAAGGTTTTATTCCATGAATTGAAAGAATAACAGTTTAGAATTTTTTGATATATAAGTAACGTGCTATATTTGTCTCACTTATTAGTTTTGATATTATTCAAATGGGAAAAAGAAAAATTGGAGTTGTATTAGGTTCAAGAGCGAATTACGCTAGTATCAAATCTGTAATGCGTGAGTTGAAAAAAGAAGAAAGTGTTGATTTAGAGGTTTATGCAGGAGCAGCTACTTTATTAGATAAATTTGGTAATGCAGCTAAACTTATTGAAAAAGAGGGGTTTGAAATTACTGCGAAATACTATATGCTTGTGGAAGGTGAAACTCCAGAAACAATGGCACTTTCAACTGGATTAGGTATAATGAAATTAACTGATATTTTCATGAACCGTAAACCTGACATGGTGATTACTGTTGGAGACCGTTTTGAGACAATGTCTACTACTATTGCAGCAGCTTACCTAAATATTCACTTAGTTCATACAATGGGTGGTGAAGTCAGTGGTACTATTGATGAATCAATCCGTCACGCCATCACAAAATTTGCTCACATTCACTTTCCTGCAAATGAGGATGCTCGTCAAAGAATTGTAAAACTAGGAGAGCGCGAAGAGCACATATTTAACGTTGGTTGCCCTCGTATTGATGAAGTTAAGAAAATTATAGACGCGAATAGAGCTGGAGATAAGATTAATGAAGCTGAATTTTGGGAAAAATATAAAGGAGTTGGGAGTCAAGATTTCTCAGTAAATAACGATGAGTTTTTACTAGTGATGCAACATCCAGTAACAACTGAATTTAATGAAAACCGTACCAATATGCGGGAAATTTTAGCTGCTTTAAATGAGCTGAAAAAGCCAACAATTATGTTATGGCCGAATGCAGATGCTGGGAGTGATGAAATTTCTAAAGAAATCAGAACATTCAGAGAGAAAAACAAGCCTGATGGTTGGTTACATATCTTCAAAAACCTTCCTATGGATGTGTTTGTTAGAATAATAGATCAATGTTCAGTAATGATGGGGAATTCTAGTTCTCAGCTAAGAGAAGGTGCAATAATAGGAGTGCCTGCGATTGATATCGGATCCAGACAACAAGCTCGATTGAAAGGAAAAAACATTATAGAAGTTGCTCCAGATAGAAAAGAAATTTTAGATGCAATTAAAAAGCAACTAGAACATGGAAAGTATGAAGGAGATCCTTTATACGGAGACGGAAGTGCTGGAGAAAAGATTGCTGAAATTTTAACTAATATTGATTTGGATACCGTACCAGTACAAAAACAAATCTGCTACTAATGAAATTTGTTGGAATTATCCCAGCAAGAGGAGGCAGTAAAGGCATTCCAAAGAAAAATATTAAGAAGCTTTGTGGTAAACCCCTAATAGCGTACACAATTGAAGAGGCATTGAAATCCAGAATAGATAGGGTTATTGTGTCTACTGACGATGACGAAATTGCTGAAATTTCTAGAGCTTTTGGTGCAGAGGTAATTATGAGACCTTATCATTTAGCCGAAGATAAAACACCCACACAACCTGTTTTATTAGATGTTATTGAACAGCTTGGTGAAAGCTACGATTATGTGCTTACTTTACAACCAACTTCTCCGCTCAGAAAAGCTCATCATATCAACGAAGGAATAGAAGCCATTTCTAAGGATAGTGATGCTGATTCACTTGTAAGTATAGTAGAAGTTCCACATAACTGCTCTCCAAGCTCAATAATGCAATTAGAGGGACAATATATTTATCCTGTGGAGAAAGACAATATCATACTTAGAAGACAAGATAAACAAACCTTTTGGGCTCGAAACGGAGCAGCCTTATATATTACTCGAAGCGAAAAGTTAAAAGATTTCATTTGGGGCGGTAATACGATCCCATATCCAATGAGTAAATTGGAGAGTTTAGATATAGATGATATGGAAGACTGGTTAATTGTTGAATCAATTTTAAAAAATAATTCAATATAATAGTGTCCGCTCAAAAACATAATTTAAAGATTTCAATTGTAGCTGAGTTAGGAACTTCTGTATACTCCGTTCAACCAATTATTGATAATATCACCAGACAAGGCGGTCGAGTTGTGTTATACACTACAAGTGATAACATTGAGAAATCTAAAATTTACCTTTCATCGAACAATATAGATTTCATAGCTATAAATGAGCAAAATTCAAAGTGGTTTGGAGTTTTCGATTACTTTTTAAAAAAGCTTTTAACAAAAGAGACCTTTTCCTCACAGTATGCTAGAATAGTTCCTTCAGACAATAAAATACTTAACATTCTTTACAAGATAGCTAAGTGGCTACCCAAGCCTAGCCAAAAGAAAATAAACTCCATTTATAGTAAATTCTGGAGTAGAGTTAATAGCAAACCATATTTCCCAACTAAGAACGTATTAGTGGTGAGCAGGTGTAATAATACTATTAAACTTAATAACAAACACCATAACTTTTTTACAATTGTTGAAAGTTGGGATCACCCAGTAAAATCTCCTTTTTACTACAAATCGAAGATTACTTATTCCTGGAATAAAGAACTTTCAACTGACATGGAGAAGTTTCAAAACAATTCAAAAAAATACACGGAAATTTTTCCATTAAAATTCAGGTATTTAGATCAGGTTGACTCCTTGTCTCCCCAAGCTTCAAATAAACTTAAATGTGAAATAGACTTCATCGCCAACAATTCCTATGTATTATACATCTGTTCTACTTCAGGTTACTCAAAAGGCGGGTTATTTGATTTTGAATTAAAATTGATCCAAAAAGTATTAAAAGCTTGTAAAAAAGAAGGAAAACTACTTTATATAAAACCACACCCACATTACAACGAGTCAGATTTTGCCAATCTTGAAAATTCTAAATTAATTCGAGTAGGAATTGGAGCTACTAATAATGGTAACAATTACATATTTACAGACGATGATCAGTTCTACAAAATTCAACTTTTAAAAAATGCCGAAAGAATAATTAACGCTGCTACAACTCTTGTTTTAGAAGCTTCAATTTTAAACGAAAATATTTACCAGTTAAAAATCAATTCAGATAATTTTGGTTCATTCGCAAAAGGTTGCGAAAATTATCACATTAAAAATTATCTAAATAGTTATTCTGATATAATTGACCTAACTAGTGGTGACATCCAAGAAAAACTAAACAAAATTATCCAAGAGCCCCAAAAGACTAACCTATATTCCAAAAACTTAAAGGAATGGTTATCTCAAAAAGCTCTTAATGATAGTATTTCCGAAATCATTAATGATATCAGTAATGAAAACGTTAGTTATTGAAATAATTCTTGCTTTTAGGGGATTTAAATTCCTCTTTATTAATGGTATTGTTGCTAGGATTCCGTTTCATGCCATTAGACTTTTATTCTATAGAATCGTACTTAAAAAAGTAGGTTCCCAGTCATCCATTTTAAGAAAAGTTAGCATTAGGCAGGGGAATATCACAATTGGGAACAATACCATTATTAATCAATTTTGTATGCTTGATGGGCGTGGGACACTTGTTATAGGAGACAATGTAGACATTGCTCCATTTGTTAAAATTTGGACAATAGAACATGATCCAAACTCCCCAACTCATGATGCTGTTAATGAACCGGTAATTATAAAAGATAATGTTTGGATAGCGAGTAGTG
>Ga0233426_10001739_pt1 | contig 19296 bp, 19 predicted proteins | sample SI_118_April2016_6_FD_179875 | JGI IMG/M metagenome (GOLD analysis project Ga0233426, IMG submission 179875) | Seawater microbial communities from Saanich Inlet, British Columbia, Canada - SI_118_April2016_10_MG | ecosystem: Environmental > Aquatic > Marine > Inlet | place: Canada: British...
ATACAAGGATGACCAGGGATACCATTTCATGCACAACGAGACGTTTGATCAAATTTTCATTCAAGAAGAGTTAATCAATGGCGCTCCTTTCCTAAAAGATGGCGAAGAGTGTGAAATCGTTTTCCACGCTGAGGAGGAAAGACCTCTTTTCTGCGATTTACCAGCAAAAGTGGCTCTGCAAATCACTTACACTGAGCCTGGAATTAAAGGAGACACTGCCACAAACACCATGAAGCCAGCAACCTTGGAAACAGGTGCTGAAATCAGGGTGCCTTTATTTATAAATGAGGGTGAGATGATCAAGGTAGATACAAGAAATGGGTCTTATTCAGAACGGGTGAAATGAAACTGGACCGATCGCGGACACTCGCTGAATTAAGCGAATTACTTAACTGCGAATTTGTCGGTGAGACCAATCTATTCGCCTCTGGAATCAACGAAATTCATGCAGTAGAGCCAGGTGACATTGCTTTTGTTGATCATCCAAAATATTATGAGACTACTCTGAATTCTCAGGCGACCGTAATTATTATAAATAAGAAGGTAGATTGCCCAGCTGGTAAAGGGTTATTGATTCATGATGAACCATTCACGGCTTTCAATCAGCTTAATAATCATTTCCAACCATTTGAATTTTCGAAGCAACGAATCGACCCAACGAGTATGGTTCATCCTATGGCTAGAATTCATCCAACAGCGAGTATCGGACCGAAGGCCAATATTGAAGCGAATGCAATTATTCATGCGAATGTTAGCATTGGACATCATTGTAAGGTAGGTGAAAACAGTATTATTCATGACAACAGCACCATCGGTGGTGACGCCTTTTATTATAAAACCAGACCTCATAGGTTTGAAAAACTAATAAGCTGCGGGCGCGTAATTATTGAAAAGGACGTGGAAATCGGAGCCAACTGCACGATAGACAGAGGTGTGACCGGAGACACCGTAATTGGCGAAGGAACAAAGTTTGATAACCTGGTTCACATCGGTCATGATACTAAAATTGGCAAACAATGCTTGTTTGCTGCACAAGTAGGAATAGCTGGTTGTGTAATTGTAGAAGATAAAGTCACAATGTGGGGACAGGTCGGTTGTATTGCGAATGTTACCATTGGCGCTGAAGCCGTTATCCTAGCAAAATCAGGGATAGGGAAATCACTTAAGGGCGGCAAAACCTATTTTGGAGCACCGGCCGGTGAGGCTCGAAAGAAACTCAAAGAACTAGCGACTCTTTCACGTTTAACTAAGTAATTTTTCAAAAAGAAATATTTTCGAAGAGGTTTGATATAGATGTCAAAAGGAGGAAACGTAAGTAGACTGAGAGTTAGTGAGTTCAAATTGAACACTCTATTGGAGTTGACAAATGCCATCAACAACAACTTACCTGAATTAGAACTCTTCATTTTATTCCAATATATTCTGGAGCACCAGTTGAACATTGGCAAGGCCTTGATCTTTCTCCGTGAAGGAGAAAGCTGGAGTCATGCATTGTCTTATGGTGTGAGCGCACAAGAAAAATCTATCAGTGTTGATCAGGATTTGGGGCATTTGAAGGACATTACTGTCATGGAAATGATTGGCAATAAGCAATCCAAAAGCTTTGATGTTGTCATTCCAGTATTTCATCAAAAAAACATTATTGCCTATGTTCTACTAGGTGATTTGGACGAGCAGGAGTTGAAGGCAAGCCCTATAATCAAGCACCTCCCATTTATACAGACTCTGGCTAACATCACTGCTGTTGCTGTAGAAAATAAGCGACTGACTGAGAAGGACTTAAGACAAGAGTTATTGAATCGTGAGTTGGAAATGGCACGTGAAATGCAGAAAATGCTCTTACCTAGCACCCTTCCCAACGATGATAAACTGCAAGTTGCCGCCTCATATCATCCGCACCAAGAAATAGGTGGTGACTTTTATGATGTCATTAGAGTTTCTGATGATGAATTCTACATATGTATAGCGGACGTAAGCGGCAAAGGAATTTCAGCGGCTATACTAATGGCCAGCTTTCAGACAAGTTTAAGAAGTAACGTTCAAAAAGGCCGTGCTTTAAAGGATATTATGATCGACCTTAACAATAGGGTTTGGTCCAATGCCCAAGGCGAACGGTTTATTACAATATTCTTAGCGCATTACAATGCAAGTACCAAAGAATTGAAATATGTGAACTCTGCGCACCCACCACCCCATTTGTTGAATAATGGGAAACTTGTCAAATTAATTGACGGTTGTGTTGGACTAGGCATGTTCGAGGAGTTCCCAACTCTCAACGTTGGTTCAGTTAAACTGAAGAGTAATGCTATCATGATCGCATATACCGATGGATTGACAGAATTGGAAAACGAAGCTGGAGTTCCATTCAATGATTCTCATTTAGATGCTCTTTTCCAAGATCGCTCGGTCTATACAATGAGCGGTTTAAATGTTAGAATTTTTGAAGCATTGGATAAGCATCGCGGAAGCATGGAGTTCCATGATGATGTTGCCCTAGTAAGCTGTCGTTTCCTCTGATTTTCCCTCATGGTAAATCTCAATAGCCACTAGTACAGCCATAAACCCCCAGAATGGAACATTAGCTTTGTCTAAATCCAAGTAATTGTTTAAGACTCCATGTATCAAGTAGGTGCACCAGCCGAGGAATACACCCATCAAAATGACCTTCAATTCTCGATTTTTAAGCCGATGGTATAAGGTGATGAACTTATAAATAGCAACCAGTATAATCGCTAATAAAGTAAGTAATCCAAATACCCCCATTTCAGCTAGTGGCCCAAAATACTCGCTGTGTGCATTACCTAAGTTCCCGAAATTTGTACTGATAATGGTTAATTGCGATGAGTGCTGATAGGGAGCGTATTTGAACTTGTACGTGCCTGGACCAAACCCCATCAATGGCCTTTCTTCAAACATTCGAAGCGCTGCACTCCACCGATTTATTCGTTCTAAATTACTGGCATCTGTAGCGACATTGCTAATGGAATTAACATGTTCAGCCAGATCATCTGATGAATCCTGTCGATTTTGCTCCAGTTTCATCATAATTTGCTCCTCAAAGGCGAAATATCCTGCAGCTACTGAAATCAACATCAGTCCGATGATCCAAAGACGCACCCGGAAAAGTAAAATCGCCATAATACCTAATGACCCGACTAGGCTTACCCAAGCAGCCCGTGTGTAAGAGAATATTAGCGCTGCGGTAAGTAACAGCATAATTACTGTCACAACCACCTTAGTAGTTATGGTTAAGTTTTTACTCCACAAATAAGCCCAAGCAATTGGATAATACATGGCTAAGATTGCCCCATAACTCGTGTGATCCTTAAAAAATGGTTGCATAACCCAATGAGCAGGTTTCGATTCGAAATTGTGTGCAGAATGAACAATGACAGTATAAACTCCAACAAGAGTCAAGGGAACGATGTAGAACCAAAGAAACCTTCGAATGTTATCGGGATCCTTAAACACCTGAGTTGCGATGAAGAAAAAACCAATCACATACCAAAGTCTGGTGAGAAAAAACTTGAACGACACAAGTGGCTCTTCACTCGAAAAAATGGTAATAAACACCCAGCCGAGATTTAGCAGAATTACAATGGTAAGCGGATGAAATAATATTCGTGAATCATAGTTTCCATCGTAGAAAACACGGAAAAGAAAAACCAACATCAAACCAAAAATGAGTGGCTCTGTCGGAAGCGAAAGCCCCAGTCCTCCTGGCAAATCTTCAAATGCGACTGACATCGGTGTCAAGATGGTGATTAGCATGAACAGCCAATCTAATCGGAATAGAGCGAGAGCAACAATCGCCAAAACGATGGGTAAGACGACAATCCAAAATTGCTCAAAGAATAGGAAAAGTCCTAAGCTTAAGATGAACGAACCACCGATCAAATACAACCAACGCGTTATATCAGCTTGTGTCAACATCTGTGACTATAGACTACTTGATTTTTCTAAAATTCTCAAGGGCAATAATGCCAAGAATTGTGAGTAAGAATGCCGAAAATGTACTTACTAATACAATCAACCATCGAATTGGATATGCCTTTTTCTCTGCTGGCCAGGCCTGATTAACAACAAATTTTGTGCTTAGTGAACGAGTAGCATCGGCCTTGGTTTCTTCATACTTAGCGCGCAAGAGAGCGAGCTGCTCACGTTCAAATTCCAAGTTCTCTGTCAATGAGCGATATGCACTACCATATTCCGCGAAAATTTCAAGTTTCTTCTCCAGCTCCTTTACAATAGATGAGTTACCTTTTGATAGCGCCTCGTAATAGGCCTTGGTCAGCTGCTCAACCTCTACCTCAAAATCGGTTAATCCTTTCTTTCTAATGGCAGTTAGGGAATCATCCATGCTTTTCATGTAGGTCTGCATGCTCTTATATTCGTCCTCAATAATTCGAAGACCGATTAATGCTCTTTCTTGCTGCATGCGCGTACGAACACTGTCTAACCTATCAGAGATATCATTGGCAATAAGAGCTGCAGTGTCCTTATTATGATCTAGTACATCTATTCGGACTGAATTGAACTCGGTACGCTTGAAAGTGACATTTTCCTGATACTGTTTAACCGTATTAGTGAGTGCGAAGTTCTCATCACTTTTGAAGCCATAATGCTTCATCAAGTTGTATTTATTTCGAATGTATCCGCTGATATCGTCTGAGTTTAAAATTTGTAGCAGTTGCTCAGCCTGTTCTTCTTCACCAAAAGCATTAATATCCAGCTTACCCGTCACATCTTGTGTCATGAGGGACTTTGAGATTGAGTTAGTCGATGCTGGGAAAAGAATCACTGTACTGAGGAACTTTTCCTGAATCATAAATGACACAGCCGCAGACACAATCGCTGCCACTACTGTAATTGTGATTATTGGCTTTTTATAACTGTATAAAAAGACAAGTAAATTGGTTGAATCAAAGCTCTTTTGGTAGTCTTTATCTTCCATAGTTCAGATTAAGTGCGAGGTCTAAACCCGATTGATTTGGGGCGCCAAAGGTATATATTAAGCCAATCGAGAATGCCTAACGTAAAAAGGCACTTTAAATTTCCTAGGTATCTGATGGCAGCATTGTTTTTAAGTCTGACTTCTTCCATGCAAGAGCAACTAATAGAAAGATTGCAAGTGCACTAGACATGAGCAATTCATTTATTTCTCCATATCCGGATTTGGAAATGAAATACGCACCAACAATCATTATCAGCCATCCTGGAACTGCTCTTTGCAACCAATCGAGATGAAATTGGCTGGTGACACCGGAAGCAAAAAAAACTTGAGTCATCGCCATGATTAATAGGCTGCAAAAACTCGCTATGGCCGCACCTTCAGCGCCCATAGTCGGTATAAGCTCTAGGTTCAAAACGAAATTCACTAATACTGCGGCTGCAGAGATCCAATTCAACAAACTCAACTTATTTGCAGCCGTCAGCAGGGTACCAAAGACATATCCAATACAGATGAATAGAAACGAACCCATTAGCCATCGAAATGCCAATGAGGATGATGTAGTTTCTTGATCGTACAATATGTTCATGAAAGCTTCGCTATTGAAATAAACCACGCAAACCGCTAGTCCGGCCGGATAAATCAAATACCGCGCCCCTTGATCAACCATTACTTTAATTTGATCTCTATTATCTTGTGAGAGGAGCTTCGCGAAAATTGGCAATAGCATTCCAGCATAAAGAAAGGCGAAGCTATTTCCTGCATCAATGATGCGATATGCCTGTGCATATATACCTGCTTCTCTCAGCCCGTCAATCGCCAAGCGCTCAATCATTATTGCATCCAACTTATTATAAGCAGTCATTAATAAAATTAGCAGCGCATATGGCCAGGTTTGAACCACCATCGCCTTCCCTTTTTTAAAGGAAAAATTAACTTTCGGAAATCTATTTGCCTTTGGTGTGAAAAACAGCGCAACTGCTATGCCCACAACATAAGATAGTGCTTGAAAAACCACGAACCACTCAATCTGGAAAGTTTGATTTCCAAACCATAAAATGTATCCAATGCCAATGACGAGAACCAACCTATCTATAACCGAGACAATGCTATCCTTCAGAAACAGTTGAAGTCCGCTCAAATTTGCTCGGAGTAATAAGAGAAATGCGGATAGCACATGGTTGAGCATAATCCATCCTATGAAATACCAGTAACGACCTTCGAAACCAATAACCCATGCTGCAATTATGGTTACCAACATATAGACTCCTGCAAGAACGAGTTTCAGAGGTATTAATGTTGTCATGTTGTCAATGCCCGACTCAGCGTGCTCAGCAACCTTGATTTTTTGGAAATTATTGATTCCCATATCAAGCAAAACATTGAATAGAAACGTGAAGTTGAACATGGCATAGTAAAGACCATAATCGCTTGTACCAACTTCATTTTGAATGCCAACTTCAATACCAAAAACATAGATTGGTTTGATCAATAAATTGAGCACGATCAAAAAAACAAGATTGGCTGAAAAATTTTTCTTCATTTCTTACGTTGCATGGCATACCCATATCACGTTACAAAGTACGTCCAATTAAACTAAATCGTATTTCATGAAGCCCTTGATTTTTGCAATTTCCATTATTTCAACTTTACTATTGACCCAATCTTGCGATCGATGTAAAGCTTCGGTTGGCCCAAATTGTGTTTGCACTTTGCAATATGATCCTGTGTGCGGATGTGATAACAAAACTTACGGCAATGCCTGCGCTGCAAATTGCGCAGGAGTTGATTTTGAACAAGGCGAATGCTCCTTATAATAATGAGCTTCATCCAATCTCAATATTCACCGTTTATACCATTGACAAAAGCCATCTTACTTTCTAAAGATACCTTCGTAATATGCGCATTGCCGTAAATACCAGACTGCTGATTCCCAACAAACTTGATGGAATCGGTTGGTTTACCCACGAAGTCTTGCAGCGTTTGGTCAAAATGCGTCCAAATGATGAGTTCCTTTTTCTATTCGACCGAACCTTCAGTGACGAATTTATTTATGCGGACAATGTTTGGGCAAAAGAACTGTTTCCGCAGGCGAGACATCCACTACTCTATCGCATGTATTTCGAGTATAGCATAACGAAAGCACTCAAGCAATGGAAGGCTGATTTATTCTTTTCTCCTGATGGTTTTTTAAGCACTAAATCAAGGGTACCACAGATTCCCGTCATACATGATATCAATTTCGAGCATAGACCTGAAGACTTGCCAAAATCATATGCAAACTACTACCGGTCGTATTTTCCACGTTTTGCAAAAAAGGCCGATAAAATCATTACTGTTTCTGACTTCTCAAAAAATGACATCTCCAACTCGTACAGTATTGAATCCTCTAAAATTCATGTTGCTCACAACGGATACAACCCTGCTTACAGACAGCTTTCAGGAGTAGAAAAAACAGAGGCACGAGGAAGGTTTGCGGACAACAAGCCCTATTTCATTTTCGTAGGCAACTTCTCATATAGAAAGAATATACATGGGATTGTGCAGGCATATGACGAGTACCGAAGATTGGGTGGAATGTCAAAATTTGTTTTTGTCGGCAATCCCCTTTGGCACTATACAGAGATGGATAATGCACTTGCCAAATCAATGTATGCCGATGACATCGTTTTCCCAGGTCGCTTAGAAATTAACGATTTAGTCTTAGCCCTTGGCGGAGCGCAAGCCTTGGTATTTCCATCATACTTCGAGGGATTTGGCATACCAGTCCTTGAGGCCTTTGCTGCAGGAACTCCCGTAATTTGCAGTAATAACACCTCCCTTCCAGAGGTAGCAGGAACAGCTGCATTATTCACAAATCCAGAAAACATTCAACGTCTTGCAGAGCACATGCATACGATCGAAAAAAATAATTTGACTACTGAAAGGCTGATACAGAAAGGGTTAGAGCAGAAAAATAAATTTTCTTGGGACTCTACTGCGAACAAAGTAAAAGATGCGCTGTTCTGTTAGAGTACTTGGATTTGATAATAGGGTTAGAAAATTCAAGTATTAAAGACGTGGTGGTTGATTGTATGTGCCCGCAGAAACTTGTTTCAAGTGGCGGGCACATATTTCTTTTTACACCGTTTCAACAAAAGCAAAATCTTGGCTTTCATAACGAACGCGTTTCTTATCCAGTTGACGCGAAGGTCGTCCAAAGAATAGCCAACCAAAGTGTATATCCTTTTCACCGAGAGATAAAAACTCACGCACAGCTCGGTGACTAACAAAACTGCCTGTACTCCAATATCCAGTTAGATTTAATTACAGCGTGAGGCAAAACGTCCTGAACAGCCCAAGCTACTGCGCACATTTCTTCCCATTCTGGCACCCTCTGTTGCTGATCTCGCTTCTTCACAATTGCTGCAATGGTTGAGCATTGTTTTCCTTTTCTTACGCTCTGATATATTTTATTTTGGATAGTCTCCGCATCCATTTCAGATGACTGGATCAAATCGATTTGCATTGTTGCAAGTGAATCAATTCCCTTATCCATGAAAACGACAAAGCGCCAAGGTTGAGTCAATTTGTGATTTGGCGCCCACCTTGCAGCTTCCATTAGATCCAATATCTCTCTCCTTGTTATCGCTGCATTAGCATCAAACATCTTAGGAAAGATTGATCTTCTTTCGAATTTTCAGGTGACAATTTCATTTAGCGTAGATAAATTTAAATTTCATCCCCAAATATCCACGAATGGTCTAAATACCTAACTAAAAAATACTTCCGATGCAACAAGCTCCGATATAGTATCAAATCTCAACAAGGTTTTTGGGGTGCTTCACCGGAGATACTGTCTTAAATGATAAGTATTCTCCGGTTTTTTATGAGACATAATTTAATCTTAACATCAGGAGCTTTATCCAACCATTGCATATACATAACCTTGCAAAATGGATTATTTAATAGTTATTGTGGTTGCCTTCGGAGCCTCAATGCTTACATTTTTTAGTGGCTTTGGTTTAGGCACAATGCTCACGCCAGCCTTCATTCTTTTTTTTCCACCTGAAATTGCCATTGCCGCAACGGCTATCGTCCATTTTCTGAATAACCTTTTCAAGTTAATCCTAGTTGGAAGGCATGCGGTAAAAAACATCATAATCAAATTTGGAATACCAGCCATCATTGGTGCATTGGTTGGAGCAAAACTTCTCGGCTGGTTGTCCAATATTGATAATGGAGGAAGCATTTCGGTTTTTGGATTAACCGAAACACCCGCAATAAACCTAGCAATTGGAATTATGATTGTTCTCTTTTCATTGATCGAGCTGATACCCAAATTGAAAAAACTTGAATTTGATCAGAGATGGTTAATTCCAGGCGGGGTAATTAGCGGGTTTTTTGGCGGCCTATCTGGACATCAAGGGGCACTTAGAAGTGCGTTTCTGATCAAATTTCCATTGTCAAAAGAACAGTTTGTCGCTTCAGGTATTGTAATCGCATGTCTTATAGATTCTATGAGAATAGGAACCTATGCGCTAAGTTTTGATTTCACCACAATCCTAGATTCAATGGGCTTAATGGTTGCCGCTACTTTGTCTGCATTTGCTGGAGCCATTATCGGCAAAAAGCTTATGACGAAGGTTACCATTAACTTCCTTCAAAACATGGTTGGTATATTTATGATTGCCATTGGATGTGCGCTAATTCTCAATCTGATTTAGAATTTCAATCCACTTTCTAATTTGGTGAACCAGATTATGATTTGACTGTTACATTTACACATGAAACCAGGTGAATTTGTCGTTTTAGGATTTGTCGCACTTATGCTCCTCTCGTTTTTCAGCCTCTACATCTGGTTTCAATTCAAGCGTGTAAAGCGCAATAGAGAAAAAAAATGAATTTGAAAAACAATTAAAATGCAAGACATTAATTTAAAGACTGAACTAGAGAAAGTCCAAGAAGAGTTATCACAGAACGCTATTGTCAGCGAAGTAGAGCAACTCCTAAATTCCGATGCCACTAAAGAGGCATTGATTTCAGAGAGAATTTACAATAGAGCGATGTCAAATGGAGTTGACTCAGTCATTACTGAGCTACTAGATCCATCCTTGATGTTTGACTTAGAGGCTATTGAGGCAATTTGCACTAAGTATCGTTTACGGTTCTTAGAGAGCTCACTTTTTAAAGGGGAAGTGCCGGCAGAAGCAATTAGAATAGTAAAGCATATAGAGTCCGATACAGGGTTAAGATTTACTAAATTCAGCATAATTGCTCCTGCTGAACGGTTCAGATTAAAAGACAGTACCAAGGATCCGATCTTACTAGCTGAGCTCCCAAACGGAAGGTTTTACTATATCCATCAATGGGGAGATGATATGAGTTGGAAAGAACATCTGCTTCGCTATCCATTCAGGCACATGGGTACCCTAGCGGCATCATCTATAATACTTGGTGCGCTTATCGCACTGCTTGTTCCGATGCAGTTTGCAGATGGCAAGGCTGAGTTTTTCTACCGATTTTTTATGTTCAGCATGAGTTCCGCCTTGATTATGACCTTGGCAATTATTACAGGAATTATGTACTCTAAAGACTTCAGCGAAAATGTTTGGAACAGCAAGTTCTTGCGGTAAGTTTTTATCGATCAATTTCTTTTTCTTAAGCTCAGTTTTCATGTTTGGGTGCTCCCAAGAGGACAAGGCTAACTCAGGGGATTGTTACTATGAAACAGTAGAAACTTTAGCTGAAGTCATCGATATGCGTCCTCACCCCGATGGAAACGGGAAAATTTCAATCATTTTAGATTTTAAAGCCAGTGTTTTGGCTCTCGAAAATCAAGAATTGGGGAACCTGAAAGGATATCAAATTGACGATAAGTTCTTAAAAAGGAATCATATTGATATGGGTAACAAGTATTCGGTAACAGTTAGCGAGTTGACTAAGGGGAATTGCGACACTAAGTTAACCGTAGCTTTTGATCACGGATTTCAATAGCTAAATTATTCGCGGTTTCTCAATCCGAAGTAATCTACTACTGCCCCGATAATAGATGAGCCTAGAAAAAACCAGAAGGCAGTAAGAGTGTACCGTAGCCAAAAGAATAAAATGCAAACAGCGCCTAAAGGAATAAACACTCATTGCTCTTTCAACTGGAGTGCTTCGAAGTACTAAGACTCTATATGTAGCATGACCAGAACCTACGCCAGTGCCGGCAATTATCATTATCGAGTTAAAAGGTCAGTGTTGAATTTTAAAGAGCAAAGCATAGTATCCCCGCACTAATCGCCAAAATTTTTGAAGAAAAAAGACTAATGGGTGTTGCATCCTTCTCGCCTATTTCATCATCTAATAAAAGCCCTTCCATTTTGCTTAGTTTTTACGAGAAATAATCTCATCATACTGAGATTTATTCGTTTCTGTATTAGACATTGTTTGTTGACTTTGATAATAAACGAACATCATGGAAATTCCGAAAAGGATTATCATCAACGCCAATCCGGCAATCGCGTAATTTCCGATTGATTTTGCCAGCGCAGTCTTTTGAGTTAACTTGATTCCAGCTAATGCTATTACCACAGCCCATATCAAACCAATCCCTCTTAAAAGACCTACAATAATAGTTGCGACCAAGGCTAAATCTCCACCACCATTGATTCCTTCAGGCTGCTCCATTTTCATCAAAACATTAATGGTTACTTGCAATAAACCTGATATAAATACGGGAATCAAAGACCAGGCTTGTATGATCAAGAAATCTATAAACCGACCTTTAAACTTAAAAATCAAACGCCCTGAATATCCGAGACTCAAAGACATTACCGCATACAATATAAAAAGAACCAATGCCGTTACAAGAATCACGCCTATCCGGTAAATAGTTGGCTGCGACTCAATTCGAAAACCTTCATTTGTCAATTGAGATAACCCAGTTAGAATAGTCATTAGAAGATAAATGAGCCACGTATGGCGCATTTTGTCTTTTAGAAAAATGAATTGCAGTGCATCATTTGGACTGAATAAAATATGATACCAAATGCTATTCCAATTAATTACCGGATTTACAACTGCTTCATCATCCTGATCATCAATAAAATCATCCAATTCTTGCATGTCTATTAATATATGATTGTGCATTGCAATCTTCTTAGATTAGACATAACATGATTTTTTTTATTCTCTTTGAGCAGCCTTGACGCAATCACAAATCATAACGGGGATAATTGAGGGGGATATTCTGGCCTTATCCAAAGGAATAACGCTCGTTGAAAGCCAAAAACCCGAGCATAGAATACTCGCTCTTCAATTGGTTAGTGAATTATATAATCACAGAAAGAATAGCATTCGTCTGGGAATAACCGGAATACCAGGTGTCGGCAAAAGCACTTTTATTGAGTCCTTAGGCAGGTTGATTTGCGAGCAAGGAAAAAAATTAGCCGTTTTAGCAATTGACCCTAGTAGTTCAAGAACATCAGGCAGCATACTTGGAGACAAAACCCGAATGGAAGAATTGAGCCGCAATAAAAATGCGTTTATCAGACCAAGTCCATCAAGCGGAACATTGGGTGGAGTATCTGCCCGTACGCGAGAATCGATGCTGTTGTGCGAAGCCGCAGGTTTTGACGTGATTTTGATCGAAACAGTGGGAGTTGGTCAAAGCGAAACGGAGGTAATCAATATCACGGATACTTTTATGATGCTCGGAATGCCTGGAACGGGAGACGAGTTGCAAGGCATTAAACGAGGTATCATGGAAACCGCTGACCTCATTGTCATCAACAAAGCAGATGGGGATAATTTATTGCCAGCTAAAAAAGCAAAAAAGCAACTAGAGATGGCGTTACATTTATTTCCAGCAGCTGAGGCGGGCTGGGGCCCCAAAGTGCTTCTTGCCTCTGGATTGCATGGTGATGGCGTGACTAATTGCTGGAATACACTTCAAAACCGACAAGCTACGATACAAGAAAATGGATGGCTGGTTAAGAATCGACAAAATCAGCAGTCAAGAGCTTTTCAGAAACTTGCCGAATTGAGTATTTATGAGCAAATGATGCATCAGCTCAATCGAAAAAGAGAGTTGTCTGAAATTAGAAAGAGCCTAGAATCAGGAAGTATTAATGAGTTTGAAGCAACGCTTAAATTACTTCAAATAATCTCTATCTAGACTTGTTTGGCTAAGCCACTTAGTCCCATTCTCTTTCGTCTGAACTCTGCCTTTAATATATCAACTGCAGCTTCTGTCGGCACCCTGTCCAATTTCCCTAAAGTTTCGAGAATAGCTGTGCTAAATTCCATGCTAGATCCATTGGCATCTGTGTTTTCAGCAGCACGATTCAATATCTTGAAGGTTTCTTCGCGCCCCTTGGATACCGCCTTCCACGCCTCATTGCTTATATATAATTGTTGGGCCAAATTATGGTCGAATTCATCTCGCATCAACTTGAGCAATTCAGCTTGCATAAGGCGAGCGCTCATTCCAGGTTTGTTTACTCTAAATACCAACCTTTCTGGATGTATTCTCTCTAAGTACAATATCAATCTTTCATAAGCTTGCATCTGAATCGGAAAAAATTCATGCTCTTTTTTTCCCATCCATTCGCGCTCTGAACTTCGGTTTATTGATTCAAAATACATTTTCAACCCATAATAAACGATAGCTACTAATGCTGCAACTGCCGATAGGGTTACCAAGGCCTCTATTACTATTTCAAGTGTTGACTCCATGATGCAAGTTTACAGCTTGAAGGAAAAGGAATTACTCTCAATCACCACTAAATTTATCAGATGTCAGTATTGTCTTGGCAATGCAGAGGCGCGAAGCAATTCACTAAATTCGCCTCTTAATTGAGCCCATGACGATATTATCAGATCGCATTGAAAATTTAGGAGAATCCGCAACTATTGCTATGTCTCAAATGAGTCGAGATTTAGCGGCAAAGGGGGTGGATGTGATTAACCTTAGTTTGGGTGAGCCCGATTTCAATACCCCCGACTTTATTAAGTCTGCAGCAAAAAAGGCAATTAATGAAAATTATAGCCATTACACGCCCGTTCCCGGTCTTTTAGAAGTTAGAAAATCCATCGCACTCAAACTCAAACGAGATAACGGAATCGACTATACTCCGGAGCAAATTGTAATAAGTACGGGTGCGAAACAAAGTATCATCAACACGGTATTATGCTTGGTAAACAAAGGGGATGAAGTTTTGATTCCTGCGCCATACTGGGTCAGTTATCGTGAAATGGCCTTGTATTCTGAAGGTACAGTTGTGCCAATAAAAGCGGAAGTTGAACAAGGGTTTAAAATCAATCCTGAGCAGTTGGAAGCGCACATTACAGAAAAAACTAAGCTTTTTATTTTTTCATCTCCTTCTAACCCAACTGGAGGTGGATACACAGAAACTGAACTAAGAGCACTTGGCGAGGTATTCAAACGACATCCAAAAATTCATATAATCAGCGATGAAATTTATGAGCATATTCGATATATAGGTTCTCATTTTTCCATTGCCTCTATTTCTGATTTATATGAAAGGGTAATTACGGTAAACGGTGTGTCTAAAGCATTCGCAATGACTGGCTGGCGCATTGGATATATAGCAGCGTCAAAAAAAATAGCGCAAGCTTGCACTAAAATTCAAGGTCAATTCACTAGTGCACCTTCTAGTATCAGTCAAATAGCGACCAAAGCTGCAATGGAGGCTGATCCTTCTGAAATTAAATTCATGAAAGAAGCTTTCTCCGTTAGAAGAAGCATAATGATTGAAGGTTTATCTGCTATTCCTGGCCTCATAGTAAATGAGCCCGAGGGAGCCTTCTATCTCTTTCCGAAGGTAAGCACCTTATTTGGGTCTTCATTTGGAAATCGAAAAATTGAAAACGCACTTGATTTATGCATGTATCTATTGGAGGAAGCTCATGTTGCCACGGTAGACGGTGCTGCCTTTGGTGCAGATGAATATATCAGGATTTCCTATGCAACATCAGATGAAATATTGAAGGAAGCCATACGCAGAATTAGCAACGCGATTTCTAAACTGGTAAAATGAACAGAGAGAATATCTTATCAGCAATAGATCAATTCAAAAACCTAAAAGTATTGGTGATTGGTGACGTCATTTTAGACGCCTACTATAGCGGAAAAGTGAACCGTATTTCGCCAGAGGCCCCTGTTTCAATTCTTGATATTGAGAAAAAGGAATACCGATTAGGTGGAGCGGCCAACGTTGCGTTAAATATTCAGGGTTTAGGGGCAACACCCATTCTGTGCTCAATCATAGGTAGCGATTTTGCAGGAAAGCAAGTCTTGGACTTAATGACGAAAAGTTCCTTACCCATTGCGGGCATGAGTTCAAGTTCCGATAGGATTACAAGTATCAAAACTAGACTAGTCAGCAATCATCATCAGCTACTAAGAATGGACGAAGAGCAAAGTGATGTTTTCTCGAAAACTGAGCAAAATGGACTAATAAATCGTATCACCGAATTATTGAGTAATGAGAAACCGGACGCCATCATTTTTGAAGATTATGATAAAGGTGTCATTAGTGCAATTTTGATTCAAACAATCATATCAGAAGCAAGAAAAAGAAATATTCCGGTAACCGTTGACCCAAAAAGAAGGAACTTTCTTTCTTATGCGGGAGCGACACTTTTCAAGCCGAATCTAAAGGAACTTAGGGATGGATTAAATCAACAAGATTTGCATTCTGAGCCTCAGTCATTATATCAAGCTTTCACTTTTTTAAATGATGTAATGCCAACGAGAATGGTGCTTTTCACACTCTCAGGCGATGGGATGTATATCGCAAGTGAAACAGAAAGTCATCATGTAGAGGCTCATCCAAGAAATATTGCGGATGTATCTGGCGCAGGCGACACCGTTATTAGTGTTGCCACTTGCGCATTGGCGTCAGGTATGAACCTACACGATATTGCATATATATCCAATTTGGCAGGAGGTTGGGTTTGTCAATATCCTGGAGTTGTTTCGATTGAGGCAAACACCTTGATTAATGAAATCTCAAAAACCACAATCTAGCAGTGAATATTAGCGGTATTCGCGAGAAGATCAATCTGTATATCTACGGTAGCAAGGTTCAAAACCTTAAAATACTGAAGGTGCTTTCATTTGTCGTGTCACTCATCTCAATTGGGTCCCTTTTCGCATATCATGGATTTGATTTAGATCATGAAACGAATAACATTATTCAAATCTTAGTTGAGGCATCTTTCGGGTACTATGTTTTCCACTACCTGGCTAAAGTATTCTATGATTTTGCACCAATAGAATTCTTAAAACAGAATTGGTTTGAAGGGGTAATGGTTGTTTTACTTCTAGCAGAAGGAATCTTACATAATGCATTTGGCTTCACTATGGTCGAATCAATATTCAATTTTATTGGTTTAAAGAGCGGCGGCGCCCTTTCCGTTGTTTTTCTTCAATTCTACCTTACGATAGTTGTATTCTTCGAGCTAAGCGACAAGACGAGTCTAACGTCAAACATCAAGCTGCACCCATCGACCATTTTCATGCTCTCTTTTTTGATAATAATCAGTGCTGGAACGGCCTTATTAATGATGCCTGAAATGACCGTGGGCACGAACGGAATACGATTCATTGATGCCTTTTTCACCTCGGTAAGCGCAACTTGTGTAACTGGTTTAGCCGCTGTTGACACTTCTACCTTTTTCAGCCAAAAGGGACAGTTTGTGATTATGATGTTGATGAAGTTAGGCGGTTTAAATATTGTGTCATTTGCATACCTAGCTGCATTTCTGAATCGAGCTGGATTTGGCTTAAAACAGGATGAAATTATTGAGGATTTTGTCACTAAGGGGTCATTTTTTAATGCTAAAAAAATGCTACTCAAAGTGTTTACGCTCAGCATACTAATCGAAGTGGTTGGTGGTGCGTTAATCTATCTACTTATCACACCGGACATGCCCTTTAAAAGTGAAGGCGACAAAGTGTTCTTTAGTATTTTCCACTCGATCTCTGCATTCAATAATGGAGGTTTCTCGACTGTAGAAGGTGGTATGTTTGCTCCCTTCTTGCAAAAAGCGTTTATCATTCACATTGTGGTCGCTGCCTTGATACTTTTAGGCGCGTTTGGTTTCACCGTTTTATTTGACCTTTTTACTCCAAGCCTACTCCGAGATAGATTGAAGCACCCTTGGAAAAGACCTCATATGAGTACGATTCTGGCAGTCAGAACTCACCTCATTCTGATTGGAGTAACAGTTATATTATACCTGATTGCAGAATGGAATAATACGCTGGGGAATCAAAACTTTGTGGAAAGCACAATTACGGCAATGTTTCAAGCGATATCTGTTAGATCAGCTGGACTGAACACCGTAGATATTCATTCCCTAGCTGTTGGAACCATTTTCCTGATGATTATAATGATGTTCATTGGGGGTAACACTTTCTCCACTGCAGGCGGAATTAAGACATCAACATTCGCTTTGATTTGCATAAACACCTATTCGATCATTCGAGGAAAGAAAAATGTTGAGGTTTTGGGGAGAACAATCCCCACCGATGATGTGTTAAAATCTACGACAGTTTTAGTCACATTCGGGGGTGGAATGCTGATTTGCACCTATCTACTAACCTTAACGGAAACGCATATTTTAGCGATGTCAGACCGCAGCTTCATAGATCTTCTTTTCGAAGAAATTAGCGCGTTTTCCACCTGTGGATACAGCACTGGAATAACAGGAATGATGAGCGATTCGGGCAAGGGCATCTTGATCTTCAGCATGTTTGTGGGTAGATTAGGTACGTTGTCTATCATCTTCGTATTCGCTCGAAAAATTCTTACAACAAACTATTCCTATCCGGAAGAACATATAATGGTTGGATAATGATTGAAAACAAAGCCGAAGCGGTAAAACCTTACTCAGAGTCTGGCAGCAAAAAAGAACAGGTAGCTGAAATGTTTGATAATATTTCTGAACGCTATGACCTTCTCAATCACCTGCTAAGTCTAAGCATTGACAAGCTTTGGCGAAGAAAAGCAGTTCGACTTCTTAACCCATACAATCCAAAAGTATTGTTGGATGTCGCTACAGGAACCGGAGATTTTGCAGTGGAGTTAATGCGGCTTAATCCGAAAAAAGTACATGGTATTGATATCTCTGCCGGTATGCTTGAGGTGGGTAAGGTGAAAATGGTCAAACGCAAACTCAATAATACCATCACCTTAGAACTAGGGGATGCCGAAAATATAGACTTCGATTCCAACCACTTCGAAGGAGTCACCGTGGCATTTGGAGTCAGAAATTTTGAAAATTTGAGAAAAGGTTTATCTGAAATTTTTAGAGTTTTAAAACCAGGGTTTCCCGTCGCAGTTTTAGAATTTTCAAAGCCTCGATCTTTTCCTTGGAAGCAGCTCTACAACTTCTATTTTAGCTTTGTTTTACCCCTTATAGGCAAAATTGTTTCTAAAGATGCTCGAGCTTACACCTATCTGCCAGAGTCGGTTAAGGCCTTTCCCGAAGGACAAGACTTCATTAGCATCTTAAAAGAGGTTGGATTCAAAAAAGTATCAGAATTTCGATTAACATTTGGTATAGCAACAATCTACTTAGCCGAGAAATAAAACTCACCAAGGTTTCGTTCCTTTGTATCCGATGATAATAAGGCTAATTGCAATATGTTTATTAATATCCGCTTTCGGCTTTGAAGCTGGGGCGCAACGTGACATTCCGAACAACCTACCAAAGTTCGATAACAAGAAGCTGCATTTCGGATTTCAACTCGGATTCAGTAGTAATGGATTTGCACTTGATCATGATTTGACCCAGTCAGATTCGCTTATTCGACTTGAAACTGGAACACAGCCTGGATTAATTATCCATGTAGTATCAGAGCTGCATTTTGGCCCCTATTTTGGGCTGCGCTTTACACCAGGTATAGCATTTGCGGCTAGGGATTTATCCTATCAATATTACTCTACTGGCATCAGTTCTCCGATCGTAAAAACTGTTGAATCCACCTTTATTGAAGCTCCAATATTCTTAAAATATCGGTCAAAGCGAGTCAACAACTTCGCTCAATACGTAATGATTGGATTCAACTATGGTTTTGACCTAGCCTCGCAGCAGTTTACTGACAATAATGTTGATGAGTCGGGTGAGCGACTGGTAAAGCTTAAACAATCAAACTACAGTGCTGAAGTGGGAGTCGGATTCGATTTTTTTCTCGAGTACTTCAAATTTTCACCAGAACTTAAATTTAGTTACGGTTTAAACAACATTATTGTAAAGGAACCGACTCAGTTCGCACTGCCAATTAACGGTCTCAGGTCTCGAATTTTTGTAGTAGCGTTAAATTTCGAAGGCTAATTTTTAGACCA
>Ga0233426_10001742_pt1 | contig 19256 bp, 20 predicted proteins | sample SI_118_April2016_6_FD_179875 | JGI IMG/M metagenome (GOLD analysis project Ga0233426, IMG submission 179875) | Seawater microbial communities from Saanich Inlet, British Columbia, Canada - SI_118_April2016_10_MG | ecosystem: Environmental > Aquatic > Marine > Inlet | place: Canada: British...
TGCTCCTACTGCACCTTGTGCTCCTACTGCACCTTGTGCTCCTACTGCACCTTGGTCACCTTTTGGACCTATTGCACCTTGGTCACCTTGTTCTCCTACTGCACCTTGTGCTCCTACTGCACCTTGGTCACCTTTTGGACCTATTGCACCTTGGTCACCTTGTTCTCCTACTGCACCTTGTGCTCCTACTGCACCTTGATCTCCTACTGCACCTTGTGCTCCTACTGCACCTTGGTCACCTTGATCTCCTACTGCACCTTGTGCTCCTACTACACCTTGGGCTCCTACTGCACCTTGTGCTCCTACTGCACCTTGTGCTCCTACTGCACCTTGTGCTCCTACTGCACCTTGTGCTCCGATTGTTCCTACTGCACCTTGTGCTCCGATTGTTCCTACAGCACCCTGTGCTCCGATTGCTCCTACTGCACCCTGTGCTCCGATTGCTCCTTGGTCACCTTTTGGTCCTACTGGTCCTACTGGTCCTACTGGTCCTACTGGTCCTGCTGCACCTTGGTCTCCTTTTGGTCCTATTAGTCCTTGTGCTCCTGCTGAACCTACTGCACCTTGGTCTCCTTTTGGTCCGATAGTACCTTGAATACCTTGTTCTCCCTGTAATCCACGAGGCCCACGTTGTCCAACAATAGTAGTTGTTTTGCAAGTAGGTGTAGGTTCTAATTCATTATCTATATTTACAATACCGTCGATGGGAACACTTGATGATATTACTAAATTATTAGTATTTACAATTGAATTTGTTTTAAAAAAATTACTCATATATACATTATTGATAATAATAAAAAAAAAGTATATTATATATAATGAATAATTTGAGAACATTTCGCACGATAAAAGAAAATAACAGTGGAAGCGATTACATACAAAAGCGTAAACAAAAGAATATCTATTGTGCTACCCGCGATTTAGCGAAGAATGGTGGAGTATATTATAAAAAAAGTACATTAGGACAAAACAAAGGTACTTATGTTGGTGATATCAATGTATCTGTAAATAATAATGTATGTTGTTTAGGTAGTGTAACAAATTATCAATCGTTAATAGACGTTACCAAGGGGGCAAATTTAATGAACCCCCGATATAAAACAACGCCCGATTTACCAGGAACAAATGAAATATGGAAGGGTAATTATTATAACAGTAGTGATATCATCGGTATAACAATTATCGATGTATCACAAAATAAAATTGCTAGTGAATATGGAGGATTAATTGGTGAATTCCATTATCCTAGTAAATTATCACTAGATTGCTCGGGTACACTATAAGTGTGGTGCTGTACGTATTGATACTATACTTTGTATAACGATAACATAGACTTTACTAGTTCATTTCGTTGGATGTCATCATCATCAAAATACACAATACTTATACCATTATCAAAGCATTGGTTTATATGATATCCATAATTTTTATGCAAACGATTTATAAAATCATCTAATCCATTTGTTTCTTTGTAGCATTGCATACTATGTAAGTTACCATTTATAATGAGTTTGTTATTATCTCCAATACGTGTTAGTAAAAGTAACAATTGCTTCACTGTAGCGTTTTGCATATCATCTGCAATAATATAACTATTATTAAATGTGCGTCCTATCATATGATCAATTGGCACATATTCGACTGTTTTTTCAGTAAGCATTTTTTCTATTTCATGTTTACTGAAATAAAGACTAAATATATCAAAAACGGGTCTGCTGTATAATTCAAACAATTCTAACTTATATGAGCGTTTGTTATCTGCTATGATATCAGGCGTTGTAATAATAATTTTATTAACTAACTCATTATTGAGTGCATCAATCGAAGATGATGTAGTCAGATATGTTTTTCCTACACCAGATGTACCACAACCAATTACTAATTTATATTCTGGATTTTTCAAATAGTTTGTATATAGTTCTTGATTTTTCGTCTTGGGACGGTATTTTTCTCTTATTGCATCGTTTCTTCGTATAGATTCTAATATTGAATAAGTAGATGCCGGAAATATTGTTGAATTTTTTGTATCATTATTATAGGAGCGTATAATAGGCTTTTTAGTTATAAATCGTATTACATGTGCACAAATATTAGATGATGAGTGAAACATAATATACACGAATAAAAAAATATGCCAGAGAAAACATTTACATGGAATATACTTAAAAACACGATAGTATAATGATGTAAATGAGTAAGATGATACATGCATGTACGAATTGCAATAAAACATATAAAAATCGTGGTACATTTGAGAAACATATTCAAAAATGTAGTCCATCACCAATGATGAACAATACATATATTCCGATGAACTGCGAAGATATTAATAGCGACAGTGACAGTGACAGTGACGACAATATTACAAATGGTAAAGGCAATGTAGAAAAGTCCTACAATATAAATATGTATTTTAACAAAAAGGACGTTGATGTTGAAGTGACTGATGTAGATACAAACGAAGTGGTTGAGAAATCAACCCATGCTTTAAAGAAGCCATTAGATAAACCTAACCCATCAATAGAAGAAAAAAACGAGGATACAATAGATGATGAGACATTGGATGAAATGTTACGTCCACGCGTTTCGGAATCATACCAGCGTGAAATAAATAACTTGAAGAGTTTAATAAAACACATGGGAGAATTGAATATTCCTATCGACGAGAACGACCAGGTGACAACCATTGCAATGCTACGTTCCACTAACGAGATGCTTTTAAAACAAAGTCTAAAGTTAATGGAGGAAATGGAGCAAATTGCTATGAAAAATAGTTTTTTGAAAAACAATGCAATGATGGCAGCATTCTTTTTAGAAAAATGCAAAACAAATGAACAATTTTTCGAAACAGTGAAAGAATATGAAGAAAAAGATAGATGTAAGGCAGAAGCAGAAACAAAAATGTAATTTTCATAATACCATAATTATATTTTCGAAGGTAATATATAATTATGTACGACGCTCTACATACAATGTTGTTAGTGATACTATTGGTAGTTACAGAAACAAGTGCTCAGTTTTTTCTGAAACAAAGTACGCACCCAGCCCACTTTTATAAATATTACATAAGTGCATTGCTATTTGCAGTTGTTGCCTATATATACCGCCTGACACTAATTAATATAGGAAGTTTAGCAGTAGCAAATGTGATATGGCAAATAAGTACGATTATATTAGTTACTATCATGAGTGTGGTTGTTTTCAAAGAAACTTTATCGATATATCAATATCTAGGATTATTTTTCTCTATGATGGGATTGCTTTTTATCTCGTTATAATGAAAAAGTAAAATTCTCCCGATTGTATACATATAACAAGATATTTATGTGGTATTGTTATATATTGCGAAACAAATTAGACCAGTATAAAAATTGCACATATAATGGTTCGACAAATAATCCTATAAGACGTTTACGACAACATAATGAAGAAATATGCGGAGGTGCACGAGCAACGCACGGGAAAGGTGGTGCCTGGGAGATTTGTGCAATGTTATCAGGATTTCACGACCATATTAATTGCTTATCCTGCGAATGGAGAATGAAATGTCCATCAGGTAGACCTGGAAAACGAGATAATAAATATAGAGGAACTGAAGGGCGTATTCGCTCACTAAATGAAATACTCCCATTAGAGCGATGGACTGGAAAATGTGTTATAGATAATAGTACATGTATTTATAAATTGCATATACTAGACGAATTTGCGCATGTTATTAATAAAAATGTTATTCCAAAAAATATTGAAATCATATCGGTACCGACCATAGATGCCACATGTATAGAACTGGAAAAGGACATTTACCCTGAAATTGACTAAAACGTAACTGAAAAAAGAGCACTGAAAAAAGAGCACCATATTGTATATTCAATAAAGTTGAATAAAGACTTGGCAATATAACATATCACATATAATGATAAATCCTATAAACGAAAATGTATCCCCCAATACTATCTATCAAGAAGATTGCATTACATATTTAAAGAAATTAGATGATAAAACGATGGACTGTATTGTATTAGATCCTCCGTATTTTAACGTAGTCAATGAAACATGGGATAAACAATGGAAATCTTTAGAAGACTATTTACATTGGATAGAAAGTTTCATGGAAGAATTGGACCGCGTCTCAAAGTATTCGTGTAGTATGTGGATTTTTGGATATGCTTATCAATTGAGTTTCATTATTCCAATCATAGAAAAACATGGGTTTACGTATCGACAGCACATTGTCATAGATAAGGGATTGAAAAGTGTAGCAGGACGAACTAGTCAGAAATTAAAGATGTTTCCTACAGCAACAGAATATATTGTCTATTTTCATAAGGAAGCCAGACATGTTATTAAAAAATATTTACAAGATAAACAAACAGAAACAAAAATTGCTTCATCCGATATAAATAAACATTTGGGCAAGGCAATTAATGGGGGGGGTACATGGTCGACAATTGCCGGAAAGCGTCAAAAAAATATACAATATCCAACATTAGAGGATTGGAATAAGTTGCAAGAATTGTTCGGCTCATTTGATATTAACTACGGTGATTATGTCTATAAATTCAATTTGCCTAGTAAATTAACTGATGTTTGGAGTGATATAAATTTCTATGATAGAACGTATAAAAAGTATCATCCGACTCAAAAACCATATGCTCTAATTAAACGAATTATCGAGTGTAGTACCGACCCAGAAGACAATGTATTGGACATATTCATGGGTAGTGCCATGACCGGTCTAGTCGCAAAAGATCTAGGACGTACATTTTACGGTTGCGAACTAGATGAAAAATATGTAAATAATAATCTATCTTGCCAACAAGTGCTAAAGTAGTCACGGTTGAATAAACTTGTGTTATGTACTATCATCCAGTAACCTTACAAACTTTTTCTTAACTAGACAATCAAAACGTATGTATTCTAGCAACTTTTCGCGTAGTTCTACGCTCAAGTAATCTGTATGAAACAGTAGATATTGAATATTTCCGATTACACACAGACTACTGGAATAATTTTTTATACTGACTTTTCCTAGACCGACCACGCTATATGCATCTATATCTTCCACTATGTAAAATATATGCGCATTGTCTATTGTCGACGAATCCGTATTGTGAATCATATTATGAACCAAAATTTTATCATCGTCAGATAACAAACGCATTATATTGTAATAATAATAATGCAAATCATTCTTTTTCATTTCCTTTATGTATAACATTTTACCAAAGAGAAAAAATGTCGTATTCATCTACTATATCTTGTCAATAAATCTATGTTGCCAAGGGTTTTGTCTTACATGTGTAAATACACCCTTGAATAATTCTCATAATTTGGGTTATTCGGTATCATTACCTATTTTTTTATATAAAAAATATGTAATGGGAGATAATTATAACTTTGATATCGAATCATATACAGAAGATGATTTGTTTACACTATTTAAAATAAAAAAGGGTGACTCTGTACATGATATTCATGCTAAATTTCGAAAAAATATGTTAAATTCGATTCAAGAACAACAGCGTGAAGAATTTACTACATTTTTACAAGAAGCACAATCAAAAATAATTAACGCGATCGCAAAATACAATTCTGATATTGAGTATATCCCATTAGCCGAACCAAACGAAGTAGTCACGAATCACGCCGTCATTATTCCCAAAGAAATTAATGTGAAAAATACATACGACTATCAATTTCCTCAAGGCGCATTCAATCCTGTAGAACGAAAAACCATTAAAAAAATCGTATGTATCGATTCATTATTTAGAAACAATGAATCATCTACAAAATCAAATAGTTTTACCATCTCATTGCCTGAAGAAATAGACAAAGTGGTCAGTATGTCCTTAATATCAATTGATCTACCCAACAATTGGTATATTATCACGGACAAATGCGACAAAAATAAATTCACAATCAACACGTATGATATTTCAGGTGTTCCTAACGCACAACACACCATTGTTGTACCCCCTGGAAATTATATGTCGACATCCATGGTATCCACGCTAAACAATTATTTTAGCAATATTGGTAATGGACTGGAATACATTTACGTGGCCATTGACAATATAACCGGTAAGACTGTTTTTCGCGCTAAAACATCCCCTGATCCAGGAAATCCTACGTATCCATTTGACGCAACAAGTCCTTTTTATTCACCAAATTTTCGTTTTACTCTCCAATTTAGTAGTCATGTTGATTCAAACAATAAATGTTGCAATGTATATAATAGTGATTATGATAGCATCGGATGGATGCTTGGATTTAGGAACACCATGTATAATGTCACTAAAAACGACATTTATGTAGACAATACTACTTTTAGCAATATGATAGTAACTTACAAATGTTATTTAGAAAGTGAATCCATATATGGGGACTCAGTACACGATTATATATTTTTTGACGTAGATGATTACAATAACAATTTCATATCCAATACAATTACTTCCGTAACGGCGAATGATTATATTGGCAAGAATATTTTAGCTAGAATTCCTATTACAACTCCTCATTATCGTATTGAGAACAACAATGCAGGAGATAATGTATTTAAGCAACGCGATTATTTCGGTCCTGTAAAGATAGAAAAATTAAATGTGCGTTTATTAAACAAATTCGGAAATTTGATCGATTTGCATGAAAGTAACTATTCATTTGCACTAGAGTTTACTATACTATATTCATAATATCAATGATATTGAACCAACAAATAAAAAATATATACAACATATTTTTTATTTTTTTGTAATTCTCTTATACTATACACATTTGAATATTTAACGTCTTACTGTAACACCACGCTCTTTGCCATGTGATTTATTTTTAATTCTGAATTTGTTAATATGTTCATTGTAGTCGATGCACCCACCATTATTTTTAAACATTTCTACAGTAATGCCGTCACTATAATCAGCCAAAATCTTGGGTGTGAAAATAGTAGTATTTGTGTTTTCATTATACAAGGGAATTGGAACAACATTTTGACTATCCAAGTCAAAATAATGGACTACAGCATCTCCTGATTGGGAAACGGAAATATCAAATAGGAGAACTGGTCCCGATAAATGGAAGTCATAGGTATAAGGCAATAGATTGCATGTATCACCCTTACCGTCATTATGTTGTGTTTGAACATAATTATGAAAATAGTTATTGTTTGAATCAATACGATAGGCACGAATGTTGATTGTATCAGTTAGAGGTTCATATTTGCATGGAATTAAGATATAGTCAGATAAGATATCGTGATAATCCATATGCGCCTTTGCTGAAATACCGCAACGGCTATCATGTCTGAGTTTAAAATTGGATTCGCCACAATATGAACATGTTATTTGAAATCGTGGCGCCTTACGTTTATGTCCCTTACACATCTCACTAACACATTCTTTTGAACCATCGAGGCTAACACATTTCACTTCTCGTGCCTTGATAGTTTCCATATTTATGCCTACTTCCTTGTTGTCAAAAGCACATCCTCCTTTACTACCTGAACCAATAGAGTTGGGATACATGTAAAGGGCTAGTTCTTCTCCAAAACTACCTAGGTCTCCAAAGGCAAATGATTGACACCGAGTGCTTGTTTTTTCTTTTTGGATATTTTTAAAATCTTGGGCGGCGCGTTCCTTAATACAATCAAGGATACTGTCCTGTATAAGTGAATCGTTAGTAAATGTTGTCATTCGTCTTATTGTTATGATGGTATAGTGATTGTTATATCATATGTTAACTTCAACTTTCTTTTTAGAAATACGTAAGTAAAAAAACGAAATAAAAATTAAACAATTATAGTATATTATGGATGATATAATTGATAATATACAGCCAAAAAAGAAAGAACATAAAGAAAATATATGTTCTAGGCATAAACAATATTTGAAAGAGACGCCTTTATCCCCCGGAAGACGTAACTGCAAAATATGTAAGAAGAAACGAGTATTTGGCTACACCAACCCGAGGCATGTATCAAACCCGTTCGGATATCTATATTTACTACCAACTATATGTATTGCGTGTTCAGAAAAGACCGGCGTATGTATGTGGTGCGACGTATGGTAATATAGCATTTACCTACATGATGTAGTGAGTTTATGGATTTTATGTAAATTGACCTACTTACATAAAATGTGCTCATGTAGTGCAAGTTCTGATTTTCTAATTCTATTTTCCATTTTGAAAAACACAACACAACAAATCCTTGTGTTGCATTTTTTAAATCTCAAAATAGAATTGGAAAAATAGTGAAAAAACACGTTTAGAGCATAATGCTCTCATTTCCTTTTTTTGAATATTCCATTTGTTACCATACTTTTTTTTTGGAAGGAATAGCCAATTTAATTCGGTTATATTTAGGCATTTAATATATTTCCACAATGTATAAATGGAAAATAATAAAATGCTACAAAATGCTAAAATATATGAGTGTAAAAAATGCTTATTTACATGTAGCAAACAAAGTAATTATAATACACATTTATTAACCACAAAACATCGTAGGAAATTACAGGAAACTAAAGGAAATAATGGAAATACAAATAATGCTACCATAGTTAATACCTATATATGTAGCAACTGTAATAAAACATATGCTACTAAATCTGGATTATGGAAGCATGAAAAAAAATGTGTCTACAAACATGAAAACACCGTTGTTGCAATTAATAATGATAATCATGCTACATCTAATGTAGATAAAAAAGAAGATATGCCTGACATGAAAGAGTTAATAATTGCATTGATGACACAAAATCAGGATATGCAAAAAATGATGTTTGAACAACAACAACAGGCACAACAGACACAACAGCAACAATTATTGGAAATGATGCCTCATTTAGGTAACACAAATAATAGTAATAATACCATGTCAAATAGTAATAACAAAACCAATAACTTCAACGTGAATATGTTTTTGAATGAACATTGTCAAAATGCCATGAATATATCTGATTTTATCGAATCATTACCGATAACGTATCAGGATTTGGATAATACTAGAAAGCATGGTCTATCGCAAAGTATATCAAATATGGTAATCAAGGGTCTAGATGACATGTCCATTTACGAGCGCCCAATCCACTGCACTGATCCAAGCCGAAAAACACTATACGTGCGTGACAATGATGAATGGGTAAAAGACGAAAATAATGAAATAATGCAAAAGAGTTCGGTGCGATTAGCGATAAAACAACGAAATAATGTAAAGGTGTGGAAAGATCAATACATGGTGGGGAAAGTATCAGACACTACACAAATAAATTATCATGATATGGTGATAAACTGTCTAAAGTTCATCGAGCATGATGAGAAGATAAGAAATAAAATAGTCAAGAAGATATGTCAAGCGACACATTTGACGGTTGACGTGAAGCAGAAACTGATGGCTCTTCACTAATCTACCCAATTACCGTATTTAATATCGCTACGTTCGTGTAGTTGGTAATACTGTCCGGTTTCGTCCATATAATCATCAGCATATTTTTCAGTAAATTTATCAAAACATATAAATTCTGTAACGTTGTCACCATCTTCTTCAATATATTCTGATGGAGTAATTAGATCACTTGTATAATGTCCATAATTAGCAATTAGTTGTATAACATCATCGTCTCTATGTAATTTATTTCGCGTACTGGGAAATAAATATGCTGTCAAGTAGTATTTTTTGTAAAAAGCAACATGATATGGTATGTTAACATTATCGTAATTACCGGTATAAGGATTACGAGATGTGCGTACAGTGGCATTTTTATAAATACAGCATTTATACGGTTGTATTTTTTCAGTCATTAGTATATGTTATAGCAAAAAATCAGTTTATATATTATTTTTGCAAATATGTGAAAATAATATATTATATTTTCAAAGGTGTATATATAGATGTCTATTTTTGTCGACGAAGATGATGCAAGTACAGATACAAAAAAATTCATGAATTATGTAAAACAATCATCGGTCGAATATTTTAACAAGGGAGTATATGGTATAGGATATAGAGTGAAAATAGATAATCCAATAGAATCAAAATACAATGTATTATCGCTGAACAATACTGAAGATTCTATAAAGTGTAGTCAATTATTTGTAAAATTAGTACCCATATTAGAGGAGAATGATAATGAGTATACGCATAATTTCGTATCTAGCATATTAGAGATGGAAGCTACTCCTAGCAATGATTTTTCAAATGAAATAAGAATTCAAACAGACGTATATAAAAAGACAAATAAGAATTTAGAAGCAGTGTGTCCACCTATTGTGTATTCGAATATACTAAATAATACACAACAAAGGAGTCGTGCTGTAAAATTATTATCTACAATGGTAAATCAAATGCCGAATGATGAAAACAAGATATTTTTAGCGCGAATGAGGAACATGTACGAAGGTGATAGAAGTATAAAACTAGGTGTTATTGCAATGTCATTTGCAGAAAATTACGACACGTTGCGAAATGTTCTCGGCCGTACAAAAAGTAAGGCACAAAAACAATTTTACCAATATTTGGCTATATATGAGATGTTACGATTATATGATATAGGATATCTTCATGGAGATTATCACACAGACAATATATTAATAAATACGAAATATAAATATAATTATTTGACAGGTAATTATCTAGGACGAAGTTTAATAATAGATTATGGAATGGCGTTTAAAAATAAGCATGTGGATAATAGTTTGTCATCGTCACAAAAAATGCATATAGTAACTCAAGAAAAACAGCCCCAAACCGGGATGAATGCATATACGTGGTCCAATTATAATTGGCTGCTTAAATTTTTACAAGAAGAAGGCCCAAATTTAAATACAAATTTAGATTATTTGCAGAAAAATATAGGAGGATTTCAAGAAAAAATGATACAGAAAATAAATGTAAAATATCCTGGTTTAATGGAACGAATACGCATTATAAATGACAGTACGTATAGAGGAAGTGTATTAAAGGGTGGGAGAATGTTATTAGACAAAGGAATGATTACACAAATGGAAGAAATAGAGAAACCAAGTAAATTGATGAATGTAACTGAAAATCAAATGACTAAACAAGTAATGAAATCATCTGACCAAGAAAATGATACATTAGCATTAGCGTTAAATGAGAGTGTAACAGAATATGAAATAACAGATGAAGAATTTGAACAAATATTTAACCCATCGGGTATGAATATGGAGAATGTTGTAAATGAATATGAGAATACGATACAAGAAGGTATTATGATATTAAATGGTGAAGATATGAATGGAGGAAAAAAGAAAGGATATAAAAAATCCAGCCGAAAGGTGCAATCAAAAAAACGAGGGAAAAAAAATAAGAAAAAAACCCGTAATCATGCGAAAGTACGTGTAAAATGTGGTGGGCAAAAGAAAACAAAAAAGCGTGTTGTATTTGCGGAGTGTATGTCTGATAGTGATTGTACATTAGATAAGCCAGAATGTGATGAAAAAAATAATATATGCGTTCAAAAAATGCGTTTTTATGGTGGTAAAACTAAAAAAAGAGCACTGAAAAAAAAGCACTAGGTTGATTTTTTTGATATAGGTATGCGTTTATTAACATCCTTGATATATGTAGGATGACAATGATTTCGTAAATGTTCAGTATCTGTATTGATATTGAAAATGGGTCTTCCGGAACCATAAAAGATATGAAACTGTTTAAGTCGCCATTTTTCTTGTCTATTTGCTATATTTTCATAATCGAATAGGTAGTTTATTTCAATCGAATTCATTATAATATAAATATTAGACGTCTAATATCTATATGTTAAAAATAAAAAATATATTGTGTGCATTTATAATTTTGTTTACTATATTGAAACCAATAAATATGTTGAATGCAAATAATACTATAATAAATTCAAGGCGGTTAAATTCCGCAAATTATTTTACAAGTGAATCGGAGCATTTAATTACATCAAATCCGGATGATCCACGTTCAGTATTTGCCATAGATTTAGATGATGATGGTGATATTGATGTAATAGTCGCTTCAAACCGTGATGATACGGTTGCTTGGTATGAAAATAATGGTTCAGAGAGTTTTACCGAACATGTGATTACTACGAATGCTGATGCTGCACGTGTCGTTATTGCAATAGATTTAGATGGTGATGGAGACATTGATGTTATAGTTGGTTCAACACGTGATGATACTGTGGCTTGGTATGAAAACAATGGTTCAGAAAGTTTTACCGAGCATATCATTACAACGAATGCGGATCAAGTACGTTCTGTTTTTGCGATAGATGTAAATGGAGATGGATATATAGATGTATTAGTAGCATCAAATAAAGATGATACGGTGGCTTGGTGGGAAAATGACGGGTCAGAAAGTTTTACAAAACGAACTATTACAAGTAGTGCTGATGGAGCACGTAGTGTATTTGCGATAGATATAGATGGAGATGGAGATATTGATATATTAACCGGTGCGTATATTGATGATACTATATCTTTATGGATAAATAATGGTTCAGAGAGTTTTACGGAAAGTATAATTACAACTTCTGCGAATGGAGTAACAAAAGTATCAGCATTAGATGTAGATGGAGATGGAGACATAGATATTTTATCAGCATCATATGGAGGTGATACGATTTCATGGTGGGAAAATAATGGTTCAGAGAGTTTTACCGAACGAACTATTACAACTAATGCAAATGGTGCTTGTGACATAATAGGTATCGATGTAGACGGAGACGGAGATATTGATGTAATACATGCATCTGCATTAGATAATACTGTATCTTGGTGGGAAAATAATGGTTCAGAGAGTTTTACAGAACATGTTATTTCAAGTACGATAAATGGTGTTAGTAGTATATTTGCTATAGATGTAAATGGAGATAATAATATAGATATATTATCAACATCGGCAAGTGACGATGAAATAACATGGTGGCAACATATTATAGAACCAACCGGTCAACCGACGAGTCAACCGTCCGGACAACCTACAAATCAACCATCGAGCCAACCTACAAATCAACCATCGAGCCAACCTACAAGTCAACCATCTAGTAAACCGTCGGGACAACCTACAAGTCAACCATCGGGACAACCTACAAGTCAACCATCTGGACAACCTACAAGTCAGCCATCTAGTAAACCGTCAGGACAACCTACAAGTCAACCATCTGGACAACCTACAAGTCAGCCATCTAGTAAACCGTCAGGACAACCTACAAGTCAACCATCTAGTAAACCGTCAGGACAACCTACAAGTCAACCATCGGGACAACCTACAAGTCAGCCATCTAGTAAACCGTCAGGACAACCTACAAGTCAACCATCAGGACAACCTACAAGTCAACCAACAAGCCAACCGTCAGGACAACCTACAAGTCAACCAACAAGCCAACCGTCAGGACAGCCAAGTTGTCAACCATCTAGTAAACCGACTACTCAACCTACGACCCAACCATCAGGACAACCAAGTTGTCAACCATCTAGTAAACCGTCAGGACAACCTACGACCCAACCATCCGGACAACCTAGTGTTCAACCTACGACCCAACCATCAGGACAACCAAGTTGTCAACCATCTAGTAAACCGTCAGGACAACCTACGACCCAACCATCAGAACAACCTAGTGTTCAACCTACGACCCAACCATCAGGACAGCCAAGTTCTCAACCATCTAGTAAACCGACTACTCAACCTACAGGGCAACCATCAGGACAACCGAGTGTTCAACCTACGACCCAACCATCAGGACAGCCAAGTTCTCAACCATCTAGTAAACCGACTACTCAACCTACTGGGCAACCATCACGACAACCTAGTGTTCAACCAACGTCCCAACCATCAGGCCAACCAAGTTATCAACCATCTAGTAAACCGACTACTCAACCTACGACCCAACCATCAGGACAACCAAGTTGTCAACCATCTAGTAAACCGACTACTCAACCTACGACCCAACCATCAGGACAACCAAGTTCTCAACCATCTAGTAAACCGACTACTCAACCTACTACCCAACCATCAGTACAGCCAAGTTCCCAACCATCAGGACAGCCAAGTTCCCAACCATCAGGACAACCAACAGTGCAGCCCACAATGAAACCTTCTGGGCAACCAAGTTCTCAACCATCTAGTAAACCGACTAGTCAACCTACGGCCCAACCATCAGGACAACCAAGTTCTCAACCATCTAGTAAACCGACGAATCAACCTACGGAGCAACCATCAGGACAACCTAGTGTTCAACCAACGTCCCAACCATCAGGACAACCAAGTTCTCAACCATCTAGTAAACCGAGTACTCAACCTACTACCCAACCATCAGGACAGCCAAGTTCCCAACCATCAGGACAACCAACAGTGCAGCCCACAATGAAACCTTCTGGGCAGCCAAGTTCCCAACCATCTAGTAAACCGACTAGTCAACCTACGGGCCAACCATCAGGACAACCTAGTGTTCAACCATCTAGTAAACCGACTAGTCAACCTACGTGCCAACCATCAGGGCAACCATCAGTGCAGCCAACAATGAAACCTTCTGGGCAGCCAAGTTCCCAACCATCTAGTAAACCGACTAGCCAACCTACGTGTCAACCATCAGGACAACCTAGTGTTCAACCATCTAGTAAACCGACTAGCCAACCAACGTCCCAACCATCAGGACAACCTAGTGTTCAACCTACGACCCAACCATCAGGACAGCCAAGTTCTCAACCATCTAGTAAACCGACTAGTCAACCTACGGGCCAACCATCAGGACAGCCAAGTTCTCAACCATCTAGTAAACCGACTAGTCAACCTACGGGCCAACCATCAGGACAACCTAGTGTTCAACCATCTAGTAAACCGACTAGTCAACCAACGTCCCAACCATCAGGACAACCAACAATTCAGCCAACAAGTCAACCATCAGGACAACCAAGTTCTCAACCATCTAGTAAACCATCCGGACAACCAAGTTCTCAACCATCTAGTAAACCGACTACTCAACCTACGAGCCAACCATCCGGACAACCTAGTGATCAACCTACGAGCCAACCATCCGGACAACCTAGTTCTCAACCATCTGGACAACCTAGTGTTCAACCTACGACCCAACCATCAGGACAACCTAGTGATCAACCTACGACCCAACCATCAGGACAACCTAGTGATCAACCATCTGGACAACCTAGTGTTCAACCTACGACCCAACCATCCGGAGAGCCTACAACTCAGCCATCTAGTAAACCGAGTACTCAACCTACAGACAAACCATCCGGGCAACCAACAAGTCAACCATCTGGACAGCCAAGTTCTCAACCATCTAGTAATCCGTCTAGTCAACCGACAAGCTCCCCATCAGGACAACCAACAATTCAACCAACAAGACAACCAACTGGACAACCAAGTTCTCAACCATCTAGTAAACCGTCTGGTCAACCATCAAGTCAACCATCAGGACAGCCAAGTTCTCAACCATCTAGAAAACCATCTGGACAGCCGACAAGTCAACCGTCAGGAAAGCCAAGTTCTCAACCATCTAGTAATCCGTCTGGTCAGCCGTCAAGTCAACCATCAGGACAACCTAGTGTTCAACCAACAAGTCAACCAACAAATAATCCAAGTGGTCAACCGACTAGTAGTCCAAGTACACCAACAAGTAATCCAACTAATATACCATCGTCACAACCAACAACTCAACCAACCGGACAACCAAGTAATCAGCCATCAAGTGAACCAACATCACAGCCTAGCGGAAGACCAAGTAGTAAACCATCAAATAATCCAAGTAGTAACCCAACAACTATCCCATCAAACCAACCATCAAGTAAGCCGACGAATCAACCAATAAGTAACCCAACAACGATTCCATCGTCACAACCAACTACTATCCCAACAATTCAGCCTTCGTGTCAACCAACAAGTAAACCAAGTAACCAGCCCACAGGTCAACCATCAGGACAACCAACTCTTCAACCATATAGTAAACCAACCAGTCAACCTACAAGTGAACCATCAGGACAACCAAGTAACCAATCAACGAATAAACCAAGTAGTAACCCAAGCAGTAACCCAAGTGCTAACCCAAGTGCTAACCCAAGCAGTAAACCAAGCGATAGTTCATTAAAAAAAACATATAATCCAACAAATATAATTATAACTGATAAATTAGATAAAACTGATGCACTAATAATAGCCGGTTATGTGTCAGGAGGGTTAGTATTAATCATATTAATCATGTTTATATACTTATATAAGAATATGCAGAATGAAATGAAAGAACAAAATAGGATAGACCAACAAATAGAAAGGTATGAAAAGTTATTTCATACAATGACACTACGTAATCGTCATAGAAAAATAGTTCCAAAAAAAAAGGAGTCATTAGAAGACAATAATACCGAAATACATGAAAAGCAGAAAACAATAATATCAATAAATAGCAACATAAAAATCGATAATAATATCAACGATGATCAGGTATGTATAGAAGTATCAAGTGAAATATCATGTGATACATTAAGTGATACCGTAAGTGAAATATCATATACATCGTATAATATTTCTTCCGATTCATATGAATCTGATGATTCTAAAGACATTTCGAATTGTGTACCATTCATAGAAAAATCGAGTAAATCAAGTAGCAGTTCAGATGATAACATAAAAATAAATAAGGTCCAAATAAATAGAGATCGCAAAGCATATGAAATGTTTACTAGAAAATTCAGGCTTATGGATATAGAAAATCAAACAAAAAAATCCTTGTCTGATTTAGTAGATATATATGTAAAAAAAAATTGAATGAAACCCCAAGAATCGTATATAACATATACGAGAAGACAATGGGACGTTTTTATTCAGGCGATATAAATGGGAAATTTTGGTTTGGTATACAAGGTTCGGGGGATATAGGCGAGTTACTAAATGTAGAAGCCACACATGAATATGCATGGCATGGTTGCAATTGTTATGTAGATACTGATGACGAATATTGTAAATCTTGTTACGAAAATAAAGAGGACTTTATGGAAGATGTAAAGGATGAAATAGGAGAAGATGGCCTACTATATTATGAAGATGGTAACATAAATTATTCTTTGTCGTGTATCGAAGGACATCTAGAAGAATTAGAGCGTGCGTTGTATAAATTAGAAAATGAAATAAATAAGGAAGTCGTAGAAGAGTATAAGAAAGTAGAAAATAATGAATCGATATGTGACGCATTTACGGGTGTGTTTAACGATGCAGAAAAAAAGATGAATGAAATATATAGTGACGAAAAGGATAATGAAAAATTAGCATTGATTGCGCGTTATGGGTTAGGATTACAAATAAAGTATAGTTTGAAAAATACAGGAACATGTAATGTAAGTTGTGAATTGTAAATATATTATGACAAAAAATAGTATTGTAATAATATATAAGATGTTGTTATTAGCATTTTTAATAAAAAATATAACCAAAATAATTAAAAAGAAGAAGACGTTAATGTTGTTGACATTAATTTTATCATATAGTTTTTTGTTGACTTTTTTTTCAAATAATGAGTTTACTGGATTAATAGATAGAGAGAATAAAGTATTAGGGAAGAAAGCCACATTAACAAAGAAGGAATGGATGGAATTATTTTTCGAGAGATTTTATTTTGTTTTAGTAACAACGTCTGCTGTTGGATATGGTGATGTAATACCGAAATCGCGTCGTTTAAAGATGATAAACTCGGTATATATACTAATATTAATCTATATTATGTTCGAAATGTAAAAAGGATATCGTATACAATACCAATACTACCGCCAAATAAGATCCCGATAATACCATACAATATAGAAAATTCCTTCTTAGTGTACTGTTGGTGACGTTGCATTTGTGTATTATGAATATACCCATAACTATAACCGATGCCTCCTCCAACAATAGATAATATGATAGATGGTGTAATATATTTCATTGTGTGATATTAGTGAAAAATATTTATATCAGTTTTTCAAATCTCTCTATCGAATAAAAATAATAGATAGACTAATCACTTACAATACAAGTATAATATGTATAGTTGATAGTTTAGAATATTGGTTCGTGAAAATTGTGATAGAGAGATTTGTCTAAATTTTTTGGTATAGTAATACAAATGAGTAAAAAGATTTGTGAAAAAAGTATATTTAATATATTGATGTATAGACAACATAAAATGATAATGCAAAACAGAGAGAAGATGTGTAAGAATATACAGAATTTTGAAAATAGCACGTTCAAATGGGTAGGTTATCAATCAAAACAAATAGACATAATGGGTTTCGACGAATGGTACAACCATACAGACGGACCATTTGGACCACCCGAAACCGTAGAACAAAGAAAAAATCCATTTTGTTACACATTTGATATTACTATGGAAACAGAGGATTCATAAGAACCTATAGTTGAAATGTGTAAATTAGTGAATTATTCGATAGAATTGTATGCGTGTATAAACATTGCTAGCACTTTGTAGATTTCATAAATGCGCCCTTCATTAATATTTTTCATAATATCTTCAACTATATCTTTGGATAAGTTATATTCATCATTATAAACAAACTCCCACCACGTGTATTTATGTCGAACGCCGTTTATAACAACTTTGTCGATATCATGATAACAATGTTTATGCAATAGTTCCCTTGGTATGTGTGGTATATTTTCATAATATTTTTCAAGTATAGAAGTTTCTTCGTAAAATTGGAACAAAGTATCTAACTGGTTGTCCCATTTGTATTTATCAAGCCAATAAAATACTTTAACCTCATCATATATGTAGCCATATATATATCTTCTCAATTCGATTGGTAGTCGTGGAATCGCTTTATTAATGTAATCGTTTGAAACAATTGACATGATAACCAAGTTGCGTTATATTTTATTATAGTATTAGTTATATTACAATAAAATTAATATGGAAGTTCAATTTTATTTCAAAAGACAATGTTTCATAGAAAAAAGGAGTATTTACTTATGTTACAATTATTATTATTATTATTTAATTTTTTTTTCTAGTTTGATATCTTCTCTTGCTTGAACCTTTGCCAGTTTGGCTTGTTCTCTTGCCTGAACCTTAGCCAATTTGGCTTGTTCTTTTGCTTGAACCTGTGCTTGCTTGGCTTGTTCTTTTGCCTGAACCTTTGCCTGCTTGGCTTGTTCCCTTGCTTGAACCTGTGCTTGCTTGGCTTGTTCTTTTGCCTGAACCTGTGCTTGCTTGGCTTGTTCTTTTGCCTGAACCTTTGCTTGCTTGGCTTGTTCTTTTGCCTGA
>Ga0233426_10001744_pt1 | contig 19247 bp, 15 predicted proteins | sample SI_118_April2016_6_FD_179875 | JGI IMG/M metagenome (GOLD analysis project Ga0233426, IMG submission 179875) | Seawater microbial communities from Saanich Inlet, British Columbia, Canada - SI_118_April2016_10_MG | ecosystem: Environmental > Aquatic > Marine > Inlet | place: Canada: British...
ATTCGTGTAAAAATAGCGCTAGCCCAAGAAAAACTAGAAACTAAAGAGATGTTAGGCATCTATCGTCGCTATACCATAAAAAAAGCAACTCCCGAGGAGATGAAACAAGCAAACTATGCCACTACAAACAAACAATTTGTTGATGTATTAAAAGGTTTAGGTATAGGGGTTTTTGCTGTATTACCCTTTGCCCCAATTACAATACCAATTGTCATCAAGTTGGGAAAATGGGTAGGCGTAGATATTTTGCCAAGTTCATTCAATGAGATTAATACAAAAAAAAGTACAATTATTTCAAATAACCAATCGCCTGATCTGTAACACATTGCGTGAGACTCTTTTGACGCTCAGCCTTAGACAACCTTAAAATGGCTTGTTTCACTAACTTTTGTTTAACCTTTCTATCTTCTTCAGGTAACTCTTTTAATTGTTCATGAAAGCACCCAATTAAACCAAAATTTAACGCTGTTTCAGACTTAGGTGACTCACCGTCCAAACAAGCACTTAATTTTTCAGCCAGATCATTTTTGCTAACTTTGGTTATCAAATCCGCCACTTGATAATTATCACTATCCGTTTTTCGAATTTTATTACAAGCAAAAAACATATCTGCAACAGCAACTATCGGGATTAACTTTTCATGCTGAACGCTGAATTGATTTCTCAACCATTTTTTATGTTCTGCCGTCATTTCAGACGCAAAAGAGGAACTAGCTAAACAGATAAAAGGGATAAATATAAAAATGTTTTTATTTAACATACTAACCAGCCATTGAGGATAATCATTAAGAAAAGCAAAATACCAGTACTACGAAAGCCATCATAGTAAAATTAATTATAAAGATGAAGTAGTTTTGTAAGTAAAAAAGCCACCTCAAAAGTGAGATGGCTTTTCAGAAGCTAAACGCTAATTATATTAAACAGACATCGGTTTAAATGGAATATCACGATATCGTTTACCCGAGGCAGCAAAAACGGCATTACTCAATGCTGGAGCAAAGGGTGCAACGCCGGGTTCTCCTAAACCAGTTGGTTTATGATCAGACTCGACAATATGAACGTTTACATGAGGCATATCATTAATGCGCATGACTGGATAGTTATGAAAATTGGAATTAACAACCGCACCTTCTCTAAAGGTAATTTCAGTACTGAGTGCTAATGACATTCCCATCACAACAGCACCTTCCATCTGAGCAGTAGCACCATCAACATTCAAAACCTGACCACAATCAATAACACAGTCAACTTGAAGAACTTTAATGTTATCACCATCCGATTCAACACGAACAGCCATAGCAACATAACTTTGAAAACTATAATGCACAGCTAAGCCAATTCCTTGACCTTTAGGTAAGCGCTCACGTTCATACCAACCTGATTGTTTAGCCGCTATTTCTAACACATTTTTTGAGCGAGTCACTTGTTCTTTTTGCTCTACAATATTATTGGCATCATAGAGTTGATTTAAGAAAGTCAGTGGATCTTTACCTGCCTTATAAGCAAGTTCATCTGCAAAAGTACTGAATGAAAAGCCATAAAATATGGCATAAACCGCACGATACCAGCCAATTCGCGTGTATGCTTTAGCATCACCAATTTCACTTCTAAAATTAGGCAAACCGAAAGGATAATTATCAACAGAATAAAGATCATTTTTACTAGGTTTAACTGTTGCTGGATTAAATAATGAACCTATTGGGGGAAATGCTGTACGGTGTAACCAACCAGTAACTGCACCTTTATCATCAAGTGACGCTTCAATATGTTGCGCATTAATTGAATGATAATACCCAGTCCGCATGTCTTCTTCTCGTGACCATGTTAATTGAATAGGTAAACCAAGTTTTTCTGAAATAACAGCCGCTTCATGAACATAATCGCACTTGAATTTACGACCAAATGCTCCACCTGCCATTGTGACATGAACAATGATATCTTTTGGTTCACGCTTCAAATATGCGCCTAAAACCTTCTGAATATCGGCAGGAGATTGTGTAGCAGCCCAGACTTCACACTTATCTTTTTCAACAAACACCACACTCGCATTAGGCTCCATTGGCGAATGAGATAAATGTCCTCCAGTGTAGGTCGCCTTTAAAGTTTTAGCAGCGGTAGCAAATGCAGAATTTAAATCACCTCTTTCAGTAGCGAGCTCTGCAGGGTTTTCTACGTTTTTGATCAGTTGTTGTTTATAGGCAACTGTGTCGTATGTTGCATTATCACCTAAGTCCCATTCAATTTTTAATTTAGCTAAAGCTTGTTGTGCTGTCCAATTGTTGTCAGCTACAACGGCTACACCACCAATTGACCCGTAAGGCACTTCCAAACGATCAACCGTAACAACATCAATCACTCCTTTAACAGCTAAAGCATCAGCCTTATCAAGAGATTTAAGCTTACCGCCCAAAACAGGACAATGGGTAATTGCCGCATATTTAAGGCCTGGAACTTTAGTATCTACACCGTAAATTCTTTCTCCAACAACCACTTGACCCTGATCATGTCGAGGTAAAGCCTTGCCAATATAATTGTAAGCAGATTTGGCTTTTAACTGAGGTTTTTCTGGTACTGATTGATTTGCAGCAAGGCTCGCTAATTGCCCAAAAGATAATTTTTTTCCTGTGATATTGTTATAAACGAAATGATTCTTAGCCTGGCAATCACTTGCTGATACTTTCCAAACTTTTGCCGCAGCAGCTACTAGCATTAACTTAGCAGCAGCTCCTGCTTCACGCATCGGCTCATACATCACTCTAATACTGGCTGAACCACCTGTGCCTTGCGGCCCATACTTTTCATCACCATCAGCTTGTTGAACAGTAACTCTCGACCAATCGGCTTCCATTTCGTCAGCAACTGCTGCAGGTAACGCCGTACTTATTCCTTGCCCCATTTCACAACGACCACAATATAAAAGTAAATCACCATTGTCTTGTAAATGAATAAATGCATTGGGGTTAAAAGCAGCCTCGTTAGTTGAATTACCGAATGCCATTGCTTTAGCAGGGATAGCAATACCTAAGACTAAACCTGTTGTCGCAACCCCTGAGGCTTTAATAAAATTACGGCGACTCACATTTTCAATTTTGCTCGAATCATTTACACCGTTTGAAAGCTTTTCAAGAATACTCATTACGAAACCTCCTTGGCTAATTCAAATGCTGCTTCGCCTATCGCTTTTTTAATACGTTGGTAGGTACCACACCTACATATATTCCCTTGCATTGCGCCATCTATTTCATCGGCAGTCGGTGTTGGGTTAGTCGCTAAAAATCCCGCTGCATTCATTATCTGACCTGCCTGACAATAACCACACTGTGGCACGTTATTATTTAGCCATGCTTTTTGAAGAGGATGATCACCATTTTCAGATAAGCCTTCAATGGTAGTGATAGATTTTCCGGCAAGCATACCTACAGGAGTAATACAGGCTCGAGTTGCAACACCATCAACATGAACGGTACAAGCACCGCACAAACCAGCACCACAACCAAACTTGGTGCCTGTTTTTTCAAGTCGATCACGTAAAAACCACAATAAGGGCATGTCATTGTCAACGTCGATAGCGTGTTGTTCACCATTTATAATTATAGATTTATCCATAGTAGTCACTTGTTTATTGGTTGATTAATCAGCATTTAAATACAGTAACACTTGCCGATGATTAGAGTACAGTAAAACGATTTAACACCTAATTTATACGATAAACAACGGTTAATTAATATCTTGTTACAACAGATATAAACTATACCTTATTGATGATTATTCGTTTGAACGGCTTTGACTAAATGTAGTAGGAAATGTCGCATTGATCTACATAGTGAAAATTTAATCACATTAAAAAATAGTTTGTTAAAAACAACAACTGTGTAAACATAACCTTAGCGTTTAACAAAATGACATCAGATAAATGAAAACATATAAAACCATCATAGTGACTTTGTTTGCACTATTAGTAAGCCCTTTTAGTTTTTCCGACACATTAAGTGATTTTGAAGAGCAAATCGCTAGCCATAAAGGCAAAGTTATATACGTCGACTTTTGGGCCTCTTGGTGTGTTCCCTGTCGAAAATCATTCCCTTGGATGAATGAGATACAAGCCGAATATGCCGATCAAAACTTTACCGTATTAAGCGTTAACTTAGACGCTGAAACTGATTTAGCCGAAAAGTTTTTACAAGAGGTTCCCGCACAATTTCCTATTTTTTATGACCCTAAAGGTAAAGTTGCTAAAGCATTTAAATTAAAAGGTATGCCAAGTAGTTTCATCATCAATAAAGCCGGAAAAATTGTCAGTACACATGTTGGCTTTACCGAAGAGAAGAAAAAAAAGTATCAACAAGAAATATTGAGTCTATTGGCTGAATAAGGTGAAAATTTTATTTCTTGCCAATAAAGATCTGGCGAGTAATTTTGCGCTGAATAATATTTTGCCAAAGGTATCAGGGCATCATGCTACTCACCTTTGGCTTTCGGCTCGTGTTGGCAAAGAAAATAATCCTCCAAAGCAATTAGTAAAATTAGCGTTTTTCGAGCAAGCATTATTTAACCAATTACTCAGTCCATTAATACAAAACGGTAAAAACAAAAGCGCTTTTAAAACATTTGATGATTTCACACCTTGGCTCAGTTCAGCTATTCGGGAAGTAAATAAAATTAATTCGACGCAAGTTATTGATGATTTAAGTACACTTTCTCCTGATCTTATCGTATCTATTCGCTATGGTTGCATTTTGAAAGAAAACGCAATTAGTATTCCCAAAAAAGGCGTCATAAACCTTCATTCCGGCATATTGCCAAAATACAAAGGGGTTATGGCAACATTCTGGGCGCTAAAACACAAAGAGTGTGAAATTGGTACGACGCTACACACCATCGATGATAGCTCTATAGACACGGGGAAAATCATCAAAATATCAACATTAAAGGTTAACGAGGATCAATCGTATCTATCTCATGTACTTGAGCTTTATAAGCAAGGTGCTTTAGATGTTTTAGCCGCAATTGATAGGCTTAAAAATGGCGAGAAGCTTCATTCTCAAACACAAGATAATAGCCAAACATATTTTACTTTCCCTAATGAAAAAGAATGTGATGATTTTGAAAAAGAAGGATTGAGTATAGTAGATGAACAAGAATATATGGCGTTTATTCAACGCCATTATATCGAGAAATAAATATGTGAAATGAATTAATGAATAGCTAACAATTCCACTTCAAAAACAAGCAATGAACCCGGTAATATTTTACCAGAAGCACTATTGCCTTATCCCAGAGTAGCAGGAATAAAAAACTTAAACTTATCTCCTTCAACCATTAACTGAACGCCTTCAGTCCATCCTTTAATCACTTGATTTAAGCCAAAGCTCAGTGGTTTTCCACGAACAACGGAACTATCGAACATAGAGCCATCTAATAATGTACCGTGGTAGTGAACGCTTACTTTAGAAGTAGCTTTTGGATGCTCGGTACCTTCTCCTGACTTCAATACTTGATATTGCAAGCCAGATTCAGTTTCAACAACACCATCAACGGTTCTATTTGTTGCTAAAAATTGTTCCCCTATTTTGATATTTTCTTCCGCTAAGGCTTTGTTATTATTGCTTCGTATAAGAAGAAAAATCACTAACGCAATTACAATCACTAAAAAAAATTTCATTACTTTCCTATGAACCTCATTATGTTGAAATCAGTGTATCATTCGATCTAACGCAGTTAAAATTATTATTAATACTTTTAAACATAAAAAAGCACTTTCTTATAGAGTGCTTTTTGTTCACAAGGTTAATCGAAAATTACTTAAGTAATTTTAATGCTTTCACACATCGTCCGACATTTTGATGTTGCGCTTTTAAAGACTTTAACGCTTGTGGTTTCATGTCTTTATATTCAACAACAAGTTTTGCCAATTCAGCTTCACTTTCAGCCGTACATTCTCTAGGTAACATTGACCCAGTAAAAGCACTCAATAATTCTAAATCGCTACCTTCATTTAATTTAGGAATATGAGCCAGAATTTTTGCTTTATAAGGCGCTTCAAGCTTACCTTGTTCAGATGGGAATAAGCCCCACATGATATAACGTAATGTTGAAAGCTTTAGATTATCAGGGTTATTTACCACCACATTAAACCATTTCGCTTTGACTTGTTCTTCAGGGCGAAGTACTTCGGCATATATCGCACTTTTAATATCGCTGTCTGAATTGTCTTTTGCTTTTTCAGCTTCCAGTAATGCTTCATAGTTACCGTGTTGATAACGATTTAACTGTGCAAGAATATTCCAACGTTTATCTTGATCAATGGTTAAACCTTCATAAAATTTTTCGCCTTGTAATACATTTAAAAGATTTTTTAAGTGAGTATCAGACTTGCTCATTGAAACGTAACGGCTGTACCACATTTTTTGGAAATCAGAACCTGCTTCTGCTTTTTCTAATAAACGTAAATACACGTTTTCAACATCGCGGTATAAAGCAGAGTAATCTTTTTGCTCTAAACGTGTCGCAGTTGTTAAATAACGTAGTGCGGTTGTTAAACTCCCAGCAATTTTTCTTACCACGTTATAATCTGTTTCACCTTCTATATTGGCAATCGCAAAGTGTACAAATTTATCCGCTGCTAAATTGGCGTCACGCACGCTGTCTGACAAACTTTGCCATAGCATTAAACGCATCGTTGTGCTTTCTACCGCATTAATATGTTTTTCAACTGACGCAAGTGAATTGTCATCTAAATCAACTTTCACAAAGCCCCAATCAGCTTCGTTAGGATACACAACATCAGGACATGCTTGACCAATTGCTTCTTTAACTTCCGTGTTAGCACCTTTATAAGTGACCGGAATAGCTGTCGTTAAACTCATCTTACTATCAGCATAATTATATAAGCCAACTTGTACACGTTGCTCACGTAACGTAGGGTAATCAGCAGGCGCGGTTTGTTCAATGTTCAATTGGCTAATTTTATTATCACTACATTGATAATTCACCTTAATAGTATTTAAGCCGGCGTTGTATAACCAGTCTTGTGTCCACTGCGTCATATCTTTACCCGCAGCTTTACCAAGTTCGCCGATAAAGTCGTCTAATTCAGTGTTTTTATATGAGAATTTTTTCAGATAATTACTTACACCAACACGGAAGTTTTCTTCCCCTAGATAGTAAGGCAACTGTTTCAGTACAGAAGCACCTTTGCCGTAAGTAATCCCGTCAAAGTTAGTTAACGCGTCACCTGTTGAAGGAACAGGCAATTCAATCGCGTGAGTGTTAACTGAATCATCACTTCTGTATGCCCATTGTTTAGTACCTGAATAGAAAACGTCCCACGCGTTATCAAAGTCACTTGCTTCATTAATCGCTAAGTTAGCCATATAAGTCGCGAAACTTTCGTTTAACCATAAGCCATTCCACCAGCGCATAGTCACTAAGTCACCAAACCACATGTGAGCCATTTCATGAGCAATAACATTTGCTAAGCCCATTTTTGCACGCGTCGATTTTTCACCGCGAGCAATATAACCTTCGTTAAACGTAACAGCCGCAACGTTTTCCATTGCACCGGCATTAAAGTCTGGCGCTACAATTTGATCATATTTAACAAACGGATATCGAACTTCAAAATAGTCATTGAAAAATTTGAAGCTTTGTTTCGTTGGTTTAAACCATTCTTCAGTTTTTACATATTCCGCTAAACTTTGACGAGCAAATAATCGCAGAGGAATATCTTCAAATTGGTCTTCCCATACTGCATAGTTACCCGCATGAAGAGAGAAGATATAAGACGAAAATTTCGCTGATTCTGGAAAATCCCAAACACTGTTTTCACCTTTCTTATCAATAGCGGTTTCACGCACTGAAGTGATGACTTTCCAATGACTTGGCGCGGTAACTTGCATCGTATATTTAGCTTTTAAATCAGGTTGATCAAAATGAGGAAATAATCGGTTCGCGTCATAAGGTTCAAAGTCAGTGTATAAATATACCTCGCCATTTTCAGGGTCAACAAAGCGGTGTAAGCCTGAGCCGTCTGTAGCGTATGGACGTTGATAATCAACGGTAACTGTATTTTTACCTGCTGCTAATTCAGTAGCGGGAACGGTAATAAACCATTTTTCATAAGTAAAAGAAACCGCTTTGCCATTCACTTTTACTGAATTCACTGTGCCTGAGTCAAAATCAATGGTTAAATCATTTTGATTATTCGCCGCTAAATCGAAATTTAAATCAGTTATCCCCGCAAAACTTTCAGTTTTATTATCTAAAGTCACTTGAAGGTTATACGTAACGTTACTGACTTGCTTAGCACGCATTTTTGCATAGTCTTCATAGAGTGACTCACTATTTTGACGAGTCACTTTTTCTAACGCTGTTTGCTCAACAACGGGTTGAGAGTCTGACACCTGTGAGTTATTTTTTTCACACGCTGTTAAGCCTATTGCCGATGTAGCAATAGCTAATACCAACGCTTTGTTAAGGCGTGATTTTGCTATTTTCATTTTAATTGAACCTTTTATAGATCTTGTTGTTTATTATTTTTATCGTTATTAATAATGTGACAAATTTGTTAATAGCGTTTTATATCATAAGTGTCCTATTTCGTCAGAAAATATATCGTATAATTTTTATTTCTACGATGAAGTATGTGATTTATCAGATAAATGAATGAGTAGTTACAACAAAAGTCATTTTTTAAGCCGCTAATATTTATTTATAGTAAAGCGTAGGAAAGGTTTCATTGGGAACCACTCACCCAAATTAAAGCAGCAAATTATATGTACCAAAATTTCGACTTAAAAGCGCTTGAAAGAGAATACTCGCCCAGTAGTTGTATTGATGATATTGGCGTTTATATTGAGCAATATGTAACTCTCAGCGATAACGCTAAAAGTATGGCAAAAGCGCAAGGTAAATTATTAGCTGATATTCAGTATGGCAGCAACGCCGATGAAGTTTTAGATATGTTTCTGCCATTCGATAGCCAGCAAAAACAACGCAAATTACAGGTTTATATTCATGGCGGGTATTGGCAGGAATTATCAAAAAACGAATCATGTTTCGCTGCAACAAATTTTCAACAATTAGGCTATCATTTTGCAGTACTTAATTATTCACTTGCCCCAAACGCTTCACTCACTGAAATTATTGAACAAAATCGTCGAGCAATAGCGTACCTATATCAACATGCCGAAGAATACGGTTACGATAAAAATGAAATTTATCTTTCTGGCAGCTCTGCTGGTGGCCATTTGGCGATGATGATGGCATTAACGGATTGGTCTAAATATATTGAAGTAAAACAAAATATTGTTCAAGGCATTTGTTCGGTAAGTGGTATTTATGATCTTACCCCCATAGCGCAAACTTATATAAATGAGCCTTTGCAGTTGTCTCAAAGAGAAATAGCAACTTACAGCCCTCTACTACTCGACTTTAAGTTGCCCATTAAGGAAAAAATATCGCTATCAAACTGCTCGGTTATTATTGCTTATGGGGATAATGAAACTCTTGAATTTAAACGTCAAAGTATAGCAATGAGCGAGCACTTGGTTGAACAGGAACTAATGGTTACCTCTGCTCAAATAACAGAGCGTAACCATTTTAATGTTATTTTAGATTTAGCTGAAAAAAGCACCTGGCTTTGTCAGCAGGTGCTAAAACAAATGGCCTAAGTAAACGATTTACCGTAATTTCTATATCTAAGTTAGGCTTTACAAGCCTCGAGTAGCTTCTCAACAAACAAGCCAGAAGCAAGTGATATTTCACGAACATTACTATGCAAATTAGCTAAATTTTGTTTGATGCGTTCAACTTCGGCTTTACGGATTTTAACGTCCGCTAAACAACTTTGCGCCACGGTTAAAGCTATAGTATTTATTTCCCTTGCTTCATCAACAATACGGTTAAGTGTAGATAACTTAGGATTTTTCTTTGTTAATTTTTCTGCTTCAGCATAATTAGAATGCCAACGTCTCATCGTATTAACAATCGCCTGCAAACCTGAGTTATCTCCTGCTTTAAAGCGATTAAGCTGTTGCTGCATATTAACCAAGGCCAAACTTTCCACGGGCAAATAATCAACAAAACTATTTAACGGAGCATTTTGATGATAAAGGTCTTTTTGAAACTTTAAATGATGACGCGTGTAATAATGTGCGGGCTCTAATTGTTCAGCTAACATGACTAATGGCGTGATGTCAGTTTCAGGAAAAACTAAACCGCGAATACCATTTATATGCTGGTGTTGGTGATGTAAGCCAACTTTAGCCGCATAGATGCTTATTGACATTAATCGCTGATACATATTATCGGCTTTATTCATTGATTTGGCCGACCAAAACCTTTCTGCAATAGCGAAAGTGCGTGGCCAAATACGTAAGTCAATATTTTTTTCAGTGACTAATTCGGTCCATAACGTCGCTTCACCGCCTAAAATATTTTCCTCATGTTCAGGTAAAAGATTAGGTAAAAGTTTTACCGTAGAAAAATCAAAGTCGCTAAATTGTTCACCTTGAACATTATAATGCGTATTACCAATCAGTACTCTGCCGATAAGCTTGGTGGATTGAGATAAATCAAATTCGCCACGTGTCGGTCCCATCCAACTGTCTAGAGTAAAATTAATTTGCTGTTGATTTAGCGCTAATCGTCGATCAATCTGTACTTTTTGAAAATGGTTATCGTTTAATTTTACGTAAGCATGAATTAGGTAATCATTACGACTCACCATTGCTAGTATGCCTTTCACCTCACTCCCTTTTAAGCGAGGTATCGAAAACTGCCAGGCAGTAACAACATCTTCTTTTGCAAGTGTGACTACGCCACTAGGTCGTTTGGCTAATAGCTCGTTTCTATAGTGATAAGCGGTGCTCTGTGGTTGATCAATATAAAAACCGGTCGATAACAGTCCTTGATAATTATTCGCTGCAATTTGACTTAAAGATTCCATGCCGCGCCACGATTGCACCATAATATTTTTTGGTAATTTAGGGTGATAAATTTCATCCCAACCCATCATTTTCTTTTGATGCTTCGCTAATATTTTTTGCACTTTTCCGTTGAAATACACCTGTAATTCATAGCTGTCTTTCACATTATTTTTTGCCATGTATTGCTGCACTTTATCGCTAGATTGCCATTGCACAGGGTTTACTTCATCGCCACCAATATGCAGATATTCATCAGGGAAAAGCGCCGCTATTTCAGCAACAATGTTATCAATAAAGTCATAAACATCAGGGTTACTTGGGTCAAGTAATGGCTCAAACACACCCCAAGCATTTTCCATTAGGTAGTTTTTTTGTTCTGTTATCAACTCAGGGTAAGCGACAGCAATGGCTGATGCATGACCAGGAACATCAAATTCAGGGACAACACGAATACCTAAAAGACTCGCATACTCAACAACTTCTTTAATTTCTTGTTGGCTGTAATATTGGCCATCAGACGCTAATTTGTGTAATTTAGGATAGGATTTTGACTCAAATCGCCATCCTTGATCGTCGGTTAAATGCCAATGAAAGGCGTTTAATTTTGCTGCCGCCATACCATCAATTTGACGTTTAATCGTTTCAATAGAAAGAAAGTGGCGAACACTATCTAACATAAGGCCACGCCAAGGAAAGCGAGGAAAATCGTTAATTGTTAACTGTGGTATTTCAGTGAGTTCTAATGAGGCATGTGATGAAATTAATTGAAATAAAGTAGCGATGCCTTGTATTGCACCAAAATCACTTTTAGCATTAATTTCTATACCTTGCGAACTAACGGTTAACTGATAACTTTCATCATTTTTAAACATTGGAAAAGTATAATTATTAATGCTTTCGTTATTGATGATTAAACTAATTTTACTTCTAGCAACACCTTCAATCGCCGGTTTACCGAGTACTTGATGTCCGAATTTTTGTAACTGTTTGCTGATGCGTTGCTGAAAAAAATACTGACGTTTCTTACTCATTCCCTGAATATTCAGCTGGATATTCTTTGTCAGTGTGAATTGAGTTGTATGCTGTTTAACCGATTGCGGATATGGCATTAACGCTAACGAATTGTTTTTTGCAAAAGCATTCAGTGCAAAAACGTTTAAAAATAAACATAACGTGATAGTCGAAAATTTTGACATGAATGCTCTTCTTTTTATTAAATACATTGTGTAAACCCATAAAATAAAGTCCCTATTTAACGCTAAAATTCATTACTGAATGTTGGACTTCTTATTAATTCTCGCAGTCTTATAGCGATTCCATTTCCGCTCTTTCCGCATTTAGTTTTTCTAGTGCCTGCTCGGCATTCAAAGTGGATTTGGGTGTTATTAACGTGACTGCCCAACCACTCATGATACCGCTTAACAAAGCCGGAATTACAGGATTCCCCCAATATTCACTCCATGTTGGTTGTAAACTTACTGATAATGCTGCGCACATTGAAGCTAACAAACTCGCTATTGCACCTTGCCAATTATATCGCGGCCAAAAACGTCCCAACAATCCACAAACACACATACCAGACATTAAAATAGCGATCATTTTCGTAATATAAGAAATAATATCATTAGAGAGTAACGCAAAGCCTAACGAAATACTGATTGTAATCACTAAACTTATTCTTGATAACCATACAACTCGATCAGGTGTAGGCATTTTTCCAGTAACTAAGCGGTATAAATCACGCATAGCAACACTCACACCAGCAATAGCATCAGAACTAGCACTAGATAACGTAGCGGATATTCCAGCAATAATAATAAAAATCCCTAAACCTAATGGCATCACATTCAGTGCTATATGAGGAAATGCATAAGCGGCATTATCTAAATCTTGGCTCATCGCAAAAGCACTCATACCAATAATGGCAGGAATAATAGAAAACCCTAAATATAGTAAACCTGAGTAAATAAACGATTGCCTGATTGACTTTACGTCTTTACCTGAATAAATTCGCTGTCTAAAGGACGGTGTCGCTAAAATACCGACTAAAATAGCGAGTGATAAAGAAAGTGCTGGTAATATTCCTATCTTATCAATAGCAAACCATGAAATATTAACACTAGGTTGCGCATCAATCATTGCTTGCCAGCCACCAACATGCTCTACGGAAAAAATAGCCATTAATATAAATCCAGTGAATAATATTAATGCTTGAATAGAATCAGTCCAAACAACGGCCGTATAACCGCCAATAACAACATAAATAGTAAAACTAATTGCGATGAATAATTTTGCGGTATTTATATCTAAGCCTGTTAGCCACGATAAGTACATTCCGCCACCAATAATATGAGCACCCAACCAACCAATACTGGCAACATAAATCACGATTGCGACAACATTTTTTATCAGTGGATTAGCACCAACATAAAAAGCAATTTCTTCACTCATCGTCATAAATTTATATTGACGAACCGGCGCAAAAATCCAGGCTAATAATAAAATTCCGATTGAGCCGCCGATACCATACAGCATACCAGCCCAGCCATTATTATATGCAAAACCTACCGCCCCCATGGAAGAACCAGTACCTACCATAGTGGCAACGGTTGTGCCTAAAGTAAGTAACAAAGGTAAGCTTCTACCACCAAGTAAAAAGTCTTCCCCTGAATATTGTTTTCTAGAGACAAACCAGCTAAGTGCGATCATTGCCAATACATAAACAATAAATGCAATGATAAAAGTGCTTTCCATAATATTATCCTATCGCGATTCGTCTTTATGGTGCTTTATAACAAGTAACATCCACTTCAACTTTACAATCCACCACTAAATCTGCAACAGCACAAATTCGCGCAGGCGGGTGCTCACCAAAAAATTCTTTAAACACTTTATTAAACGACTGAAAATATCTAGCATCAGTAAGGATCACTTTTACATGTGCAACATGCTCTAAGCCATAACCCGCGTCGGTCATAATCTTTATACAATTTTCTATGGCGATACGAGACTGCTCAATAATACCGCCTTCAACAACTTCAGCATCTCGCATTGGTGTCTGCCCTGATACCATTAACCACCCACCGGCTTCTATTGCACTCGAAAAAGGAAGGTGTTGTCCGCCTGTTCCTACGCCACCGTCTGCGCCAAATCGTTTAATTGTCATGATGTAAACCTCTTAATGTAAATAATAATGTTGAATTTTTATATCCGTTTTTTAACAGTATGTTGATTAAAACCTGTTATTAAATAGCCTTTAACTTTGTGTTTTCATGTTTTAAAAACTGCCCAGCACGAGAGCTATCATTAGTTATCACTCCATGCTTTTCTTGAAACGTTAGCTGACCATTTACCCATAAAGATTTAATACCAGTTGCCTGTAAAAAAGGCTTTCTAAAGGTCGCTTGATCTTTAATCGTTTCAGCATCAAAAAGCACTAAATCAGCAAAGTATCCTATTTTGATAAAACCACGTTGTGATAATTTAAAGTTTGTCGCGGATAAACCCGTCATTTTATGGACAGCACTCTCAAGTGATAACAATTTTTTTTCACGCGAGAAGTGCCCTAAAACACGAGGAAAAGATCCCCAGAGTCTAGGGTGTGGGTGTGGGTCACAAGGTAAGCCATCTGAGCCAATCATACTGCGGGGGAATTGAACAATATTTTCAACATCTTGTTCATTCATACCGTGATAAACCGCACCTGCCGGTATTAACTTTTTAGCCGCATCGTATAAGGATATCTGCCACTCTTTAGCTATATCTGCCAAGGTGCTTCCCACCATATCAGGTTCAGTTTGTGACCAAGTAATGAATATTTCAAAATCTTCTGTAACTTGATTTAAATCTAACGTGCTAGAACTTGCATGATAAGGATAACAATCGCAATTAATTTCATGTGACATTTGCGCTTTTTTAACATGAGCAATCACTTCTTTTGATCTGCCCCAGTTTTGTTTTCCTGCACATTTAAGGTGAGAAATAACGACAGGAGAACCAACACTTTTCCCAAGCGAAAAAGCTTCATCTAACGCACCAATAATACCGTCAAATTCGGTACGCAAATGTGTAGTATAAATGGCATCAAACTTAGATAATTCTTTCGCTAAACTTTCTACTTCATGGCTGGGAGCAGCTTGCGCATTCTTATAAGCAAGTCCAGTACTAAAACCTTTTGCTCCTTGTACTAATGCTTCTTTTAATAAAACACGCATTTGCTCAATTTCAATTTGTGTAGCAGGTTGTGATAAATCGTCCATGACTTGTGCGCGTAATGCGGTATGCCCCACTAATGCTGCAACATTTACATTAGGCTTTTGTTGCGAAAACTCATTGATATAACTTGTTAAGTCAGCAAATTGAAATTCTGCTTGTTTACCTAATAAGTTAATTGGATCGGGTGGAGAAGTTTTGAGTTGATATGGGCTGGCACTGATACCACAATTCCCGACAATTACGGTGGTTATACCTTGGCTAATTTTTGCCAGCATTTCAGGATTACGAATGACTTCTAAGTCATCATGGGTGTGCACATCAATAAAACCAGGCGCCAGAACTAACCCTTTGCCATCAATAATTGTATTCGCTTTTATATGGAACAAATCACCCATTGCGGCAATTTTATTATCACGAATGGCGACGTCTTGTTTAACCCCTTCACTACCTGAACCATCAATGACCAGCGCTTGGCGTATAACGGTATCATAAATTGTACCTACCACTTCCACCTCCATCTTAATCACCCAAGGGTGAACGATTATCACCCTCGCGGTGTTCATCAAGATGTAGCTTTAATCGGCGTAATTTCTCACGTGATTTTCGTTGATTTTTTACAGCAACTTCACTCGCCAAAATATCAATGGCCGCCATCATCACATATCGTGAAGCACTAGGTTTAAAGATATAGTCTACCTCTTGGGTTTTAATTTCTAAATGTACATCAGCTATTGTCGATAACTGACTTTTAGGACAAATTGAAATGACTTGAGCACCATATTCTTTGGCGATTTTAGCCGCTTCATAAACATCAGGACTGTCGCCACTTAATGACAAACAGATCACGACATCTCTCACATCAACTGTTGCTGCAGTCATCCTCATCAACATAGGATCAGAATAAGCGTTACTTTTTACACTTAAGCGAAATAACCTGTGATGACATTCTTGCGCCATAATAGTACTTCCACCGCCAACACCAAAAATTAAGCAATGCTCGGTTTCTACTATTAATTTTGTCGCTTGCTGAATAATTTCATCGGTGATCAAACCTGCGTTCAGTGTTAATGCATCATGTATGGATTGGTAAATTGCTGAAATATCTTTTTTATCTACTGTTTTATCTTCAGTAAAACGCTGACCAACCGCGGCGGATTGCGCCAATTGCATTTTTAAATCACGCACATTTTTACAATCAAGCGTTTTCGCCAAACGAGTAATAGAAGCATGACTCACCCCTGATTTTTCAGCTAAAAGATGAATAGGAATTTGAGTAACATAATCTAAATTTTGTTGAATATATTGAGCTATTTTTTGTTCTGAACGAGGCATATGTTCAAAGCGCTGATTAATCCGAGCAATAATATCCATTAGAAGTACGTCGTTATTTGTTTTATCACACAGTATTCTTCGTTGATAATGGCAATTTTTCGCCATTTATCTAAAGTTAAACAAGGGTGAGAGGTTGAAAAACTGATGATATCGCCAGGTTTTACGTCATCATTTTCGCCAATAACCATCATACAATGTTGGTCCATTATCTTTGTTAATTGCCAATGAGTAGGACTTTGACTTGGCGATTTTCTTCCCGGTCGATAATGAAGTTCTGGCGTAGGTAACCCTGCATCAAACGCGGCATCTCGTTTGCCAAAACCAACAATAGCTAACCCACTTTCAGGGACAGAATAAACATATGCCCAAATCGTTAAACTTGAGGTTAAATCACTGCCAGTTTTTTCGGTAATATCACACGCGATTTGGCTTCTAGAGATCACGGTATTTTGCGACTCTTGATAAATACCCGTATCATGAATTAAATAGCAACCAGGGCGAATTATCGGCGTGAAGTTTAATGACTCTGTATTGATAGTTAATTGCTTAGCCACTACGTCATACCATGCAGAGCCTGCACCAGTGATGATAACGTCTTGTTGGTTGAATGCGTTGTCATACTGTAATTGAATAAACAACTGTTTTATCGTCTCTATAAATTCAACAATCTTACTTTCAGCGTCATCACCATGAATGACACCTTCATAAAAACTAATGCCTGCAAGTTGTAACTGAGAATATTGACCAATAGATGTAACTAAACGATGAATGCTACTCAGATCTCGCCAACCGCAACGCCCCCCTTCAACGCCTATTTCAATTAAAACATTTAATTTCACGTTTTGATCGGCAAAATACTCGCCTAGCCGTTGAGCATTTTCAATCGAATCAACAAAGCAGTAGAATTCAAAATTATCATCTTTAAGTAACTCATTTAATTGCTGGCAATGGAATTTACCGACTAACTGATTGGCCAAAATGATGCGTTTTATCCCCTGATGGTAAGCATTTACCACTTGTGGAATAGTCGCCAAACTCATTCCCCAACAACCTGACTCAAGTTGTAATTTAAATAATTCTGGAGCCATTGATGTTTTGCCATGAGGGGCTAATTTCACTTGAGCTTGTTCGCTGAATTGTTGCATCCATCGGGCATTATGATTGATCTCTTTTTCTCTGAGCACCGCGATCGGCAAACTTACTTCTTCATTGAGAATATTCCAGCCTTGACCTGATAAAGTTTGATGATCGCCAGAGCCTTTTTCAAAGGGTAAAGCAACATCATCAAGATTTTGAAAGTGAGTTTTATCATTCATATTTAAATTGCTTCGATTCAAGTTAACTGTTTGTTGTTGAAAAATATAAAGCTATGTTCAGGGTGAATAATTGGCACTCATCTCAAACATTAGCTTTAACTTTAAGAGCTCAGTTACAAAATAACATATTAAATATAAATTAACCGTTACTTAATAACAATATTTTTCGAATTAATTTTTGTATTCTGTTATAACTAACTAAGATGAGGTGCAAAGGTAAGGTTATTTTTGCAAAAGCGCGACAACACTTTTGGCAGGCTCGGCAATCATAATTTGATTAGAATAAGCTAAATGCCAATAAAGGGTTAAGCCATTTTCGCCTAATGGGATCAGTTGAATTTCCTCATCATACGAAAGTCGACTTAATTGATTTTTTGAAAAGATTGAAACACCTAAATTTGCTTTCACGAGTTCGATAATTGCATCACTAAAACCTACCTGCAGAACCTTTTTTGGAATAATCCCTTCAGGCTTGAAAAACAATTCATATTCTCGGTCTTTCTCAGGCACGGTAGAGTTGGTGACATACGTTTCTTCGATAAAATCGCTTGCCGTTAAAAAAGCTTTATTGGCGCTTTTATGTTCTTTAGAAACACAGGCGACCAATTCATCTTGATTCAAACAAGTAGCGCTAAAGTTTTTCTCGTCTAATTCAAGTAATGGGTTGGCACTCGAAATCATGACTATATCAACATCATGATTAAATAAAGCATTTAAAGGTTGAGTAGCCGCTTCTGAAGTGATTTCTAATTCAATATTAGGGTGTTGAGTATTAAACCCTTGCATTAATTTAGGTAGCCATTGAAATGACACATAATGCGGTAAGCCAATTCTTAATACTTGCTCAATACCATCAGTAAGTCTTGAAATATCATGTTCAGCGCGAGCAAGTTCTTCCAATATTTTTTTTGCTGACTGTAAAAGTCGTTTACCCGCATTAGACATAATAATTTTACGGCCGCGTCGATAAAACAACGCAGTATTTAAACGACGTTCTGCTTCTCGTATACGATTCGTTAAAGCTGGTTGGGTAATAAATAATGCTTGTGCTGCTTCTTTTACCGTTTCACAACGTTCCAATTGGCAAATCATTTTCAAATGACTAATTGATAACTGACTTTTTGTGATATCCATCGTTATTTTCTCTAAAACCGCGTTGAGTAATAATCATTCGACATGAAATGTCCTACATAAAACTCATTCAAAAACTGAATGAGTTTTATAAATCATATCAAATTAATTTATCACTTGTTTGTTATTTATAACAATTCGATTTTGAGAAAATTTAGTGCGGACGCGTTTGTCTTCAACTGAAAACTGATAATCAATTAAATGTTTCTGTGCGCCCTTGGCTTCGCTTGGTTCTTCAGTAACTACCGGACATTCGCTATTTTTAAGATAATACATCGCAGTAGATAACATGCCTTCTTGATGATCACCTAACGCTTTGGTTAAA
>Ga0233426_10001746_pt1 | contig 19216 bp, 2 predicted proteins | sample SI_118_April2016_6_FD_179875 | JGI IMG/M metagenome (GOLD analysis project Ga0233426, IMG submission 179875) | Seawater microbial communities from Saanich Inlet, British Columbia, Canada - SI_118_April2016_10_MG | ecosystem: Environmental > Aquatic > Marine > Inlet | place: Canada: British...
ATATGACTCAATGAATGCTAATCTACTAAAATTTACTGGTACTGATAATACTTCTGTTTTTGTGTTTAAAAATATAGAATTTAATAATGCTGGTGAATATGCAATTAATATAACAAGTGCCGCCGGTGTAGATATAATAGATTGTACATTCCGTAATAATGGATGGAATGGATCTAATATAAATACAGCAGTTTCATCTTCGATTTCAACACTTGGATATGATTCTACACAAGCAGAACTTCAAGCCTTTTATGCTTCTACAGCCGCATCAAATGGTGGCGCTATGTTAATTGAAAGAGTTACAACCCCTCAGATTATAGGAAATAGAGTTTTAACTAACCTAAGGGGTATTAAATTAAAAGATTGTGGTATAAATGGAAATGGAATTATTACACGTAATGTTTCCGCACAGAATATTGAAACAGGTATTTATCTCGCCGCAGGTTCACTTCTAGGATGCCAGAATATAACTATTTCTATGAATATGAGTTCATATAATTCAAACAACGGTCTATTAGTAGTAGGTGGTATTAATAACAAATTTTCACAGAATGAAGTGAACGGAAACTGGAATGCTGGTTTCTGTTCCTGGTCTGCTGGTAACACAACACTAAGGGATTGTGGTTTATATGGAAATAACCGTTCAGTTTATACAGGTATAGGAAATATAGCAGATGCGAAAGCGAGTATCCAACTTAATGAAAATTTTGATAATGACGGAACTACGATAAATTTAAATTCTAACTGCCAATTTATATGCGAAATTTTAGATACACAGGTTCACAATACAATAGTAGGAAGTAATACCGACAAAATTGGATTTTTAATTTCATCTGATGTAGGAAATCTTCCTAATAGTAATATAAATATTATTAAAATAGATGATGTTGGATTTATGGGCCAGGATTATGCGATTGACTTAAGCGAAGTAGATGTTAGTAATCTATTACTAAGTTTAGGAGATAACTCTTATCAATCTATAGGTTCTAAAGCAGTAAAGGCACCTATAGCAGGAAATTATAATGAACTACCATTCAGTAATCATGTAATGTCTGTTCCGGTTTTAGATGTTGTTGTTGATACATTAAAACAAAGCATCGCTCTTCATGAAGGAGTCGGTGGCAATGTTATTAATACCTATAAAATTAATGAACTTCAGTCACTGGATATGGGAACACACGTGGATATAATATTGAAAACTAGTGATAAAATACAGATTAGAGGGTTAACACTGAATAATGTTTATATTAATGGTGTTATTGCAGGTAATACTGTAAGTTCTATGAATGATAGTTTAAATGGAGCATTCAATATGGATTTAATTGGATATTTTGAATTTTTAACTAGTATAGTTGGAATAAATAGTGGAGAATCATTACAAGCACAAGCTAATAATTGGTATATAGCATATGGTTCTAGAGCAGGAGATCAAGTTTTAGTCCCAAGTATTAGTGTAGATTTAAAAGACGAACAACCATTTTATAATGGAAATTTCTTAGAAAAGGGTCATGAATATGTATGGACACATAATGATACTGGTTCCTATATGATAGGTATTTATTCAGGAACACAACAAGCAACATTAGAAACTGATATTTTGTCAAGTTTGAATTGGAGTACTGGATTCAGATATGTAAGAACTTCTGGTAGAATTTCTGGAACTGCTTCTGTTGGTGTTTCAATTAATACGAATAATTCTAATACTATTGACCAGTGGGATGTTACGAATCAAACAGTTTTATCATTAAGATATGGTAATGATAATTACCTGTATCTACTTGAAATTAAAGATGGAACAGAATTGATTATAGGTCGTTCTAATTTAGTCCAAATTGGTGATTCAATAACTATTTTCTTTGGTGGTGAAAACAATCCTAATGCAAAGTTTCCAGTTATGATAGAAAGAACTGAAAGGTGGACTATAGTCCATGATTTTGATAATAGTGAAAATGGGGAATGGATTAATGGTTTAGAAGAACATACTATTATTAAAAGTAATATGGAACTTAATCCTGGTGAAAAGATAACTATGAATTTTGATTATTTTGGAAGACAAGAAACGATTGGAATGGGGTATAGTGGAAATGATACGGGTGTAAATAATGCACAAGATTTATTAGATAATCGATTATTTTATAACACCGCAGAACTTTTAAAAGACGTTGGTGATTGGACATGGAACATTAGTAGTAGTTTCTACTATAATCCAGTAGGCGACCATTCTAATGTAGGATATTGGAATAATAATGGTTCTGGAAATCTTGGGTTGATTTCATGGCGTTATAAATCCGATAATACCTTAGAAATGTGGCATGAAACTAATAATGAATTAATAGCAACATTAACTACTCCTTTAGATGGAAATCCTATTAATATATATATCGGTTCAAATGAAAATCCACATCCAGCATCAAGAATACCAGACTTAAATAAATATGACCTTACTGCTTCCGAAGAAGGTTCTAATGTAACTACATGGTATTATATAGAATCTCCAGATGGTATATTTACTTATCCATTATTTTCTACAATAGATGAAGCAAATTTTATAGACACTGTTGAAGGTGGTACAGGAACTAGTCAAGGTTATTCTTGGGGGGATGAACCAACTGGTGCTACATGGTATGGTCCAGATACTAACTTTTTATTAAATACCGGTGGAAGTGCTCCAAGTAATGGCGTTTATGGAAATTCTACTAATGTTATCTGGAATCAAATTTCAACAAATACTGATTCTACATATGTTCCTACTGCGTTTTTAGATACAACTGTAACTATGGACGAATTAACAAATCTAAATTTACAGATTCATCCATCAGGAGCAAACTTTACTACTACAATAGCTAATGCACCTTCTTGGATAATACAAGCTACAAATAACGCAAATGTAACAGGTACAGCACCCGAAATTGATGGTGATTTAACTAATTTCCCATCTACAACTTTTACTGTTGATATAGTTCGAACTTTTTCTGGTTATGGAAGTTCTACAGGTATATTAACTGTCGTTGTTAATAATCTTACACCACTGGTATCTTTACCAGGAACACTCCATACTGGGTCTGTTGTTGCTGGAGGGGGTGCTAACTCTGATGGATTAATGTGGTTAGGTGATAATACTGATATGCAAATAGTTTACGATATAGCTGTCCTTGAAGATGGAGATAAAATAGAATGGTATCATCATGACCAATATTATTGTTATGGTATAGTTAGTGCTGGTGTAGATAAAACAACTGATGTAGCGGCCTATAATATATCACCTTCAACAAACTGGGATTTAATGGCTCCATTTACAGGAACTCCTACTAATACACTAGGACAAAAATTTGGAACTGTTTATAGTAATGCCGCTGGGTTGGTTCCATTTGGATGGGATAACAATAATACTGTAAATATACCAAATAGACCAGTATATTCTACCACAGATATATGGAAACTTTTTAATAATAATGGAACAATTGAATTATATCTTAATGATGTATTATTTAGAAGTAGTTCAAGCACCCATACAGACCCTATTATTACTATGGCTATTCCCGCACAGATACAAGGTGGTAGTTTCTCTTTCCCAACATTCACACACACTTCTAACACCGCAACTGCTCCTACCGGATTTATAATAGAATACGGAACAATGGACACTTCTACATTATTAAATGGTGATTCGGTTGCTTTATTGGCAAATTTAACTTTATCTCCAGGTGAACGATTTATAGCAACTAAAGCTTGGTTTAATACTAATGTTTTGCCTTATATTGATGGAGCATCTGGAGAAGATAATAAAATTTTTGTAGGTGTTCCTAAATCTGGGGCTAATTGGACTACTATTGTAGAACAGGATTTTTATGCTATGCACAGATTAGAAAATCAAACACTAAATCTTACTAAAATAACACACTATCATGCTGGAACCAGTCCAGTGGTTACTAATGTTAATAGAAGTAGTGATACTGATATACACTATAATATGGCTATAGAGTTTACACGTGAAGGTGATTTAGTTGTAATGAGATCATCTGACACCGACCCATCTTTATTTACAGAACCAGTAATTGGAGGTTCATTTGACCATACACAAACATGGAGTGGTGCTCATACTACAACTGGAACAAGTCCACTCGGATTAGTTATTGCTACAAAGGAGCCCGAAACAAGAGTTTCATTAAGTTTAGTTGGATTAAATGTTATTCCCGCACCATTACCTATTAATCAAATTAATGTTACTGAAGATACCTTAAGTTTACCATTATTTAATGGAAATCCAACAACTGGTACTACTTTTGCCGCCGGACAAACATACAAATTCTGGATAGATGATCCTTCTATTGAATCAACCGATTCACTTGGATTTAGTTTAATTAGTAATAATAACGATTACACTACGGGGGTTACAGTTGTTGGTACACCTGGAACATTTGGTGCTTATGTTGAGTTTGTTATTCCTTCCGATGTTCCTCCGATTAATGTCAATTGGACATCTAATGGGACAGAATATTATTTAGGAATGAATATATCAGGTTCAACTTATACCGTTGGAATAACTGGTATCACACTTGAAGGTCCCGCTGCCAATCAGACTGGTACTAATGTGATGAATCAATATGAACATGGTTGGATTAGTCTTAATGAGCAGTTGTCTGCCGGTGAAAGACTTGTATTAGATAATGCTTTCTTCGGCGATTTCTTAGCTGAAGTTCAAGGAACCAATACTGTCTTTGCAATTGGACTTAAAGGAGATAATTGGGTAAATACCAGGGAAATAAATAGTAATGGTGCTGCTGCATCAGGAGGGACCGCTGGATATGAAACCTTCAAAGGTAACATCTACATTGTGGGCATCTGGAGCAGTGGTGCTTCCAACGTCACCATGTGGATCGGTAGTAATAATCAACTTGGTAACTCCTTGTACATGAATAGTCAATCCTACTGGCCAACAGTTTGTGCTTTCTTCGAAATAACAGGATCTGGTAACAACATCCGAGCAGGTGTCGGGCGTAATGGTCAGCACGGTGTTACTCAAGGAGCTGAGAGTACTGTTACTTATGGCAATTGGAATTCTTATAAAGGACAAACCGGGGAGCAAGGATATGGTATATCTAGCATTGATGTTGTTATGAGTTTCTGGACGTTCAACGGTGATGCTATTAATGGTGACCAAATAGATTGGACACAAATAACAGAAGTATCTGTACCAACACCACCACCAACTATTGTTACACGTTGGTTAGAAGCATTAGATTTTAGTGGTGGTAATGAGCACCTCAAAATGGTCTCCAATTCAACATCTATTAATGCTCTTAGAATGGGAGGTTATACAAATACCATAGCTGCTAATTCTGACAACAATAAGACTTCTAATAGCATTAATGCTAGACCTTGGGCTACTACTATAGTGTTCAAAGTTGACGGTAACAATAGTAAACAGCATATATGGAACTCTGGCGATGGTTCTAGTACTAATGACGATAATATATATTTGATGTTAGATGCTAATAGAAATCTAAGCTTTGGTTGGGCTCGCTCAGGCACAGGGGTTAATGAGTGCGAAATAGCGTCAAGCATAAGCACATCTCAATGGTATGGTATTTATGTAGCTCACAAAGGTGCTAGATACAGTTCTTCAGATGCTACAGCTACTAACCTAGCTAATGCTTTTGATATTAGAGTAATGTCTACAGGTGATAGTTTCGCTAGTGTAGGCGCTAGTTTATCCACTTCAAGTAATTGGACTTCAACTGGTAACAATATGGCTAGAACTATAACAGGTGATTTTACAATTGGCGGAAGAGGTTCTAATAGAAATTTCCACGGAAAAGTAGCTAGTATGGTAGTAACTACATTGATGATAAATGTAGATATGCCTACAGATGCTGAGATTAAGTTAATGATTACAGACCCTGTTAAATGGGTGACTGATTATAAAGTAGGAAATACTTTTAGATATGCTGACAGTAACAGTCTTGGTACATTCGCCATAAATCAAAATGCTTCTTGTTTTGCAACTCAAGTATGGTTAATGGGCGATGTTGAATCTGATTCTTATTCTAATGGTATGAGGAACTACATACAACCATATGACCAAAACTATACTAAGTTACAGTTAAACAGTATGCAATCTAATGACATGGAGAATGTAACTATTCCTGGATTGTCATAGATTAATTATAATTACTTCGCAATTATTTTTCTTATTATTTTATTATTTTATTGTATAGTGAAATGTCTAATTTAACAAACATTCAATTAGCTAATTTTTTAAAAAAATTAAAGACAACTGTTAGTAGCGAAAATACAGATGTCGTCCAATTTACAGAAGGTAATAAACTAACTCTTGAACATTTAAAATATAATCCTGATACAGATAAAGTTGAAGCAGATAGAGCCATTGAAACAACACTTAATAGTTTATATTTAGGAGACCAACACAAAATGTCTTCCGGTAGTGAAAATATCTATTTCACAAATCTTACTTCTAAGGTTAATTTTTATCCTATGTGGGGTGGTATTAAAGACCAGTCTGTCGTTGAAAACCAAACTGATGATGGTGTATATGTTCCTACAGCAAGAGTGTTTAGTTCTTATGGTGAGGTTAAACTTGGCGGGGACCCTGTTTTAGATACAGCTATACCATATGAGGGTGATAACTTTTTCCCATTTAATATTTCTGGATTGGGTATTAGAACGACAGTTGCCGAAGATGTTCCAGCCCATATTAGATTAAAATACGAACTAGCCGTTAATGGCACACCTGTATATGACCAGATTTTAGAACATGATGGATTAGTTGTTAATCAGACTCTATCGTGGTTTTTTGATCACCCTTTAGATATTGTAGGTTCTCCTACTACCTTTAATCATGCTTCGATTAGAAAAATAGATACCAAGGAACAAGATTTAGGTCTGCTTCTAGTGTGTCAGGGTTCAGATGAAACTACTTGGGGCGGTATAAGATATCAAACAGTAGTCAAAAACAGACTTTTTCAGGATAAAACTATAGCATATGTGGATGATTTAGAAACACTAGATGTAGTCGGATACTATGATTTATATGTTGATCCAAGTTATGTAGGAACGGATTCAGATGGTACAAATCTAAGACCTTATACTATTCTAGCAACCGCAATTGCTGCATCATCGCCTGAAAATAAAATATTCGTAAAAGGCGATAATATTACTACAGAAATTATTTTACCACATAGTTTAAGTTTTTATGGAATTGATGGAACTAAAATAAGATATGCCGCATATGTTAACACTAATACAAACTTATTTAAATTTATAGGAACTGATAATACATCTGTTTTTATATTTAAAAACATAGAATTTAATAATGCTGGTGAATTTGCTATTAATATTACAGGTGGTTCTGCCAGTGTTGATATAATAGACTGTACCTTCAGCTATAATGGTTGGAATGGAACTAATTTCAACACGATTCTTTCAACTTCTGATTCTTCTGTTCCAGGATATGATTCTACACAAACAGAACTTCAAAATTTTTATGCAACATCATCTACATCTAATGGTGGTGCTATGAAAATTGAAAAAGCTACAAATATTCAGATTGTAGGAAATAAAGTTTTAAAAAACCTAAGAGCTATTAAAGTAACGGATTGTGGTATAAATGGAAATGGATTTATTACCCGTAATGTTTCGGCACAGAATATTGAAACTGGTATTTATCTCGCCGCAGGTTCACTTCTAGGATGCCAGAATATAACTGTTACCATGAACTTTTCATCATATAATTCTAATAACGGGTTATTAGTAGTAGGTGGTATTAATAACAAATTTTCACAGAATGAAGTGAACGGAAACTGGAATGCTGGATTCTGTGCCTGGTCTGCCGGCAACACAACACTACGAGATTGTGGTTTATATAATAATAATCGTTCAGCTTATACTGGTATAGGTAATAATGGTGATGCCAAAGCGAGTATCCAAATTAATGAAAATTTTGATAATGATGGAACTATAATAACAATAAATTCTAATGCTCAATTTATTTGTGAGATTTTAGATACACAGGTTCACTATACTGGTCTTGGAAATAATACTAATAAAACCGGATTTCTTATAACATCTGATGTAGGTAATCTTGCTAATAATGATAAAAATATTATTAAAATAGATGATGTTGGGTTTATCGGTCAAGATTATGCGATTGATTTGAGCGAAGTAGATATAAATAATCTACGATTAAGTTTAGGAGATAACTCATATCAATCTATAGGTATTAATGCAGTAAAAGCACCTATCGCAGGTAATTATAATGAACTTCCATTCAGTAATCATGTAATGTCTGTTCCGGTTTTAGATGTTGTTGTCGATACACTAAAACAATCAATTTATCTAAAGGATGGTATTGGTGGAAATGTAATCAATACATACAATGTAAATGATTTACAATCTATAATTAATGGAAGCAAAGTTGATATTATACAATCTAATAGTGATAAGATACAGTTAAGAGGTCTTACATATAGTAATGTTTATATAAATGGTGTTATTGCTGGAAATAGTTTAAATACTATGAATGACAGTTTAAATGCGGCCTTCAATATGGATTTAATCGAATATAAAGAATTCTTTACATCTGAAGTTGGATTAAACAGTGGGGATTTAATACTACCTTCACAAGCTAATGCTTGGTATATTTCGTATGGTTCTAATGCTTTAGACAATATTACTTCTTCTGGAATTACAGCGGATATTAAAGATCAACAACCTTTCTATAATGGAAATTCTTTAGAAAAGGGACATGAATTTTTATGGACTCACGACAATACTGGTAGTTATATTTTAGGTATATATACTGGAAGCCAAACAGTTCAATCTGAAACAAATATTTTTAATAGTAACAATTGGAATGTTGGTTTTAGATATGTTAGAAATAGTGGTAGAATTTCTGGGTCTGATTCTGTTGGGGTTTCAATAAATAGTAATAACGATGTTACTACTAACCAGTGGGATGTGACAAATAATACAGTTTTAGCCTTGAGATATGGTAAAAATAATATTTTATATCTTCTTGATATTACAGATGGTAAAGAATTAATTATAGGTCAATCTAATTTACCCTTAATTGATAATTCTGTTACAATTTCATTTGGTGGAGAGAACCAACCCGACGCGAAATTTCCAGTTATGATAGAAAGAACCGAACGATGGACTATAGTACATGACTTTGATAATAGTGAAAATAATGAATGGATAGATGGTATTGAGCCACTAACTATACTTAAATCCAATATGTCTATATCTCCAGGAGAAAAATTTACTTGGTCTTTACCGGCAAATTGGACGAATAGATATTATGCAATCGATTATACGGGGCCTTCATCTGGAGAAACTTCTACAACCAGTTTTATGACAAATAGATGGAGATGGCATAGTTCTTATATACTACAACACGCAACATCACAGGGATGGAGTATGAACACATCTAATTCCTTATATGATTCTGCAATTGGACAATGGCATCCTACACACGGAAATTCAACCTTAGTTTCGTATAGACATTTGTCAGATAATACATTGGAAATGTGGGATGAAACATATGGAGAAAAAATTATGACACTTGTAAATGTAACTACCGGTTCCGTACATCTTTACTTTGGTTCTCAAGCCTATGGTTCTATCTATACTGATATTCCAAATTTAACTAAATATAGTATTGATGCGACCGAAAATTTTTCAAATGTAACAGCGTGGTTTTATATTGAATCACCTGATGGTTCTTTCTATTATCCGTTATTTAGAAATGAGTCTGAATCAAATTTTGTAGATACGGTCGAAGGTGGTGGTGGCACAAGCCATACACATACTTTCTTAGATGATCTATCTAATACTACTTGGTATATGCCTGACACAAACGGTGTTCATGCTGGTCCAACTGCTCCACAACATGGAGTTTTTGGAAATAGTGTAAATGTATTATGGAATGAACAATCTACTGAAGATGATTCTAATTATATTCCTACATTTACAGATATAACATATAACGTCCAAGAGGGCTCTGCTATTAATATTGTATATAAACCAAACGGAGATACGAATACATATAATATTCAAAATATGCCTTCTAATTATGCCAATAATGGAACTGCTATTATTGGGACTGCTGAAGATATAACAAATGGATATGGACAAAGTGTTCAACACATTCTTAATGTAACTAAAGCAAATAACTTTGGTTCTGTAGTAGGAACAATTACTATAAATGTACTAGCTAACCTATCAGGTAATGAATTTACTATTATCGATAAAGAAGATGGCACAATTAAATTTACACAAGATGGAGGAATAACTGAATTGGATTTCAATACAGTAACCTTCAGCGCGGGTTCAACTTATAAGTTCTATTTGGATCATTATTCAATAGAGTCTAGTGATGGATTGTCAGTAGTAGATTCAAGTGGTAATATATTACTTGGTAGCGAAGGATTATCTAATTCTGGTAATTCAGGAGATACAGGAGCTTACATGCAATATGTAATCCCAGCAGATGTTGCTCCAGGAAAATTCCTAAGATACTATGACAACGATACGTCTGCTTATTATACAGATATACCAATGATACTAGCAGGTTCAACTTACAGTGTTACCGTAACGGGAGTTACTAGTGAAGGACCACAAGATTTATCTTTAACGTCTGAAACTTTAAACGATCAATGGTACTCAGTAAATGAAACACTATCCGCAGGAGAGAGAGTTATATTGAACGGAGCATTCCTTACAGATGTACATAATGAACTACAGATTGGTTCTAGTGTATTATTTGGAATAAAGGATGGCTCATGGGCTAACACTCAAGATGGTAATTCTTCTTCTAGTACTGGATTTGAATATGACTTATGTGTTAAATTCAAAAAGACTGTAGCTACGGGAGGTACTATAAATGTAATGCAGGGTGGTGCTATTCAAGGTGCGAACGTCTTTTACATAACAAGCATGCTTAATGACTATAGTGCATTCATTGAAATTACTTCAGATGGTAACAACGTTCGAATGGGTGTGGCTCATAGTTCACAGAACGATGTGTTAACAGATGTGTATACAGATTGGAATATAGCTAAGTCTCAAACGGGTGAGCAAGGATATGGACTTACATCTATTGATGTGATGGCGTTTTATGATAATGCTGGTTCAACTGTAGCATTTGATTATGATAATATAGATTGGACTTTATTGTCTGAGATTCCTACTCCAGTAGCAGCATCAAGTTTTGTTACCAATTGGACTAAAGCAATAGATTTTAGTGGCTCCGGTGAATTCATGAGACATGCACATACTTATGCTACTGCTTCCCAGAATCCTTTAGCACTTAGTAATGGTACTTATATTACACCTAACTCAAATACATTGTATACAGCTACTTCTTCTAGTTCTAGACCTTGGGCTCAAACTATAGTATTTAAAGCTGATAGTAATAATTCATTACAATGTATATGGAATAATGGTGAAGGATTTTATTCTGGTTCTGATAACTTTGGATTAGATATAGATGCTAGTAATAATTTATATTTTTATTATGGACAAGGTTCCACGACAGGTGTTAATTATAATAAATGTGTAGTTCAATTAGGAATTGATACTTCTAAATGGTATGGAGTTTACATAGCTCATAAAGGTGGTAGATTATCTAGTGCTGATGCTACTAACGCTAATCTAGCAAAATGTTTTGACATTAGAGTTATGAGTAGTGCTGATAACTTTGCTACTTTATCTGTAGATAGGTCTGGTTCTTTGTCTGGTGGAAACTGGAGCAATACTGGAACACGTATGGACCGAGTAGTAAATGGATACTATACAATCGGAGCAGCTAATGCTGCTCAGAAACCATTTTACGGGAAGGTTGCTTCTAGTGTTATTACTACGCTTAAGAATAATTCTTTAGCTCCTGTAGCAGAAGAAATAGAAATGATGATAACAGACCCTATTAAATGGGAAGCTGATTATAAGCAAGGTACTACATTCAGACTAGCTGATTCTAGCTCAACTGATTCAGTGCCTAGTACTATCAGTACTACATATATGGTTGCTACACAGATTCACTTAATGGGTGACTCAATAGGTATATATCCTTATAGTAATAACGATGCTTATCCAGATATCTTTAACTATCTTAGATGGGCTTCATATACAAAGATGACAATGCAGAACATGGTATCTAATGATATAGAGAATGTAACAATTCCGGGATTATCATAGAGAATATTTATTTTTTATTATTTTATAATTTTATTATATAGTAAAATGTCGGATATAACAATATCTACTTTACAATTAAACAATCTTTTAGTCAATTTAAGAACTAGAATTTATAATGAAACAAATAATGTAAATGAGATTAAATTTACAGTATATGATAAACTAACCCTAGATCATCTTTCATATAATGCTGTTACTGATAAAGTTGAAACAGATAGGGCTGTTGAAACTACACTTAATAGTTTATATTTAGGCGACCAACACAAAATGTCTTCCGGTAGTGAAAATATATATTTTACTAACCTTACATCTAAAGTTAATTTCTACCCTATGTGGGGTGGTATTAAAGACCAGTCTGTTGTAGAAAACCAGACTGATGATGGCGTATATGTTCCAACAGCAAGAGTATTTAGTTCATATGGAGTTGCTAAACTTGGTGGGGACCCTGTTTTAGATACAGCTATACCCTATGATGGTGATAACTTTTTCCCATTTAATATTTCTGGCATGGGTATTACTACTGTAGTTGCAGAAGATGTTCCAATTGAGACCAGATTGAAATATGAATTATCAGTGAATGGCACACCTGTATACGATCAGATTTTAACACATACTGGATTAGTTGTGAATCAGACTCTATCGTGGTTTTTTGATCACCCTTTAGATATTGTAGGTTCTCCTACTACCTTTAATCATGCTTCGATTAGAAAAATAGATTCAAAGGAAAATGACTTAGGATTGCTTTTGGTTTGTCAGGGGTCTGACGAAGTTAGATGGGGTGGTATACGTTATCAAACAAATGTCCAGAATAGACTTTTTCAAGATAAAGAAATAGCATTTGACAATGATTTAGACTATTTGAATATTAGTGGATATTATGACCTATATGTTGATCCAAGTTATGTTGGAACTAATTCTAATGGCACAAATATAAGACCTTATACTATTCTAGCAACAGCAATTGCAGCATCTTCCGCTGGAAATACAATTTTTATAAAAGGTGAAAATATTACAACTGAAATAGTTTTACCCCATAGTCTAAGTTTTTATGGAATTGACGGAACCAAAATAAAATATGCCGCATATGATTCAACTAACACTAATTTACTAAAATTTACAGGAACTGATAATACATCTCGCTTTATATTTAAAAACATAGAATTTAATAATGCTGGCGAATATGCTATTAAAATAACTGGTGGCGCCGCCAGTGTAGATATAATAGATTGTAAATTTCGCTATAATGGATGGAATGGATCCAATCTAAATACTGTATTATCTTCAGCTGATTCTTCAACTCTTGGATATGACTCTACACAAGCAGAACTACAAGCATTTTATGCTTCTACAGCCGCATCTAATGGCGGTGCTATGAGAATTGAAACAGTAACTAATGTTCAGATTATTGGCAATAAACTTTTAAATAATCTTAGGGGTATTAGAATTGCTGACTGTGGTATTGATGGAAATGGTTTTATTACCCGTAACGTTTCAGCACAGAACATCGAATCCGGTATTTATCTCGCATCTGGATCTCTTCTTGGTTGTCAGAATATAACTGTTACTATGAACTTCTCTTCTTATAATGCAAATAATGGATTATTAGTAATTGGTGGCATTAATAACAAATTCTCCCAAAATGAAGTCAATGGAAACTGGAATGCTGGATTATGTGCTTGGGGTGCTGCTAATACAACACTAAGAGATAGTGGATTATATAATAATAACCGTTCAAATTATAATGGTATAGGTAATATTGGAGATGCGAAAGCGAGTATCCAAATTAATGAAAATTTAAATTTATTAGGAAATATAATAACTTTAAATACTGATGCTAGATTCATATGCGAAATATTAGACACACAAGTACACTATACCGGATTAGGAAGTAATACTGATAAAATAGGAGTTCTAATAACTTCTGATGTAGGTAATCTTGCTGATAATGATAAAAATATTATTAAAATAGATGATGTCGGATTTATAGGACAGGATTATGCCATTGATTTGAGTGAAATAGACATAACTAATCTACGTCTAAGTTTAGGCGATAACTCATATCAATCTATAAATATTAAAGCAGTAAAACCTCCAATAGCCGGAAATTATTCAGAACTTCCATTTAGTAATCATGTAATGGCTATTCCGGTTTTAGATGTTGTTGTTGATACATTAAAACAAATTATTCATCTTAAGGATAGTGTTGGAGGAAATGTAATAAATACATACAAAACAAATGAATTACAATCTATAATCAATGGAAGTAAAGTTGATATTATACAAACTAATACTAATAAGATACAGTTAAGAGGTCTTACATATAGTAATGTTTATATAAATGGTGTTATTGCTGGAAATAGTTTAAATTCTATGAATGATAGTTTAAATAACGCATTCAATATGGATTTAATAGAATATACAGAATTTCTATCATCTACTGTAGGATTAAATTCTGATGCCCTTATAATACCATCTAATGCAAATAACTGGTATATTTCCTTTGGTTCCAGGATAGACGAACAAATTTTAGTACCTTCTATTGTATCAGATTTAAAAGACGAACAACCATTTTATTATGTAAACTCTCTTGTAAAAGGAAACGAATTTTTATGGACTCATGATAACACTGGTGATTTTATTATTGGTATCTATACAGACACTATACAAACAACAGAACAAAATATATTTAATAGTTCTAATTGGGGTGTTGGTTTCAGATATGTTAGAAGTAGTGGTAGAATTTCTGGAACTAATTCTTTTGGTGTAACTATCAATAGTAATAATGATACTACTACTAACCAATGGGATGTGACAAATAATACCGTTTTTGCATTAAGATATGGTAATGATAACTTTCTATATTTACTAGATATATCTGGATTAACTGAAGTGATTATCGGGCGTTCTATTTTAACTCAGAGTAGTGATTCTGTAACTATATCCTTTGGTGGAGAGAATCAACCCAACGCTAAGTTTCCGATTATTATAGAAAGAACCGAAAGATGGTCGATAGTACACGATTATGATAATAGTGAAAATAATGAATGGATAGATGGTATAGAAAATAAAACTATAATTAAATCCAATATGTCTATATCTCCAGGCGAAAAATTTACATGGACTTTACCGGCAACTTGGACGAATAGATATTACGCAATCGGTTATACGGGTTCTACTTCTGGTGATAATGAAACTAATATTTTTATGACAAATAGATGGAGGTGGCATAGCTCTTATACACTACAAAACGCAACATCACAAGGTTGGATTATGAATACATCTAACTCGTTATATAATTCTGGGAGTGGACAATGGAATCCTACACATGGAAATTCTACTTTAGTTTCATATAGATATTTATCAAATAATACATTGGAAATGTGGGATGAAACATATGGAGAAAAAATTATGACACTTGGAAATTCTATTTTAGAACCAATACACCTTTACTTCGGTGCTAAATCATATGCTTCTAGTTATTCTCAAATTCCAATCTTAACTAAATACAGTATTATTAATGAGCCAGATACTGTTGTAAATGATACAACTTGGTATTATATTGAATCGCCAGATGGGTCATTCTATTATCCATTATTTAAAACTGAAGAAGAAGCTAATTATATAGATACGGTTGAAGGTGGCAGTGGCACAAGCCACACCCATACTTTCTTAGATGATCCAACCAATACTACGTGGTATATGCCTAGCACAAACGGGGTTCATGCTGGTTCAACTGCTCCACAACATGGAGTTTTTGGAAATAGTGTAAATGTATTATGGAATGAACAATCTACTGAAGATGATACTAATTATATTCCTACATTTACAAATATAACATATAACGTCCAAGAGGGCTCTGCTATTAATATTGTATATAAAACTTCGGGTGATACAAATACATATAACATATCAAATATCCCAGGAGGTTATGCGGATAATGGAACTGCTATTATTGGGACTGCTGAAGATATAACAAATGGATACGGACAAGCAGTAACTCATACACTTAATGTAACTAAAGCCAATAACTTTGGCTCTGTGCAAGGAACTATTACTATAAACGTATTAGCTAATTTGTCAAGTAATGAATTTACACTTGTTGATGATAACGGTACAATTAAGTTTACCCAAGATGGAGGGGTTACATTATTAGATTTCAATACTGTTACATTCCAAGCTGGACAAACATATAAATTCTATCTTGATGATTCAAGTCTACAGACTAACGATATAGTTAATATAGTAGATATAAATGGAAATAGTATCTTAGGCAACGATGGATTAACACAAATCGGACCTGGAGCAGGATATGCGGGAACTCATTATCAATATGCTATTCCTTCTGACGTTGAGCCAGGTAAATTTATAACATTTACTGATGGTGCAACAAATACTTCTTATACTGATATACCATTAACTATAGCAGGTTCAACTTATACCGTTGGAATAACTGGTATCACACTTGAAGGTCCAAGTGCTAATCAGACTGGTACTAATGTGATGGATTCATATGAACATGGTTGGATTAGTCTTAATGAGCAGTTGTCTGCCGGTGAAAGACTTGTATTAGATAATGCTTTCCTTGAAAACTTCTTTAACACATTAAGGAATTGTGGAGGCAATTCGAACACTTCAGGTATTTCTTGCACGATAGGACTTAGAGGAGATAACTTCACCAACACCGCAGAAATACATGACCATGATATAAGTGGTCAGTTCAAAGGTAACCATTACATAAGATTAAGTGTATTGGGAGTACGTACAAGAGGAGCTGGCTGGGTAATACATAGCAACGGTGTACAAGGCAACGTAGGGAGCGTAAACACAACTGCCGGATTTGCTTCTGCTTGTGGATTCTTAGAAATAACTAGTTCTGGTAATAACATCAGATCAGGTATGGGAACCAATGGTTCTTATGGCATTGTTCAAGGAGATGAGTCAACAAAGACTTATGACAATTGGACTGGCTATAAAAGACAAACCGGGGAGGAAGGATATGGTATTACTAGCCTTGATGTTGTGATAGGCTTCTGGACATTCAATGCAACAGGCCTTGATGGTTCCCTTATAGATTGGACACAAATAACAGAAGTATCTGTACCAACTACTTTACAATCTGGTTCGACTAGCTTTACTAAAGCCGTGGATTTCGTATCTAACAGTAATGCGTGGATGCAGATGGTCAACAGCGGTGATAGTAGATGGCCTGCATTAAAGTTACCAAGTAGAACAGTTTCTGCTCATAGTTCCAGTTCAACAAAAACATCTGATGATTCTAATGCTCTTCCTTGGCTTACATCGTGTGTATTCCAACCTGGCCCATCTTCAGCATTTTATCACGGTGAACAGATTTGGTCGGTTGGTGATGGTATTGGAACATCTGCTGTTAACATTATGCTTGAGCAAATAGGCACTGATGTATTCTTTAGTTGGGGTCAGAAGGCTAATTACAATGGCTCGATTCCTCAAGATAACACAATTAGAATTATTGAAAATGCTGACTCAACCAAATGGTATGGTGTTTATGTTGCTCACAGAGGACACAGAAGTACTAGTCCAAGTGCTTCTGACTTAGCTTCTATGTTTGATATCTATGTAATGAGTAGTGATGATAGCTTTGCTTCTATTGGTAGCAACATTTCAACGGCTGTAGAGTGGGGTCAGTCTTGGAATAGGACTGGTCTTGACCTAACTCTATCCACCTCCACTAGCTCTAAGCTACAGTTTGGAGGTAATAATGGATATTACGGAAATTCATTTAATGGTAAAATAGCATCAGCGGTAATGCACGGATTAATGAGAGATGTGGATATGCCTGATTCTACTGAAATTAAGAAGTCTATTGTTGACCCTATTGGTTGGGCGGATGATATGGTTGGAACTAATCAATATAGTTACTATGATACTATCTACACCTATACAGTTAATGACTATACTTCAGCATTATCTACTCAAGTATATTTGTTTGGTGATGGAACTAATGATAGTTTTAGTAGTTTCATAAGAAACCAAGTCCACCCTACAGACAGTGTGTATGTTCCTTTGACTATGACTAATATGTACGCTAATGATATAGTGAATGTTAGTATTCCTGGATTATCGTAAATTAGAATAAATAAATATACTTATAGCATTATCCAATAAATATTACATTATGGATGAATTTAGTATAAAAGCTATTTCTCCTATTGATGGCCGATATTATAATAAATGTTCTAAACTTAATGATTATTTTTCTGAATATGGATTGATTCGATATAGACTAAAAGTCGAAATTGACTATTTTATGGAACTTTGTAAAGTTCTACCTGAATTAAAAAATGTTAAATTTAAAAAAAGCGAACTAACTGATATCTATACTAATTTTGATCCCCTCGAAATCAAAAAGATTGAACGTACCACCAACCATGACGTTAAAGCTATCGAGTATTACATCAGAAACAGATTTAAACTCATCAATAATCCACATACAAATTTCATACATTTCGCCCTTACTTCACAGGATATTAATAACACCGCCCTACCTCTATCTATTTCTGAAGCTATGTCTGCACTTATACTCCCCAATATAACTAATATTATTACTAGTTTAAAATCACTATCTGAAAAATGGAATTATATTCCACTACTTAGTCAAACACACGGACAACCAGCATCCCCTACAAAACTAGGTAAAGAAATGATGGTGTTTGTCGAACGACTAGAAATACAGTTCGAATCTCTTTCTAACACAAAACTTTATGCTAAATTTGGTGGCGCTGTTGGTAATTTTAACGCACACCATATCGCCTATCCTGAAATAGAATGGAGTAAATTCGCTGACAAATTTATCAATAATTATGGACTTAAAAGAAGCAAATACACCACACAAATAGACCATTACGATTCTCTCAGTGGTTTGTTCGATAATTTAAAACGTATTAACACAATCCTTATTGACCTATCTAGAGATATGTGGATGTATATTTCTAAAGAAGTTTTTAAACTAAAAATTATTAAA
>Ga0233426_10001752_pt1 | contig 19163 bp, 21 predicted proteins | sample SI_118_April2016_6_FD_179875 | JGI IMG/M metagenome (GOLD analysis project Ga0233426, IMG submission 179875) | Seawater microbial communities from Saanich Inlet, British Columbia, Canada - SI_118_April2016_10_MG | ecosystem: Environmental > Aquatic > Marine > Inlet | place: Canada: British...
TTAATTTCATTGTTATATTTAACATCTTCAGTTATGGTTGCTTCTTGTTGTTGTTGTTGTGGTTCTTCTGGTTGTTGTTCTTCTGGTTGTTGTTCTTCTTTTTTAATTATATTTGTATAATCAACCCTTTTACTTGGTTCTACATATTGTAAATTTAAGTAATTAAATATATCATTTTCATCATTAAATTCTTCTTCAATTATATCTCCTTTCGTCTTTCCATTCATTTTATATAAACCGTGTTCATTTAATGATAACGACATTTTTAATGCGTAGGCGCGCATTGTTGTATTAAATGCTTTACTACCAGTAAAATATAATATAGCAAATGCGTATTCTGTTGGCGGCGCATATAAAAAATCAATACGTCTAAAAAAGTTATCACTTCCGGGCAACTTACCAATTGCCATTGATTTTGTTTTACCATTACTCAATAATTCAGTAACTATACTTTTTTCCAATAACGCTTTAATAAAACCAGAAAATATTGTATTATCATTGTTTTTATCCGTAATAATAATATCAATGTCTCCAGATGATTTAACACCTCTTCTATAACTACCTACTATTTCGAAAGTTGCCCCTGGATATTTTAATTTATTAAACTCTGTTTCAAACAAATCTTTAAACTTATCAATTTCGCTGCGAGGAATGCGTTTCTGTAAATCTTCATAGTATTTCAATCCTTTTTTTTGAACGTCATTTAGTTTATCTTGATTTTCGCGCAACTCTTCAATTGTTTTTATACCATCCTCCACAATTTTTTCTGCTTTTTTAATACCAATGCCGTGTATTTGTGTAAATACATTAACGGGGTTTAGTTTTTCTTTTTCAAGAAATTCTATTTTTCCGGTATCTACAAATTCCTGCATTTTTTTCAAAACAGCCACCCCTATACCTGGCTTCCCCTTTAATTGGGAAACTTCATTAATATCACCTTCAAATGTATATACAGTTTCTTCCGCTTTTTTATATGCGCGCGCTTTAAATGGGTCGCCCTTCCTTTGTAAAATTGTGCCAAGGTCACTCAGTATAGTTGCAAATTGTTTATTAAATGGTGGAAATACTTTTTGAATATTGTTATTCATTAGAATATAAGTATATATTATTAATCGTTTATGTTTTTTTAGATAAAAAAATTATATCAACGTATATTTTGTATTATAATATATCATAATCTTCCGGGTTGATTTATAATATTTAGAGGTATTATTCGTTTTTCTATTAATGCTTTCATACCACTTGTTTGGAATGTTGTTTTAAATTTTGAGAAAGCGCATTTTATTAACGTACCATCATTTGTACTATAAATAATATTCTTAATATTAAATCTTTTCATCTCATTATAGCATACAAAACACGGTTCACTTTGCATATAAACACCATCACTCCTACATCTTACTATATATATATTAATTCTAACTCTATCTGGTTTTTTTATATTTCTCATACATTGTCTTAATACATCTTGCTCTGCATGACACGAGCAACAATCTCGTTCATTTAAAGATTGTTTATAATATGAATTATAACCACGTGCAAATATTTTACCATTAATGACTGCCAAGCACCCGTGTCTTTGCGACATAGTAGATTTACTAGACTCTTCTGCTGCAATTGATGCAAAACGTTCGTCTGTTGTTGTGCAAGTCATACAAGTCATAGTCATTTTATTATTTATTGCTAATAACCAAATTTAATATTAAAATTCAATTTAATATTAAAACATATATTATACATTAATCACCATAATTTTGAGAAATCCATTTTTCCAAAATTCTTCATAAAATTGGTTGCAGCATTTGTAAACCCGCGTGCCATTGATGACACTTCTTTATCAACATTAAAATTGTTACAGTTATTTTTAAAAAAATCATTGAACTTCTTTTCTATGCTAAACTTAAATATTATTTTAACTATTAAATCTAAAGGTATTAAAATTGCATAATACATTGCCCATAAAGGATATATTACTGCAAATTCCCATATTAAACTCAAAATATCTCTGATAAAACCTGGTACTATCGCTTTGTAAAATCCATTAACGCCCCCCATAATTCCCGACGCAATTAAAACCGGCATACATTTAGGTAAATCAGTTATTTTTGTCACTATTTTCAATAAAATTTTTATTAACTGTAGAAATACATTACCTATTCCTAGAAAAAACCCTAATAACGGTTCAATTATGTTTTTCCAAATCATTGTAAATAAACTTGTAAACATCATAGCAACTTTTTTGAAGAACATTGCAATTTGTACTCCAATATTGGCAATCGCTTTACCAATAGCGGTAATACTTCCTAATGCTTTTTGTATTGCAGAAAGAGCAGTTATTACGGTGCTTCCAATTTTACCGATTGAACCTTCTATACCCTTTTTTATTGGACTTATTATTGAATTACCTATATCCTTTGCTGTTTTTTTTATGTCTAAACCTTCTTTCGTTCGCGCATCATTTATTGCTTCAATTATTTCATATACAATAAATAATATAAAAAACAATGTAATAAATAATATCATTTTATACGTTAAGTTTTCATCCATTACTTGTAATAATATTAAATAATATTATTATTTAAAAAAAAACATACTATAATTTGATTTTTATATTTTTATTTTCACAGGTTTAAATTTAGGTATCAACATTAGGACACCATCTTTCATTTTTCCAATAGCTGGTTTAAAATTTATAATCATACAATCGCTTTTAAAATATTCATTTAGGTTATCAATCATATCCCACCCAATTAATTTAAGAGGATATACCATATAGTAAAAAAACAAATATATTATATTGAAAATAAAGGTAATAAATGAAATAGTTAATTTTATTATTTTTGATAGCCAACCAGGTATTATTTTTAGAAAGACATTTTCAAAAAAAAATGTTCCGCCATAATACATATAAACACCTAAACACCGTGGAATTGATATTATCTTTTTTATAATAATTAAAAACAATTCTATAACCCCCATCAATATAACTACAAAACCTTTAAATACCCCCATCATCGGAAGTATAATTGATTCAAATAATGCTCTTACAAAAGCAATGAATACTTTTGGTATCTTTATCATATAATTTGCCAATTCTTCTACCATTTTAACTATCGATTTTGTAGCTAGTTCAATCCCCTGTACAACCTTTTTTAATAAACCTTCCATTAACTTAACTGGTTTAAGTAGTGTATTATCAAGAATTGATGTAAGTGATTTTTTTACACCCGAAAACAGAGGGTCTAAAACCGCTTTTATAATTGCCTTTATAGCAGCTGTACCTAAACTGGCAACAGCATTTGCAGCAGTGACAACAGCATTTCCAGCAGACTTAATTCCCTTGCCAATTGTTTTAAACCCCTTTGAAATACCTTTAAAAAAATTTTCTATTGGAGGCAAACCAACTAATACACGATAGTAATTAATTTGCTCTAGAGTATTATATATGTAATACTCAATTGATGCACTCGTAACCAAAGTTAATGTGATTGATAATAATAGACCAAGTAAAAAATTATCTTTATAATATCCTATTATACCGCCGAAAAATAAACCAATAAGAGAACCTAAAAAAAAACTACTTAAAACGCCTTCTAATATTTCATCATCATCATCATCATCATCGTTATTTTCCTTTTTATTTTCATTTTCATTATCATTATCATTATTTTCCTTTTCATTATTATCATCATTTTCCTTTTCCTTTTCATTATTATCATCATCGTCATTTTCCTTTTCATTCTTATTATTCTCAAGACTACTAACAATATCATCATTTTTATTATTATTTTCTATAATTTCATCAACATATTTTTTATTTATAGAATCTGAAACGGTCATTATATGTATAAATTAACTATATATATGTAATGATTTTTAAAATTATAAATTGTCGCAATATTTAATTTCAAATTAATTTGTCCCAGTTGACCCAAACCCCCCCGCACCTCTATCAGTTTGTTTAGCTAATTCAGTTATATCATCTACCTTTTCAACAGTAACTTTAAATATGCTTAAATCAGGTGCGCATATTTGAAGAAGTCGTGTATGTTTTTCTATCCTATAAACGTGCTCACTCATATCAAATATATTATCTGGTGGTTTAGTAATATTATCAAATGCCCCAATTAATGGTCCTCTGTATCCCGAGTCAATAATCCCAACTTGATTTGCAAGACGTAATGGGGTTTTACTAATACTAGACCTAGCATACACATAAAATCCTGATGGATATGCGTGCGGATACGGGTTTTTTGTCCAATCATATTTCTTTCGCATATCACAAACCACATTTGAAACAATTTTTACAACTTGCCCTGGTTTTGAAATAATTGTTTCCGGAACATACATATCAAACCCAGAATCAAAATACTGGCTGTTGATGTTTTGAAGATGTTTTTCTGCGGCAACAGTATATTTATCAAATAGTTCGAGGTCATCTACATAAATAGTGAGTTCATAAGGGTAATGGCGGTTAATTGACATTTTATTTTATTTTATACAAATTGTAATTAGTATTCTTTATTTCAATTTATTATATATATATATAAATATATTTGTTAGGTTACACATAACATTATTACACAATGATTACTACACTGCTATATTTTCAAAATAATTTATTATTGGAAAACTATCATGACCAGCAAATAATATGTAAAAAGCGCAAATATATTTATATTTATCATTTACATTATGTAATAAACCACAATGTAATATATGCAACATATTTTTGTAACTTGTTTCTTGAGTTTTGCAAAAAAGAAAAATACCTATTTTATTACCTAACATTTTTTGTAATTTTTCATTTTGTTTTGCGAAATGTGATATATGTAATGACCGAGTGGAATGGTGTGGTGTTGCTACTATATCATACATACCATTCTTACACATATAAATATATACTTCATCGCAAACTTTATGCGGACTTTTTAATTCATCAATCACTTTATTGGTATAAATATCTTTCCAATAAAAATCCCAAATTATATTCCATATTTCGGGGGGTAATATAGGTAATATTTTTATTTGTGACATATAATATAATATTATATTAGATTAGATTAGATAACAACAGCTACTAGAACCTTTCCTAGATTTAATGCATTCCCATTATATTTAAATTATTATATTTATTTATTAATTTTTATTTTTATTTTTGTTTTTATTAATCATAATAACATCAATTGGAAATTCATTTGAATGTGTAGAGCACTTATAGAAATGTAATTTGTTTGTCCTGCATATTTGTTCTATTTCTTTTGTTAATGTATCACCATGTAGTATATCGTTGGTTTTTTCACAAAAAAACCATATTTCCCCATTTTTACTTAAAATATCTAAAAATGAATGAATTAAATCAATATTTGCAATATCATTTTTTTGTTTATCCATTAAAATTAAATCAAAATCATTTAACGAATTTAATATATATTCATAACCAAATTGTATATCATTTCGCGACATTTGTGAGTTAGGAAATAATCGTATAAAATCATTACATATATTTTCCGGATTAATCTGCAATAAAAAAATGTTTTTAAAATATATTTTTCTACTTTTTGGCATTTTGCTAATAAATTTTATTTTCTCTTCCAAGTAACTTTTTGACATCATATAATATATATACAGATTATTTGATTTATATTTTTTTTAGGGATATATATTATTCATATAATATATATATATATATGAAAAATATTTTATTCACTCTTGTAAAAGCGACAGGAATTATATATACTGTTACATTATTTTCCGCAATAGGATATTTAAACGCCAGTATAATAGATTATACGTTTTATGAAGAAAAGGTTACAGAAAATGAAAAAAAAAAATATACAAAAATAGATAATGGCTTAGCAGCATTAAAATTAACAATTAGTGCAGCATTATTATGCTATATTGGAAGAAATATAGCAGAAGCAATGCCCTTTATTTTTGAAAACATTCAGGGTTTTAAATTTGCACTGCTTAAAGAAGTTAAGAGTGGTTCAATAATGTTATTTTTTACAATATTATTCTCCTCGTCGTTTCATTCTGTTCTAGGTCGAATAAAAAATAAAGAATAAAGAAATAATAAAAATAAAAATATATTTATTGTTATTAGTTATTATTAACTATTATTCATATATTAAATAATATTTAATATATAATATATATATTATGGAATTTGCAATATCTTTAGCAGCTTTGAGTGGATTATATGTTGCAACTCAAGAAAGCCAACCCCAAAATACAGAAATAATAGAAAATTTTGAAGGTGGGGAATTAGACCCTTATAATACAACTGAATTAAAACATGAACTTCAACATAATCACACTGAAATTACTGATTCAAACTTTCATCGCGATGATTATTATAATGGTACCAAAAACAATGAAATATTAAATACAAGTGAAATTAAAAAAACAAATAATATGACTTCTCTAACGGGGGATGCAATTGATGAGAAAGTGTTTAAACACAATAATATGCAACCTTATTTTGGTGCAAAATTACGTGGTGGGGGAAATAATCTTAATACAAGCGAAAGTATTTTAGATTCTAAAGTAGGAACTGGTTCCCAAAAAATAAGAAAACAGGAACAATCTCCTTTGTTTAAACCTTTAGAAAATATGAACCATACTCATGGTGCTCCGAATGTCAATGATTTTTTCCAATCACGCGTAAACCCAAGTTTAAAGATGGCGAATGTTAAACCATTTGAAAGTGAGCAAGTAGGGCCTGGTTTAAATCAAGGGTTTTCTTCTGAAGGAACAGGTGGTTTTAATTCAGGTATGAATAGTCGTGAAACGTGGCAACCAAAAAATGTAGATGAAATGCGAGTTTCTACAAATCCAAAAACCAGTTATAGTTTAGATGGTCATCAAGGTGCAGCAATGTCTAGTATAAAGGAGCGTGGGATTGAAGGAAAAATGGAAAAACATTTGCCCGATAAATTTTATGAAAGTGGTCAAGAAAGATGGTTTACAACGACAGGTTCGGAAAAAAAGCAAACGGCAAGACCAGTTTTTAATAACAAAGATGTAAATAGAGCATCAACCACCGTATATTATCAAGGGAATGCCGCATCAACAGGTGCTGATGGTGTAACATATTCTACTGAAACATATAGAGAGCCAACAAATAATGAATATTGCGCTCCAAATTTAACAGCAGCAAGTGCAACAGGCAGAAATAATGCTAATCCAAATGATTATAATAAAAATAGCCATCAGGGTTATTTAACTAATCGTGATACTACAAATGATTCACATTTATTTGGCAATGTTGGAAGTGCTTTGAGTGCAGCTATCTCACCTTTAGTTGAAATGTTGAAACCTTCGCGAAAAGAAAATTTTGTTGGAAATGCACGACCTTATGGAGAAGTACAAAATACTGTACCAGCAACATATGTTCATAATGAATTAGATACAGTTGGTGTTACAAATCGCCAAATGTATTCTAAATCATTAAATCACCATAATGTTCAAAACCAAACTGTAGGAGGTTATAATGTAGCAAATCCGGTTGCTGTTCCAGTTCAACGACAAGAAACAACGCGTTATTACTCTGGTGTAGGTGGTAGTAGTAATCCTGGTCTAACTTTATATGATTCTGCTTATTCACAAGAGATAAATACACAAAAGGAAACAACAATTGTTGGTAGAACACCAAATGGAAATGCGAATAAATTTAATAATAATATTAACGTGAATGTTGCTAAACACGAAGATGATAGAATGAATAATCGTATGTGGGTGCCTAATAATATGTCAAATATACCGCCTTCTATGGATACTCACGGAACAATGGATATGCCACATGTTATTACAGAGCAAATTGATAGCAAATTAAACACTAATAGAATGGACCCAAATTTATTAACTGCGTTTAAAAATAATCCTTATACACATAGTTTAAATTCAGCAGTATAATTTTAATTAAATAAACAAAATATAATATAAAATTATTTTTTATATTATAGTAATGGCAACTAACTTAGATATTCATCCAACTATTAATAATTTGTTAGGTTCTTTTATAAAAGATAATAAGGTACCCCACCTACTTTTTTACGGTGACTATGGTTCAGGAAAGAAAACATTAGCAAATAATTTTATAAATGAATTTTACAAAATATCGTTAAACGATAATGATAATAAGAATGATTACATTATGAAAGTAGATTGTGCGCATGGTAAAGGTATTAAATTCGTACGCGATGATATAAAATTTTTTGCAAAGACAAATATTAATTGTAAAAACGGGTTGTTTAAAACAATAATGTTAATGAATGCCGACCAATTAACAATTGATGCACAATCAGCATTAAGACGTTGCATAGAAATTTTTAGTAATTCAACTCGTTTTATATTAATAATTCAAAATAAAGATAAAATATTAAAACCGATACTTTCCCGATTTTGTGAAATATATGTAGATTTACCTATAATAAATAACAAAAAGATAAATCTCCATAAATATTTATTAGAGCAAAAAAACTATAATAATACAGAAACATTAACATTAAATAATTTACATAAAATATTTATGAATGAACGTAAAAAATATACAGATAAAGGAGAAATAAATATTTATAATTCTGTTGAAAAAATTTATAATAATGGTTATTCAATCATAGATATTTTAGATTATTTTAAATCAACCAAATGTAAAAATATAGACAATATTAATACTATTATTATTTTTTTGACTGAATTAAGACCCAAAGTTCGGTCGGAACAAATATTAATTTTATTATCGTGCAAATTATTTATTATTCGTTTAAGTATTGAATTAGATAATATTTTAATTATGTAAATGGAAGATTTTACATTAGCAACATTACATGAATCGCGAAACGAATGGTGTTCTCAACTAATTAACATATTAACACCATTAATAATAGAAGGATATAATTCTATTTTTGAAGAGTCTTGGACTCTTTGTGAGGAAAACGAAGAAACAGAAAAATATTTAATGACATTCCAGAACTTTATAAGTCGTGTGCCTAAATGGAATGCAACTATTATAGAAAAAGAGAAAAGTCGCATTTTAGAGAGAAGTAGATGTTCGTATATTGAAGATTTACTTACGTGTGTTCACGTAATACAATTAAAATCATTAACATGTATTCGCGCCGGAAAGGATCAAAAAAAAATAAATATTAATATACCTAAATTTGATAACTTCATTCATAAAGTTTATATTCAAGTAGCACGCAAATTATATACAAATATTTATTTATATGATAAAAACGTATTACCTCTACAAAGGCAAAAACATAACAGAGAATTTGAGCAAATTGTTCAAGAATGTATATTAAATGTTGTTCGTGATAATATGCCAATTGAAGAAATATTACGTTGTTACTTGGATGAAACAAATGAAGAAGATGTAGAAGAAACAATTATTGATGAAAAAATACCTATTGAAGAAGATAAACATACAAAGGTTGCAGTAAATGATAATATAGAGGGAACTCACGAAAATATTGTGAAAACGAATGAAAACCTACCTTCAAATGTAAAATTTGATATTCAAACTGAAGACTTAACAAATAATGTTAAGCAAAATTTAGATAAAATATCTAAAATTCGTGAAGAAACATCTGGATTTAATAGTAATGATAATGTAGACGATGAACGATTTGAAATTAAAGAAACACTTGACCCATCATTGTTAAATATTGAAATATTTGAACCCCAAGAGTTAAAAGAAAAACCACCTAAAATTGACATAGAAATACTTTAAATAAAATAATAAAAATAAATACAAATTGCGTTTAATATCTTATTTCCATTTCCAATAAGATATTAACAGATGACCAGTGATATTTTTACAAAATCATTTATAATTACTTTTGTGTATATTGCACTAAAAATTGTAGAAATACAAATGAATTCGAACGATAATGGTGAAAGTAAACCATTGAAAAATGTGGTAAGAGATGCTATTATTGTTTTCTTTTCTTGTTGTATAGGAATTTTTGCATATGAACAAATTAGCGAATTAAACAGTGAAAGTTTAAATATTACTAAGGTGTTTACTAATACTCCTGATTTCTAAAAAAATAATATAATTATTTTAATTATTTATATTATTTACATTATTTACATTATTTACATTATTTACATTATTTGAATAATAACACTATTTATATCATTTAGGTTATTTATATCAATCGTGTCAATAAGAAATTTGGAGAATAATGGTCTCTCCAATTGAGTTAACGGAACGTGATTATGAACATTACGCGCGATCATTTTATATAATCTAAAATCAGGGTATCTCTCTTGACCATTTTTTCTATATAAAACACTTTTTTTATTATCATCTTGACACCATTCTAAAACCAAAGAAGCTATTACATTTTTATTTACAATCTGGTCAATCTCATCTATATCATCAAAAAAATAATCAAAAATAGAACAACCTAAACGACAAAGGTCAAAACTATAATTTGGTTCTATTCTTGGTTTTGATTCATTGAAAAATGGTTCGCAATTATATTGGGTATCCGCATCTTCGCCACGATTAAAAGCGTCACTACAAAAAATCTGGTTATCATAAGTATATATTGCCCTACCAAAATCAATTATTTTATATATTTTACCAAATGTAGGAACTTTATATATTTTAGTTTCCAATTTATAATATATGAATTCTTGTTCTGTTTCATTATAAACTACATTTCCAGAATGCAAGTCATTGTGAGTAAAAGAAAACTTATCTTGATACATTATTAATATTACGATTATTTGAAAAAAAATAGAAGACCACTCATCTATACTTATATCTATATCTTCTTTATTTATCATATAATCTTCTAACGTATTTTGACATTTTTCTAACAATATTGCATTTACAGGAAAATTATAAATATTTGCCATTATATTGCAATCATCGTCATCGTCATCATCATCATCATCATCATCATCATCATCATCATCATCATCATCATCATCATCATCATCATCATCATCACTTTCACCTTCTTCACTACCATTGCTACTGACAGTATCTTCTTCACTATCACTTTCAGTATCTTCTTCGCTATTATCACCTTTAATGTTATTTACTTTAAATATAGTAGTACTATTTATTGTTGGAACATATTCTTTCATATCGTTTATATTTACATCATTTTGGTCATTAATATAATTTATATTATCTTCTTTAGATTCGATTTCTTCTAAATCTAATGTTGCTTCATTTGTTTCATCAAAATCGGTTAAAATTAATGGTTCGCGATTTTTCCCACTATTTTCATCATTATAAATTTCACTATTTGTTTCAATTTCAAATAAGACATTATTATTTGAATGAAAAAATTTATTATTCATTAATATATCCATATCCTCTGTTATATCATAGTTATATACCTTATGAATACCTATAACACTACCATAAAAATCAACAGCATGAATAAAGTTTTTTTCTTTGCCTAATTTACTGGAAATACTATAAAATAGAGCTTCTGTATATGCAGAATTATATTTATTCATTAATTTTTCACAGGTTATTCCATTTTTACAATTTTCACTTGGCAATACATTAATATTAATATTTTCCATTTTTCCTGACATATATTTAATTGGGTCAATTAAAGGGGAAAATTTGCAAAAAATCATATCCTCTCCAACTAAATATTCGTTATAGTTAATCTTTACTAATTCACCATTAATATGATGAGGAATAAATGTATTCAAATTTACTCCTTCAGTTTCACTATTTAGAGGAGTATTTATTTGAACATTCATAATATTTAATACATTACAATATTTTTGTAAATTATTTGGTTCGTCAAAGTTCTTCATTAGCAATATATTGCATTTTTTTTTTAAGTAATTAACTCATTCGTTATTAATTATTATTAATTTTCTTTAATTAAATTAATAATAATTAAATTAATTAATGTCGTTGGATTTAAAAAAGTTCAGTATGAAAAATATAAGTTTCTCACCAACTGAAAATAATGGGCCTGTTATTGTATTAATAGGAAGACGTGATACGGGTAAGAGTTTTTTAGTAAGAGATTTATTATATTATCAACAGAGCATACCCATAGGTACAGTTATATCTGGAACTGAAGAGGGTAATGGATTTTATAGCAGTCACGTGCCAAAATTATTTATTCACAATGAATACAATTCGGGTATCATTGAAAATGTTTTAAAAAGACAAAAGCAAGTTATAAAAGAAGTAAAGACGGAAATAGAAACAAGACGTCGCAGCACAATTGATCCAAGAACATTTTTAATTTTAGATGATTGTATGTATGATGCGAGTTGGACACGTGATAAAATGATGCGGTTATTATTTATGAATGGAAGACATTGGAAAATAATGCTTGTAATTACAATGCAATACCCATTAGGTATTCCACCGAATTTGAGGACAAATATTGATTATGTTTTTATATTGCGCGAACCTTATATTAATAATAGAAAACGGATTTACGAAAATTATGCGGGAATGTTTCCAACATTCGAATCATTTTGTCAGGTAATGGATCAATGTACTGAGAATTATGAATGCCTTGTTATTAATAATAATGCAAAATCCAATAAACTACAGGACCAAATATTTTGGTACAAAGCAGACGCACACGGTAGTTTTAAACTAGGTTCAAAAGAATTTTGGGAAATTTCTAAGAGTATGGAGGACGCTGAAACTGAAGAACAATATGACCCATCTGCTCAAAGGAAAAAAAGTAATGGACCCCGTATTAATGTGAAGAAACAGCGATGGTAATGGTAATTACATTGTAATAACTAATAAAATTGAATGTAATATATATTATTACAATGTATATTACATTGTAATAATAAAATGATAGAACTAAAACACATTTACAATAAACTACCACAAGAATTATGTGTATACATTCAAGAATTACACTATAGCCATTATCATTATCGTTTTATGAAAAAAAATAAGAAACAAATAGAGTTGAAAGGTTTATTAAGTGCTCTAAATAATATTCCAATTGTGGATGAAGATAATACTTCAAAGACAGAACGTATAAAATATGTAATACAATTATCAAATTGTAATTGTTGTGTTAAACATATTACACATAGACCTTCATTATTAGAATATTATAATGGATATGTGCCGGAGTATGATACTAAACATATTTCGTATTATTCGTGTAAATGTAAATGTAAATATTATATGGATACTTTTTGTTGGATAGATAATGATGAGATTGTTAATTGTAATAATAATAATAATAATAATAATAAGCGAAAACGTAGTTATACTTGGTCTGGTTGACATTATGAATAACCTTATTCAGTATCTATATTTGGACTACCATCATCCAAATCGGTAATTTCGTCTTCGTCTTCTTTCCCCATAACTGTTTTTTTCATCCATTTCATCAATTCATCAATTTCAAATATGCCATTAATATAAATGAAAAGTGATATCAACACCAACCATAAATAGCCATATATTACATTTAATTGGTATGCTAAAAATGATGCATATAACATTATCGCTAACGCAAAATATCTATATTTTTTCACATCTTTGCCTATACATAAATATATGGCGAATGCTGTTAATAAAAAATATTTTGTTTTCAATGCCAAAACATTAGCATAAATATTGTGTATATAATAAAACAGTTTCATTAATATATATAGATATTAATATTAATGAATTTATGAAATAATAATTTTACAAATCTTTAATTATTTGTTATTTGTTGTAATTTTTATATTATTCGAGTCAAACAGCTGGGTTGCAATATCAGCAGATGTTGGTAAAGCGGCTGGTTTATTATTTTGTTGATTCGGCATAATTACATCATCATCTGGTATAGAATCATAATCTACTTCCCTAACATTTACTAGGTTACCATTATCATCTAATATTTGGGTTAAAACATTCCCCGAATCTTCAGCCTTCTTTATATTATCTTCAATCGCCTTCTCTTTTGCATCTCTAATGCGAGATTCAAATTCATCTTTTGCGGCAGCATCATTCTTTTTCTTTTCAGACATTAAATCATTCAAATCTTTTTCTAAATATTCTACACGACCTGTTTTATATGCATCGGGATCCCACGGCATCCATAAACCTACAGGGCCGACGTATACATCGTGATTTGGGTCTTGTTCTCTTAATGTTTTACACCTAATCTCTGCTTCTTCTTGTGTAGAATATACACCTCTTACTTTCATACCTCTAACATTTGTTTGAAATTTATGAGTGCTGTTATATACTTTATCCAAATCATCTTGCTTGTTTTCTAAAAATGTTTTGTAATCATCAGATACAGTAAAGTCAACAATATTTTTAACTTCTTCCTTTAAGAAATCTTTTAAATCATTATTTACTACTTCAACATCTAAATTATGTTTATATGCCACAAAATTAAGAAAAGTTTGGAATTTATCTATTGATTTTGACATATCCCAATTTTTTACAAAAGATTCGAAATAAAACAGTTCACGTTGTTTTATATGTTTCTCGGGGGATACAAATGAGACACATACAAATTTTTGCCCTGCAATTGGTCTATCCTCGTCTAAAAGGTCTACGCTAGTATTCATATCTACTTTAGTATTCATTATAGTTATTTATAATTATTATATTTAAGTAATTATTAATATAATTAATAATAATTGCAAAAAAATATATTATTATATTATATTATAATGGAAATGTTTGACCTTGGTGAATTTATGAAAAGATTAATTAAGTATTTAGTGGAAGGTTTAATTGTTGGTATTGCGGCTTTTGTTATTCCTAAACAAAGTTTGAAACTTGAGGAGGTTGCCCTTATATCATTAACTGCGGCTGCTACTTTCAGTATTTTAGATACGTATATCCCTTCTATGGGTGTATCTGCACGCAATGGCGCTGGTTTAGGTATTGGCGCTAATTTAGTAGGTTTCCCAGTTGGTCGTTAAATTATAAAAAATTGAATTATAATAAATATTAGTTGGTATTTATTATATTAAAATAAATGACATTCTTATTGTCTATTCAATCATTCAGAAAGTTATGTGTAAATGAAAACATAAAAAAAAAACATTTACGAACGATGAAAAAGATTGGTGAACGTCCAATCCAAAAATATCCGGCAAACCAATTTTGTGATGATTTACAATATAAATTATTTCCATTACTTAATTGTAGTTCAAGTAATTCAGGTAATATATTAGTAATATCATCAACACTAACAGATGAATATAATAAATTGTTAGACAGGCATTTGCCATTTGATAATACAACACGTAGCATAAAGCAAATAAAGCAAATTATTTTATTTCCATATATTGACAAAAATGAAGTTGATTTAGGTGACTTATTAGTAATATCGTCATCACTGGTGGATGAATATACTAAAAACATTCGTCATCATTTGTCAATTGATAATACTGCAAATCGTAAAATAAAGCGATTAATTGAAGATATAAATAGTAGCGTGATTATTGAACGCGCGATTAGTGTGAACAACGTGAATAATACAGTAATCAATATAAATAAAAAAATAAATGTATTAAATTGTTACATAGCATATTCAACAAACCAAATTGCATTAATCGTTATAAATCGATTGATGCAAAATTATACAAAACAAATATCAATATTATTAGAATATACAATACTCCCAAGAGAAATGGTTAAACATATTATTGGTTTTATGGGGTTTTATCCAAGTGTAATAGATTGCCTGATGGCAAATATTGATGTGTTGCCGGTATTGAAGTACAATTTGTAGATAATGTTAGATAAATGGTGTAAAAAATAAATATAATCTATATGGTAGGAACAAACTCCCAATCTAAATCGTTACATATTTTTTTCCATATTACGTCTTGTTCCATCTTTTTTTCCCGGTCTTTTAACATTGGGAAAAAGGGTAAAAATTGTTTCTGATCTAAAAGCTCACATAATTTATATACAGTATAATAATAATTCAAAAAATTTACACGATCATCAGGGCAATGTTTGGCATAGGGCGCTTGTATCTCCATAAAAAGATTACATAATGTATCTTCTAATTCAGGTGTCATTATTGGGGGTTTAATGCCAATTATATCTTTTATGAATGGTATATGCTCATAGTATTTATTATGTCCTAATTTTTTTAGTATTTCTTTTGCTTTGCTGTTTGTCAAATTTTTCAATTCAACACGCTCTTTTTTTATTTGGTTCTTTATTTCATCTACTACTACTTCTGGTATTTGAGTTGTTTCTTTTGCTTGAAATTGCGCTATTATTTCTCTAAAATGATTAATTCTTTTATAAGCATAAAAACATACTTCTTTAGGGGGTTCTTTGTAAGAAGATTTTTCACTTTCAATTACAAATGGGACATTTCTATAACAAACATTGCATACCATTATTCCTTCATCGTCTACAGGTATCAACTCTCCTTCTTTGCAAAAAGAACAATTCTCATCAACAAACGTATAATCATCTATATGTAAAAATGAATCACTTAAATTAGTAAAATATTTTTTAACGCTGTCCTTTTTTTCTATTTGTGTTTCTAACATTTCTTCATTTTTAATACCAAAAAATATATTTAATGTATTTACATTCGAAATTGTTTCACAACTAATACCTATATTCTTTTTATCTTCGAAATAATCAAATATATATTTTGAATTGTCTAAATAATATTTTTTTTTTTGTCGAGATAATTCTTTTTTTTGCAACTTAATCTCATTTAATTTTTCTCTAATATCTTTCTTTTTTTCATTTCCAACAGTTTCATTCAAACATTTTTTTAAAGTATTTATTTTTTCATTTAATTCAGGAATAACTTCTTTATCATTATTATTAAAGAACTCTATCATTTCATTATGTTTTGTGTCTAATGTTGCTGCTTTTATTTCATCCACGATTACCTTTTTATTTGTCTTCGGTTTAAATGAAGGCATACAATAATTATTAATATATTTATATATTGTTTTATGTTTAATTTGTAATAATAATATTTCTATTTATTTTAATGAGCACTATTATTTCTATATCAATTGATGATATTGAATATAAAAAAATGTGCTTTGTTTTCAATGCTATAAACGATGGTTGGTCTATTTCAAAAGATAACGAATGTTATATTTTCAAGAAAAAACACAGAAATAAAAGAGAAGTTTTCACCGATACATATTTGCAAGAATTTATATGTAACAATTTAAAATTACGCGATTAACATAAGAATTATTATTTTAATTATTACATTTACACCAACTAAAATTTAATATTTAATTGTTTAATTAAATATTAATTTCAAAATTTTTTTCTTAAGGTATATTATAAAATATGGGTGGTGGTCTAATGCAACTCGTAGCCTATGGCGCACAAGACGTTTATCTTACTGGTAATCCTCAAATTACTTTCTGGAAAGTGACATACCGTCGCTATACCAACTTCGCGATGGAATCTATTGAACAAACTTTCAATGGACAAGCCGATTTCGGTCGCCGTGTAACTTGCACAATCAGCCGTAATGGTGATCTTGCTTACCGCACATATCTTCAGGTCACTCTTCCTCAAATTGACCAAACTCTATCTACCGGTAATGTTTATGCTCGCTGGTTAGATTTCCCCGGCCATCAACTTGTTTCTCAAGTTGAGGTTGAAGTTGGTGGTCAACGCATCGACCGTCAATACGGTGACTGGATGCACATCTGGTGCCAACTTACTCTTTCCGCTGAACAACAACGCGGATACTACAAGATGGTCGGTAACACCACACAACTTACTTACTTGACTGACCCTTCTTTCGCTGATGTTAACGGACCTTGCGGTGGTAACGCCCCCGTAAATGTTTGCGCTCCTCGCAATGCTTTACCCGAAACTACCCTTTACATTCCTCTTCAATTCTGGTACTGCCGCAACCCCGGTCTTGCCCTTCCCCTTATTGCCCTTCAATACCACGAAGTCAAAATCAACCTTGACCTTCGCCCCATTGACGAGTGCTTATGGGCAATGAAAACCCTTACCGAAACTTCCAGCAATCAACAAGTCACCGCCGCCTACAACCAATCCCTTGTAGCCGCTTCCCTTTACGTTGATTATATCTTCCTTGATACCGATGAACGCCGCAGAATGGCACAAAACCCTCACGAGTACCTCATCGAACAACTTCAATTCACTGGTGATGAATCCGTTGGTTCTTCCTCCAACAAGATCAAACTCAACTTCAATCACCCCTGTAAAGAACTTGTATGGGTATGCCAACCTGATGCCAATGTTGATTACTGTGCCGCCTACACCGGTGGTGAACTCCTCTACAAAGTATATGGTGCCCAACCTTTCAATTACTCCGATGCCGTTGATGCCCTCCCCAACTCCCTCCACGCATTCCAAACTGCTGCCAAGGCCGAGCACACCATATCTGGTGATGTCTTCGAGGATTTCGGTTCTAGCGCTGGTGTTGCTGCTACCTCTGATGCCGCCACTTTCGTTCTCGGTGAAGCCGCCCTTGACATGCATTGCTGGGGTGAAAATCCCGTTGTTGTTGCCAAACTTCAACTTAATGGCCAAGACCGCTTCTCTGAACGCGAAGGCACATACTTCGGTGATGTCCAGCCGTTCCAGCATCACACCCGTGCCCCCGACTCCGGTATCAATGTGTACTCCTTCGCCCTCAGACCCGAGGAACACCAACCTTCCGGCTCTTGCAATTTCTCCCGCATTGATAACGCCACCCTTCAACTTGTTCTTTCCAATGCCACCGTATCTGGAACCAACACCGCCAAGGTACGTGTCTATGCCACTAACTACAATGTGTTACGCGTAATGAGCGGTATGGGTGGTTTGGCGTACTCAAATTGATCGAATTAACTAAAAATTTGTGACCTACAACCATAACAAAATATAAAAATAATTAATTTATAACATTTTTTATAAATTAATAATCATATTAACCTAAATATTTGTTTCATTCTTTGATTTTCGGTAGTCAGCAAGTTCTTTTGCTCTTTTTTGCTTATACTCTTCATCGCCATATCTCTCTTTCAATTTCTCACGTTGTTTTTGCTTCCTAAAGCGCGCTTCTTCACGTTTTTCATCGGTTGTTTTTTAATCACACCCATCATAATATAAATAAATACGTTCAACTAACTCTGCATTTTCATCATTTTCTATACGTTTCATTTGTTTTTCTATTTCATCTTTTAACACATATAACCTATTGGCGATT
>Ga0233426_10001754_pt1 | contig 19158 bp, 23 predicted proteins | sample SI_118_April2016_6_FD_179875 | JGI IMG/M metagenome (GOLD analysis project Ga0233426, IMG submission 179875) | Seawater microbial communities from Saanich Inlet, British Columbia, Canada - SI_118_April2016_10_MG | ecosystem: Environmental > Aquatic > Marine > Inlet | place: Canada: British...
AAAGATAAATTAGGCTTTAAAGGTGACTTAAATGCCTTTATGGAATTTATGCGTAGCGATAAACAATTTTACTACTCAGCTGATGAAGCCGGTAAAGCACGCTACTTAAGTGAAGCAGTAGCGCTTATTGATGACATGAAAGGCCGTTTAGACACTTTGTTTTTAACCAAACCTAAAGCTGAATTAAAAGTGAAAGCGGTTGAAGCCTTTAGAGAAAAGTCTGCGGGTAAAGCATTTTATCAATCGCCTGCGCCAGACGGTTCTCGTCCAGGAATATACTACGCTAACCTTTACGACATGGAAGCAATGCCAACGTATCAAATGGCGGCACTTGCTTATCATGAAGGTATTCCGGGGCATCATATGCAAATGGCCATAAAGCAAGAGCTTGAAGGAATGCCAATGTTCAGAAAGTATGGTGGTTACACGGCTCACACTGAAGGTTGGGGTTTATATTCTGAAATGATCCCGAAAGAAATTGGCTTATATCAAGACCCTTACTCTGACTTTGGCCGTTTAGCGATGGAACTTTGGCGTGCATGTCGTTTAGTCGTTGATACCGGTATTCATACTAAAAAATGGACACGTGAACAGGGCATTGCATATTATGTCAATAACACGCCTAACGCTAAGTCTGACGCTGTTAAAATGGTTGAACGACATGTAGTAATGCCTTCTCAAGCAACAGCTTACAAAATTGGTATGCTTAAAATAGTTGAGCTTCGTGAAAAAGCTAAAAAAGCATTAGGGGCTAAATTTGATATACGTGAATATCACGACATTATATTAAAGAATGGTCCTGTGCCATTAAACGTACTTGAAGATTTTGTTACTGAATATATAGCGTCAAAAAGCTAAATCATTTATGTGATTTCATCAATAAAGCCACTAATTAAGTGGCTTTTTTTTCAATGGCACTATAAGTCAGATAAGGGGCTTTTCACACCATTGGCACCATGTTCAATAACATGCGTATATATTTGAGTGGTTCGAACATCAGAATGACCTAGCTGTTCTTGAACTGTTCTAATATCAGTGCCTCTTTGTAAAAGGTGAGTCGCAAATGAATGCCTTTAGAATGATAAGTAACATGTTTCTTAATTTCAATGTCTTTCGCTGCTTGATTTACTGCTTTTCTTAAAACAGTACTGTGAACATGATGACGTCTTATTTCACCTGTTTCAGGGTCTGCACTTAATCGTTTTGACGGGAAAAGAAATTGCCACATAAATTGCTTAGGTGCATTAGGGTATTTACGTTCTAATGCATTGGCTAGCCAAACACCTGAAAACTGTTCGTTTACAATGTCTTTTTGAAAATATGCTTTTACTAATTCCATTTGAGTTTTAAGGGGGGCTACTAACTCTTTTGCTAGTGTAACCCTTCGGTGTTTTCCTCCTTTTCCATTCCAAACACAAACACAATGATAATCAAAATCAATGTCTTGGACTCTTAGTTTTACAACTTCCATCAGTCGTAACCCACTGCCATACATTAACTTACACTGCAAATCGTAGGGTTCACGAATAGCTTTTAATAGTTGAGAAACTTCGGTTTGAGTTAATACTGTTGGCAGTTTTGGCGTTACTCTACTCTTATTGAAATTAAGCTCTAATGTTAGTGGTTTGTTTAATATTTTTAGGTACAAAAATGCTAAAGCATTTAACGCTAATGCTTGAGTTTTAGGTGCAACGTTCAATTCATTTGATAAAAAAGTGAGAAATTTTTCTACTTCAATGTCGTGTAACATATTTGGATGTTGCTTATGATTGAAATTGATAAAAGCTTTTATCCAGTAAATATAAGATTCAATCGTTCGTTTAGCGTATCGTTTCATTCTCATTTTTTCAGTGATATAAGCAAGAAAAATGGAAGACATAAATAATCCTTTATTTATATTGTACTGTTTATATATACAGTTTAGTGTAAATCCTACTTTCTGCAAAAGAAAGTGTGTATTTTGCCTACTTTCACAAAAATAATTAAAAACTGTTGCTAGACTATTGAATTTTTTGGATAAACCCATTAGCGTAGACTCTTATTTAAACGTAGCGTAAAAATTAGTGCTTGTGATAAGTGCGCATTTTGCCTACTAATAAGCTGTTAGCACTACTACGGGGTTTAGAGTTTGATTCTCAATAAATTGAAATGGATTTCGGTCTTCTTTATTTTAGTTTTTTCTGGTTATTGGTCTATTCTAGAGTTTCCATCTTTTTTGTATTCTCATAAGTACATTAATAAAAATTTAGTTATTCATAGTGATGAAGTTCTTCCACAAAATATAAAATCAATTACTGATGAAGTCCTCATACGTTTAAAAAAATCTGAATTATATAGCCCTAATAAAACGTATAATGTTTATATCCCAACCGATTATTGGCGTTGGGGACTTGTTTCAATGCCCATTGGGTATCAACATGTGGGTGCTTTCTGTATTGGATATAACCATAATGTTTTTTTTCGTCCATCTGTGATCGCTGAAAATAGAATAATTCCACCCTGGGGTGAGCTGGCTGATTCTAAAGAGCGAGATTTAGTTTATTTCATCACTCATGAGCTTGGACATGCCATGATCTTTGACCGAGTCGGGGTTATTTCAAATTTCACGGAATTACCTCAATGGATGCAAGAGGGCTATCCTGACTATATAGCCAAGGAATCATTCGACTTCGAAGATAATTTACAACAATTTAAAAATAATGAATGGCGGTTAACTGAAGAATCAGGGTTGTATGTTCAATATCACTTATTTGTCTCGTTACTTATTGATAAGAAAGGCTACAAGCTTGAAGAGCTTTTGAAAAACGCTCCTTCTAAAGCCGAAGTAATCAAAATATTAGAATCTTATAGCGGTAAAAAGTAGTGCTAACAAGTCACTCAAAAGGACAAATAACAGTTGGCTATTTACTCCTTCGTCGTCTATTTTAGCCAACCATTATTTGCCTCTTAGTGAGGCGTTAAGGTCACAAAGATGAATTTTTCTAACATTAAAGTTTTTTTGATTTTATTATCTTTAACGGCACAAACGGCTCCATCCATCGCAGCTGTTTTTAATGCCGATACGATAGAAGGCGTAGAGGTTGAAATTCGTCGGCCGGATAATGGTATTTACCCATTAATCATTTTTTCCCATGGAATGGGAGCATGTCCAGCTGATTACGCTGGCATTCAGGACCGTCTCGTTAATGCTGGTTATATAGTAGTTTCACCGAAACATGCAGACTGTATTTCAGGCAACACAACGCCTGATGTATCATGGCGCGAGCCAGAAAAGTGGACAGAGACAACTAATAGCAATCGAAGAAATGACTTTCATAAGCTGCTAGGTGCATTACCCTCTAGTACTTATGCTCAGTACACCAAGACCTTTAAGCAAGTAGGTTGCATGGGGCATTCTATGGGTGGCTATACCTGCATGGGGCTGGCCGGCGCCTGGGATTCATGGAAGCGAAATGAAGTCATTTCTATTGCATTGCTCTCGCCATGGAACAAACCCTATGCGGTGCAAGACAGAATTAGCAATATGACTAATGTTAAAACTCTTTATCAAGGTGGTTCAAAAGATCGCCCAATATCACCTAGCTTAATTGAACCAAATGGCACTTTTGATAAAACTAAGCCATCAAAGTATTTACAAATATTTAAACGAGCTAGGCATTCATCCTGGACTGATGGAATTTTAGCCAAACGATTCCACGAAGAAATGAGCTACTACATCACTTCATTTTTTGATTTGTCACTCAAAAGTAGTCGTAAAGAAAATCTCGAAATAAAAAAGTCGAAGGTAACGGATCTAAAGTTTAAACACTGAGGTGAGGGCAATATATCAAGGGTGCCAATGTAACCTTAACAAGCTGTTCAAGCGGGACAAAAAACAGTTGGCTTTTTGTTCACTATGTTCACTTATTTTAGCCAACCATTTTATGCCTGTTAATTGGGCGTTAGCTGCTTTAAGCAGTATCATTCAATATACGGAGATAATAATGAAAAAATTAATCGGATTAGTTGCTTTATTTGGCTTTATTACAATTGCTCAAGCAAATGATAACTTTACAGTGAACGCAAAATTTTATAATAACCAAAAACTAATTGGTTCACCAACTTTAGTCGTTAACCCAAACAAGGAAGCAACGATTTCAATTGATGATTTATATAGTTTTTCTCTTACATTGGCACCAGTTGATGATTCAACGGTAAATTTGACAACGGAATTAGAATTAGGTGGAGAGCATATAGCACCATCACTAGTTGTGGAGCTAGGTAAAGAAGCAACTATAAATATTGGTGGGAAAGAACTTTCAATTATAGTCAATAAATCAAGTAGCTAACAAGTTGCTTAAACGGAAAAATAACAGTTGGCCATCGCTCCGCGATTATAGCAAACTATTATCAGCCCCTTAAATGGGCATTATATTTTTCATCAGGATTTGAATTTAAATGGACGTTGTAATGTTATATCCAATGTTTTCAATGGTGCTTTTAACTTTTATTATTGCTTGTATCGCGGTCAAAGCCAGGTTCACTAGCGTTAAAAATAAAACGGTAAGAGCTAAGTTTTATAGTTTAATGAATGGTCAGGAAGTTCCTGACATTATCACGAAAACTACACGTAATTTTAATAATCAATTTGAAGTGCCTGTATTATTTTACGTGGTATGTTCTTTATATGTTTTCTGGGAAATTAATAGTTATTTTGCTTTAATCATCGCTTGGTTATTTGTTGCTTTACGTATTGTGCATTCATATATCCACTTAACTTATAACCATGTTTTACATCGTATGCTTACGTTCTGGTTTTCATTGTTATGCGTTATGGCGTTGTGGATAAATTTGTTGCTACAAAAAATATAACAAGTAATTAAACAGGGAGTAAAAACAGCTAGCTGTTTTTACTCCGTTCAATATTTTAGCCAGCTATATTATTTCACCTTAATGTGAGCGTTAGGTGGGAGATTATGTCTTTATTTTAAACTGCGAATTGGAATTTTTTTATGAAAAAACCTTACTTAAAAGAAGGTTATCCCTTGAATTTTAAGATTATACTTATATCTACAATTTTAGTTATGCCTGCTTTTGCTCAGGATAAACAACCTGCAACTAAGCAAGCTACATTAAGCATTCAAAACTCTTCTTGTTTGGACTTGTTTGAATCAAAAAAATTTACAAATGCAATTGAACATTGCCATAAAGAGGCTAGAAATGGGAGTGTTAAAGCTTCAGAAGTTTTAACTCAAATATATTATACCAAAGGGGAATGGTTGAATTACTTCAAAGCTTTTGAGTGGGCAAAAGTTGCAAGTGATAAAGGAAGCGTTAATTCTCAGGCTATGCTGGGACTCATGTATTTACGTGGAGACGGCATCACAAAAAACACTGTGAAAGCACAACATTACATACAATTAGCCATAGATAATGGTAATAAAGGTGCATTGGAACTTAGGAAACTAATGAAACGTGCTGGGCTATGGCGAAAACCCACCTAAAAAGGCGCTCAAGAGGGGAAATATAAAATTGACTATTTATTCCCTTCAACAATTTTAGCCAACTATTAATACCCCTTTATTGAGGGGGGAGGCTTATAAATCAAATATCAGCATTTAAAGGTAATATAAAATGAAAGTATATTTATCTGGTGAAATTCATATCGATTGGCGCGATCGAATCATCAAGGCTGTGACGCTCGAAGTTTTAATGTGACTTTCATTTCAACAAATACTAACCATGAATAAAGCGATGTCGCTGGTGATTTTTTGGGTGCTGAAAGTAAGCAGTTTTGGCATGACCACAATTTAGCGAAAGTAAATTCAATTCGTATTCAAAATGCTATCAAATTATGTGATTTAGCTGTAATTCGATTTGGTGACAAATACAATCAGTGGAGTGCAGCATATGATGCAACAGCAAAGGCTTGGGCAATATCACCAGAGTAAGTTGTTGAAATTATTGCTTATACGATCGAACCACAATAAGGCTAAAAAGCGCTGAAGTAGAATTTCGGACGCTCCCCGATTTTTTGCTCTAGCGTTTAAGGCAACAATTTTTTAAACTTTGGGGTAAGCGCTTTACTATATTAACACGGCGTTAGGTGAGTCTTTAGTGTCGATTAAATTAAAAGGAATTTGTAAATTGTTAGAACCATTCATAGTATTAATCACAGCCACTGCACTTTTACTAGGCTCTCCCGGCCCAGCACCTTTGGCTTTAGCTGCTACTGGCGCGACGTTTGGCGTGAAAAAAGGTATTCCATTTTTAGCTGGGATATTATTTGGCCTTAGTGTTGCAATTATTGGAGCAACGGCTGGATTGGTCGCTCTATTTTCTCAATTCCCTAACTTTCGTTTTGTTTGCCAAATTGCTGGAGGTGCTTACATGCTATATATCGCCTATAAAATAGCGTCAGCTCCAGTGATTACTTCACAAGGAAATCAAGTAGCTCCAAGCTTTAAAGATGGATTCATTCTTAATCTACTAAACCCGAAAGCTTATGCTGCTTTTTTAGCTATATTCTCTAAATTTCTTTTACCTTTCTCTGATATTAATATTGGTTATATTATGACAGGCTTAACTTGCCTAGTGGTTGCCACAGTAGTCGATGCATTGTGGTTGATATTTGGTGGCCTATTGCGTCCAGTTTTCTCAAAACCCAAGCAAGCCAGAATCATTCGTATTATATTTGCGGCATTAATGCTTATAGCTGTCGTTTATACATTGGTATAAATTCACCAAACAAGTAAGTCAAGTGCTACAAATAAAGCTTAGATTTTGAGGCTAACTACACATTTTTGTAATAAATATCAGACTCTTAGTTGGGTTTTTGCCATATTTTTAAGGATTAATGTATGATTCAGAACATAATTATTCGCCCAGAGTGTAATAATGATATTGATGCTATTGAAATTATCACTATTGACGCTTTTAAAAATCATCTTCATAGTAATCAAACAGAACATCAAATAGTAACTACTTTACGTGACGATGGTGCACTTTCTGTGTCATTAGTTGCAGAGGTAAAGGGCGATGTGGTCGGTCATATCGCCTTTTCCAAAGTTAAAATAGACAATAAATTCATTGATTGGTATGGGTTAGCTCCAGTTTCTGTTAAACCAGAATATCAAAATCAAGGTGTTGGTACACAATTAATACTTTCAGGCTTAAATGCTATTCGAGAGTTAGGTGCTAACGGTTGTGTGCTTCTGGGAGAACCAGAGTATTATAATCGATTCGGTTTCAAAGCCCTTAGTGACTTAGTGTTCAAAGGAGTTCCACCAGCTTACTTTCAAACATTACTTTTAAGTGGTGAAATGCCAAACGGAATTATTGAGTACCATAAGGCTTTTGAATAAAAACCGTTAACAAGGTAGGCAAGAAGGAAGATTTACAGTTGGCTGTTACACTTCCTTGATAATTATAGCCAACATATTATTTGCCTCTTAACTAAGGGGTAGGGAGCTATAGGAATATTGTATTATGTATCTAGGTAAATGTTTATGCGGCAACGTACAAATATCAATAAAGGGTGAAATTAGTGATATTATTCATTGTCATTGTTCTTTGTGTAGAAAAAATAGCGGTACAGCTTTTGCTACCAATGGGTTCATTAACGCTGCTGATTTTGAAATTACTTCAGGTAAAAATAATTTAAGTACGTTCTCTTTTAAACCTGGTCGATATAGGCATTTTTTAGTAGCTGTGGTTCACCTGTTTACAGTTCTAATGAACAAGATTCTGCTCGTTATCGAATAAGGTTGGGTATTTTAGATTCAGATATTATTGAAAGACCTATTTCTCATAATTTTGTTTCTTCAAAAGCAAACTGGGAAGAACTAGATGCTACGCTGCCAAGGTATGATTCATTTGAATCTAGTCGAGAGTAGCTCTCTAACAAACAAATTCATGAGAATAAAAAAGCAGTATACTGTTTGCCTTATTTCACATGCTAGACATATATTTTCAGCCTGTCATAAGGCGCTATGTCGCTAAATTAATATTTTAGACTAATTCATATTTTGGAAAGAAAATGGAAGAACTTAATAAACAGTTAGATTTTATCATTGAGTTAGATCGTCTCAAGGGTGTTTATCGGCAAGCACTGGTGAAGTCAGATAAAAATAGGTTTGAGAATAGTGCAGAGCATAGTTGGCACATCTCATTAACGGCTCAAATACTTCATGAATATGCAGTGGAAAACGTTAATATTTCTCGTGTGATGAGTATGCTACTTATCCATGATATTGTTGAAATTGATGCCGGTGATATGTTTGCTTTTTCATGTGAAAAAGCTCTAAAGGAGCAAGAAGGTAATGAAATTGCAGCTGCGACTCGTATCTTTGGTCTATTACCTGAAAATCAATTTCAAACCTTTAATCAATTATGGCTTGAGTTTGAGAACGCCAAAACTATTGATGCTAGGTTCGCTAAAGCGATCGATCGTGTTTTACCCTTATTACAAAATATGAGGAATGAAGGCGGGAGCTGGGTCAGACATAATGTTAAAAAATCTCAAGTTATCAAACGAAATCTATACCTTGAGGGTTTAGCTCCTCAGTTGTGGTTGTATGTTTGTCAGCAAATAGATCACGCAGTGAAGCAAGGTTGGTTAATTGATGCGTAATCATTTCATATCAAGTCACTCATGAAAGATAAATAACCGTTGGCATTTGCTCCTAAGTCGCTTATTTTACCACTATATTTTTTTGCTTCTTAACGAAGCGTTAGCCATATAAACAAGGAAGTCATACCTGTGAAGTATTTATTAATTTTATCAATTTTTGTCCTCTCTGCTTGTAATTCAACAATAGAACCCCCTTCAAAGTCAGAAGTTACTGATATAGTTCAATTGATTGAAATAGCTAAAAGAAGATTTCCTGAACCTGTAAGAGGGACTTTTCAAATACCGATAAAGGCTACAGGTAGTCAAAATGGTGTAGTATATTTAAACTCAAACTTAGACTATCGTGAACCCACAAGTATTACATTAGCACTCGCACCTTCAACTATTGCAGCATTCACCAGCACTTATAATTCATCACCTGATGTATATTTTAAAAACAAAGTAGTAGAAGTTATGGGACAAGTAGAACGTATTAAAATATATAAGTACAAAAATGGAAAAAGAACTAAAAAGTTTTATTTTCAAACGCATATTAGAGTTACTTCAATAGATCAAATCAAAGTTCTGAGTTGAATATGCCAAGCAAGAATTTAAAGCGTGACTGCTAATCGTCTGCTTGGTTACGCTTCATCATTTTCCAACAATAAAGTGCCTCATAGTGGGGCGTTAAGATTAGTATGCATTCATCAGTAGAAATTATTTGTAAAAACTACTTTCAGTATTTAAACGTTCCGCCAAGAGAGCTAAGTAGTTGGCACTTTTGTGATAATGAAATAGATGCAAATGAGTGTGCAATGTTAGTTTTAAAAAATATAAAAAGGGCAACTTCGCCCTCACTTTGGTGGTATCAATTAAATGATGATCCGTTGCCTAAAGTTGGTGATCTTAATATAGTGACAAATTGGAACGGTGAAGCACAATGCATTATAGAAACAACGAACGTTTCCATCATACCATTTAATGAAATTACAGAAGAATATGCTGAGCTCGAAGGCGAAGGTGACAAAAGTCTTGCTTATTGGAAAAGAGTGCATTGGGACTATTATCATAGAGAACTTAATGGTTCTTCATATACTCCAAGTGAACATATGCCCATTGTTTGCGAAACGTTCAAAGTCGTGTTTAGAACCAAAGAGTAAGTAGGCTAATAGTTTGCTCTGTTTTGCTTCACAATATACCAACAATTTACTAGCCCTTTAGTTTTTCGCTAGTGGAATTTTAGTTTAGAGTAAGGGGAATAATGAAAAATTTTATACTTATCACGATCTTTTGTAGTTTCTCTCTTTATACCAAATTATCCGTAGCTGATAATTTTGAAGGATTAAAGATACCTTTAAGTAAATTAGCCAATGAATATATTGAAAATAATACTTTTGTCGGCATTCAAGTTGCCGTTAGATATGAAAATAAAGAAATATTTAATAATGGATACGGGTTTGCCAATATTAAAGAAAAAATACCTTTTACTAACAATACGATTGTTGCTTTAGGTTCAAATACTAAAACATTCACGAGTACGGCAATTCAATTGCTAGCTAATCAAGAGCTGATTAATTTAAATGATCAAGTAGAAAAATATTTCCCTATTAATACATTTAAAAATAGTAATATTACAATAAGAAACCTTTTGTGCCATACCTCGGGTATTGCAGATATTTATGAAAAAGAAAACTATGGAAACATTAACCATTCTTCTCTGCAAAAATTTTCTAATTTAGTTGATAACTTCCCTAAATCTTCAAATCCGAATGAGAAATATGAATATAATAATACAGGGTATTTATTTCTTGGTCGTATAATCGAACAAGTATCGCAACAAAGCCTTGGTGACTTTTATAGAGAAAGTATCATTGCACCTTTAGGACTATCTAACACACTTTATCTTGGTGATACCTTTTCTCCTTTAAATATGGCTCAGTCCTATGATGAAGATTTTTCACTTTTTAATTCTGAACATGAAGATTATACCGAATATAGAATTGCCCATAGTGCAGGTGCACTTGGGGGGACAATTCATGACTATCTGTTATGGCATCAAAGTATTTTACAAGGGAAGTTATTACTAAAAGAAAATATTCATGAGATGAAAAAACCTTGTATGCTTAATGATGGAAATAAAACTAAATACGGATTAGGTTTGGAAATTAAGCGTGTAGAAGGCTATAACGCTTTTTCACATGGTGGTGCTATTAATGGTTTTACATCAGATGCTTATTATTTTCCTGAACGAAATTTAACTATTGTTTTTGTTTCAAATACTTGGACTAATCCAACTGAATTTCGTGATAAGCTACTTGAGTTGGTCTTAAATTTTGACCTTGATGATGAATAATTCTACTAATAAGTTGCTCAAAAGGGCCATAAAAAGTTTGCCGCACTCGTTACTTACTCATTATAACCAACTTTTTTTTCAGTTTAACCTGTTGTTATATTATCAGGAGTTGTTGTGAATATTAGTGAAATAACCAAAAGTGACTTTGAAAAATTTTGGCCTGTGTTTAAAGAAGTAGTGCTTGCTCAAGAAACCTATGCATTTGACCCGAAAATTGATTTCGAAACAGCATATGATTTATGGTGTTTATCACCACAAAAAGCATATGTAATTAAAGAAAATGGTTTAATACTTGGTTCTTATTATATTAAAGCGAATGCTTCAGGGCCTAGTTCTCATATATGTAATTGTGGTTATATGGTAAGTCCAGATAGTCGTGGTAAAGGTATTGCTCGTAAGTTATGTTTACATTCGCAAGAAATTGCAATAAAACTTGGTTATAGAGCTATGCAATTTAACTCAGTTGTATCTACAAACGAAATTGCCACTAAGTTATGGGTAAAGCTTGGGTTTGACATTATTGGTACTATTCCTAAGGCTTATAAGCATAAAAAACTCGGATTTGTTGATTCCTTCATCATGCATAAACATCTTAAAACATAACAAGTTGTTTTAAAGAACAAATAACGCTTTTTTATTTGTTCAGTACTTATTTTAACCTACTAGTATTTGAGCATTATCAGGCTTTACACGTATAAAATAGGATTGAAGTTTAATGGAAGATCAAGCAATTAAAATTCAACGCAGTACAAAACTAATTAAAGGGTTCATGCTGCTTGTTATATTTATGCAAGCTTTACAGATTTATCAGACAAATGAATTGGACTTTGGTGCTTTAGCTGGTGCTTTTGGGGTTTTATCATTATTTCGCGGTTTACTTCTTTCCCCTTTGTTAATAGCGGCACCAATAAAAAATTGGTTCAAACCTCACTACTCCTTTTCTACAGAAAGCTATAAATACCTTTTATTAGCTTTTATACTAATTATAGTAAGTGTGTTTTAAAAATATGTGTAACAAGTTGTTCAAGCGATACGGCTAAGTATTTCGCTAAATGCTATTCTCAAAATTGTAAATTTACTATTAATCAGGCCATTATTGGGCGTTACCCGTATTCTATGGGTGGGTATATATTCCGTTATAATTGACCACTCAGATTGTTTTCATCAATCCATCATTCCGTTTTAGCTGGAACAGTAAAACTAACGCATTGGACCATCGTTATGGTTCTGCTTTTCAGTACTCTATAACATAAATTCATTGGCCACTTTTAAACAAATAATTAACTTCAGTTGATTTGATCACTTAAGGTTCGATTATTGACTTTAGATGGTAGGTAATTCTTTCTGAGCGTGGGTAATGAGAATTAATTTTGGAAATTAGCCAAAATACCCCTAACTCATTTTGGTCTCTAAATGTCGCGTTTTCCAGATGGAGTTTTTTCATCTCTTCCACTATGAGACTTTGATCACCTCTGCTAAACCAGAATAAAAATGGATAAACAATAACGCTATAACGTATTAACTTGCTTTCATTAGCAAGTTTTAAAGCATCATCTCTTATTTCGATTAAACTATTTAACTCAGATTCTTCAATTAACCAATAATTTGAAGGTGCTTTCTTGGCATTGAATAATTGTTGTTTTATGAAATTGAAGATTGGCCACGTCATATTGGACAACTCGCCCAGGATACATAAATTTATAACCAGCTGAAAAATATTCATATCAATAGTTTTTATGCTTGTATATAGAACAGACTTATCATTTTCAGCCCGTAATACTATTAAACATGCAAGGGCTGAAAGGCCACCAAATTCAGATATTCTATTAATTGCTTTTCTACCGACTTCAGCACGAACAAGCTGGTTAAAATTATCTCGTTCTTGTTCAAAAATAATACGCTGTAAGTCTAAAGGTAAATTTATAAAGAACTCATCGCATTGGTCTTTACTCGACGATAGGTAGTGCAGAGAAGACCAAAGAGGAGAAGAAAATACTTTTGCTGAGCCCTCAACCTTGTCTTCTATAAGAATAATCGTATCGGGATTAGGTGTAGTACCTAGAAAGTAACGGTCATATTTACAGGTGCGATTGTTCTCATAAGGTTCGAAATAGCGTTCCATTTGATTGCCGCATGTCTTTAAGCCGACTTCAGCGCATACCCAATTCAAATAAGTCATAACTCGCAACTTACGTAATTCCTCGGACCATGATTGGCCACTGTTATATTCAAACTTTGATGGGTTATTTTTCATATTTTTGTGCAGTCATTCAACGTCACAGCTTGTTATATAACTATAGATCAAATTTGAGGATCTAATTGAAGCTAAGATCCTCATTGCAGTAATGAATAATCAGAACTACGTTTCAATAATTAATTACTCACTTGTGACTCAGAGATACAACTGATGACAAATGAAAACTTGGAAGAGCAAATACAAGTGCTCGCTTCTGAAATTGAGCAAGACTTATATCAGCATTTTGGCCCTTTGCTTTTTGGCGCTGACTTGTATGCGTCACTTGGATATCCGTCCGGTGATGCATTTAGGCAAGCTGTTTGTCGTAAAACAGTGCCTGTAGAAATATTCTCAATTGAAAATAGACGAGGCAAGTTTGCCTTAAGTCGAGATATTGCTTTGTGGTTAGCACAGCAACGTTTTCAACAATTAACTAAAAAGGAGAAATGATGATGAATTGATTAAATAACAGTATTTTTATGGCGCAGAAACGACAAAAGCCCAAGAGCTGTAACTCGAAAGGCTTCTGAATTTTTCATCGAATTTGACACTCCGATGAAGTAATTTTTGTCTATAGGCTGCAATCTGTCAAGTTTTTCACTGAAAATTGGTTGATTTAGGCCTACCTGCGCCTTTCATTTAACAAAATTGAAAGGCAACAATCATGTTACCCATTGAAAAAATTAGAAATATTATACGCACAAAATTTATATCTATTTGTGCATCTGCTCGGACTATCGCTAAGTTATGCGAATGCTCTCATCAAAGTGTAATTCGAGTTTTAAAAAAAGCCGCTAAGTGTGATTTAACCCATCCTGTGAGTTTGCAATGCACTGACAGAGAAATTACTCAATTACTCTATCCATCCCTACATGAAAAGGTTGGCTCCAAACGTGATCCTAATTATGAGGTAGAGCTGAAAGAGTCACTCAAGAAAAAAGGGAAAAGCCGAACAGTTCAATACCTTGAATACCGAGCAATTGATAAAGAAACTGCTTACAGTAAAACACAATATTTTTACTTAGTGCGTAAATATCTTAAAAAGCGTCATCTAACTATGCGTCAACAGCATCGTGCTGGTGAAGTTGTTTACGTTGATTACGCCGGTACTCGTGTTTGCTATGAAAAAGATGGCAAAAAAGTTTGGCTTAAAGTTTTTGTTGGCTGCCTTGGTGCTTCTAAAAAGCTATTTGCATATGCCACCGTTGGTGAGCGTACTGTTGATTGGATAAACGGTATGGAGCGAATGTTTGAATATTTTGGCGGAGTGACAGAAGTTATTTCTATAGACAATGCCAAAGCATTAGTAACTAAACCTGGGCTTATCGCTGTACTTGTTAAAAATCTAGCTCTTTTTGGAGAGCATTTTAAATCTATCATCGATGCTTGCCGTGTTGGTATGCCGCAAGATAAGTCGCTCGTAGAATTAGGGGTAAAATTCATAACACAACATGCCATTATTCCCATGAATAACGATATGACATTTCATAGCGCTGATGAAATAAATGCTTATTTAGCTATAGCTGTAGAGTCATTGAACAATGGGAAGTTTCAAAAGCTAAATACCTCCAGAAATGAATTGTTTGATCAGATTGAAAAAGCTGAATTGAGACCTCTGCCAAAAACTAAGTTTGAAGTGATTTCTGATTTTAAAATCAATAAAGTTCCGGCTACTTACCACATTTTTCATGGACAACATGAATACTCTGTACCTTATCGCTTGGCTCATGAGCATGTGGAAATTATTGTCAATCAAACTCATTTGAAAGTCATATATCAGCATCAATTAGTGGTTGTACACAAACTTAGTGATGAGATTGGTGGATGTACAACCCTAATAGATCATATGCCACCTCAGCATCAAGCTGAAGCTAATAAAACTAAAGATGAATATCTGAAGTGGGCACAGCGCATTGGTCGAAATGTTGAGGCATATATTGAAGTGCAGTATCAGAGAACGACTAATAGTAAGTCGATTGCAATTGGTAAACAGTGTCAGGCACTAATGAACTTATGCGCCAATAAAGGAACTGATGCAGTTAATAAAGCCTGTAATTATGCATTAATCAATGACATGCCCCCATCAGAAATGGGGTTAGTATTCTCTGCATTAGACGACCTTGACGTACCTCAAGTAAAAACAACTCACCTAATTCATCAAAATATTCGCGGAAAAGATAGCTTTGGAGGTCATCATGATCATTAGAAAAGAAATCGAAAGCAAATTAATAGCACTGAAATTAACGGGCATAAGTGCGGCTTTACACAATCAGTCAGAATCAACAGAATATGAATCTATGGGCTTTTTAGAGCGACTTGATGATTTGTTAGATAATCAGTTGATAGATGTGGCCAATAAACGTATTGCTACCTTGAAGCGCCAAGCTAATTTACGTTGGCCAGGGGCATTGGTAAGTGATGTTAATTATGTACGCCAACGTAGTCTTAAAAAGGCGGTTATTACTAATCTTGCAGAGCTGAAATGGATTGAATCTCATCAACATTTGATTATCACGGGACCAACTGGCACGGGTAAAACACATTTGGCGTGTGCTTTTGCTAATGAAGCAATCCTAAATAAAATTTCCGTAGGATTTTATCGGTATAACGAACTAATGTTGCAACTGATGGCTGCGGATAAGAATGGGGAAATACATAAGTTTCATAAGAAATTGAACCGAATTCAGTTGCTCGTTATTGATGATTGGGGAATATCACCTTTAAGTGCGGCTCAGCGACATTTGATTTTTGAATTAGTAGAATCTAGAGATAAAGCATCTTCTATGATTATTACTTCTCAATACCCCATTACGGCTTGGTATGACGCTTTTCAAGATCCTACGATTGCAGATTCGGTGTTAGATCGTATTGTTCACTCTGCTCACGCTATTGAAATGAAGGGTAAATCAATACGTGAAGCCTTGGGTATAAAAGGAGATGTAAAATGAATATGCATCTTGATAATCGTTATCTTAACGTATTGGGGCAAATCAATTTAGATGATTTGCATATTCAACAGACGTTTGATTATTACCAGAAGCAGTATGAGAAAAATATGTTGGCGCAACAATTTGTCCTAACATCTATTCGTATTTCTGATGAGCTTCGGTTACATCCAGAACCAGTTTTTTGTGATAGAACCATGGGATCACAAATCCCACCTCGTCGTACGTTTGAGGGCGGTGCTATACGAGGAAGCTTGCAACGTTGCGGTCTTATCCGAGCCTCTGGCCATGAACTTTTTCGTGGCTGTGTCATCTTTCCCATTAAGGATGTTAACGGAAATATCATCTCTGCTACTGGTTATCGTATAACCTCACGACTTCGTGACTGGGATACTCCTATTGTTCTTTGGAGAAAGCCTGAGCCTGACGCTTTTATAGACCTTGGTATGTCGAAGGTTAAGGAGATTCTCCATGATCAAACCTACCACTAGTCACATTTGGCGATGTGTTAAATACTACCTGCAACTTTGCCTCGCAAGGGGGCAAAGTACAGACACCGTACGCGGTAAAAAATCAGGGCTTAAAAAGTTCACTATTTGGTGTTGGAAAAATGGCATAAGAAACATCGAACAAATCGATCTAGATTTGATGGATGATTATATGGATTACATTCAAAGCTACCGAAAAGAACTTGATGGAGAACCCTTAAGTTTGGCACAAAAGCGTAACCTGCTGACGTTTGTAAAAACTTTTGTTAAGTACATGTACGTTAAAAAGCTATTACCTGAGCATTCATTAGCTCATATGGAGTTGCCAAGTAGAGGTTTTCTACCACCTAGAGCCATTTTTAGTATTGATGAGATTGAAAAGATACTGGCTCAAACACTTTTATTTGGCATAACGGGGTATCGAGATAGAGTAATTCTGGAAACTTTTTTTGCTGGTAGTATACGACGAGGTGAACTCGTGAAACTTGATTTAGGTGATGTAGATTTCCAAAGTCAGCTGCTTCGGGTTTCTGGTAAAGGCAACAAGGTACGATATGTTCCTATTAGTGATCGGGCTTGTGAATGGCTCACACTATATATTAGTAAAATTCGTCCTAAGTTTGCATCTATTGGTTGTTGCAATGCGTTGTTTTTGGCAAATAATGGCAAACGATATGTACCTGGTAAATTATCAGATATGGCTTCCCAGTATGTAAAGTTGGCAGGGATAAATCGCAATGGAGCTTGCCATTTGTTTCGTCATTCAACTGCCACTGAAATGCTGGATAACGGTGCTGATCTACGCCATGTTCAAGAAATGCTTGGTCATGCAAGCATCTCTACCACTCAAATATATACTCATGTTAGTCGTAAAAAATTAACCAGTGTGTATAACAAAACCCACCCATCAGCTCAAAAAAGTAGCGGTTTATTTGATTGATGGTTAAATGGAGGAAGTTAATATAAAAAACTGAACAAGGATGTTCTATTTTAACTAATTTCTCAAATTAATTTTGATTATGAAATGTCGTATATTTGCACTATTTAGATGTCGTATGTTTGCATTGTTTAAATGTCGTATGTTTGCTATATTTAGGTTGTGTAAATTGGAGTTTTATTATGACAATAGCGAGTAAAGTAAAAACGAGGATAAATCGCTCAAAGCGATATGTATTTGCTCGTGCTGATTTTACTGATATTGCAGGATATGACCAAGTAGGACGCGTACTCAAAAAGCTAGTTGATGCAGGAGATTTATTACGTATTGGCTATGGCCTTTATACCAAAGCAAGAGAAAACCGTATCACAGGTAAGTTAATGCCTGCATCCCCTGCGGGTGCTGATGGTGTGATATTAGAAGCCATTGAAAAACTGGGCATTGATTATAAGTTCGATGAATTCTCACAACGAAGCATTGATGGTGATAGCCTTCAAATCCCCGCTTCATTTCAAATCATTACCAATAATCGTTTCAAACGAAAAATTGTTGTAAGTAATAGAGCCATCAATGCCAATTGATAGTAGTTTGTTTTTAGATGTTTCTGATACATTGGGTATGGGTAATCCTGCCATAGTTGAAAAAGATTATTATGTTGTTGCGCTACTAAAGGTACTGTCTGAGTTATCATCAGATACGCATTCATTGGTATTTTCGGGTGGTACGGCATTAGCTAAGTCAGGTATTAAAACCCACCGAATGTCAGAAGATGTTGATATTAAAATCATCCCTAAAGACTTATTGGCAGAAGTATCAAAAACTCAAAAAAGAAAAGCAAGAAGAGAACTGCATCATCAAGTTTTCGATATTATTCATTCGAATGATTTATTGACTATTGAAAGTAAGCCTATAATTTTTGATGAGTACCGATACCAGCAATTTGATATTCGCTATCCTCAAGCTCATTCAATCGTTCCATGTTTACGGCCCTTTATTAAACTAGAGCTGATAGAAACCTTGCTGTATGACGAAATAAATCAAAGAGAGATATCTTCATTAACTAATGAAGTGATGCAAGAAGCACCAGAAGTCGAAACAATGGACTTTACCAGCATCATTAGTACACAGGCTGAAAAGCTAATTTCAATGCTGAGAAGAACGGCTAGCTTCACTCGCGATAATCAAAGAGATGACGACCCCGCATTAATCCGACACATTTATGATACTTACTACATTCAACAATCCAATCATGCAGATATTGAAATAGTCGTTCCATTGGTTACTAAAGTGATAGCTGAGGATGTTGCTCGGTATGGAAATCAACATGAAGAGTTTGTTCAAAATCCTATTGCTGAGTTAATGTATGGCTTGAAAATATTGGAAGAAAATAAGCTATATGAAGAGCGGTTTAACCAGTATGTTGTGCCAATGGTTTATGGCGATATTATAGTAACCTGGCAGGACGCATTTGGTGTCTTCAAGTTGTTTGCTGAAAAAGTTTTAAATAAAATTAGTAAAAACAAAAGTTAAATCATAGGGTTTGTAGTTAGGTAAGCTGGATCGTAAAGCGTACTAATGTATATGCAGGCACGATACTATGATCCAGTTA
>Ga0233426_10001758_pt1 | contig 19114 bp, 18 predicted proteins | sample SI_118_April2016_6_FD_179875 | JGI IMG/M metagenome (GOLD analysis project Ga0233426, IMG submission 179875) | Seawater microbial communities from Saanich Inlet, British Columbia, Canada - SI_118_April2016_10_MG | ecosystem: Environmental > Aquatic > Marine > Inlet | place: Canada: British...
ATCCCGGAGCGACAGACTTCACATTAAGTCAAACATTTAGACACGGACACGCACTTAGTAGCCTCGCGCAGCAAGTTATCAGCAATAATGAAAACAGAGTTGATATGTTGTCAACCTCATCAGACTTTGCTCCTCAAACAAAAGTCTCATTTGAGACCAAAAGCTTTGAGAAGCCAAACACTTCTGAGAACATAAGACTTTGGTGTGAGGCATCACCAGACAATTCTATAAATGACATAGCGATATTGCTAAGAACATTCTCATCCTCAGTTGCCATTGAGTTAGAGCTTCTTCAAAAGCGCATACCTTACCGAATGAGTGGAGGTAGAACACTATTCAACCATCCTGAAATTGGCTCTCTAATCGCTGCGATGTATATCGCTAAAGACTCACTTGAAAGTCAGAGCGAAAAGGATAGGTATAAATATGCATCTGCGTTTTTGAGATATCCCGCTAAGGGGGTGGATGGAAAAGAGATTTCAGAAATTGTTAAGTTGATCGCCCGCAACCCAATGAGCGCGAGTAACACAATTCGAGTTAGGTCAACTAACGCAGATCTACCAGCATATGCGCGAAGAGCACTGTCCGATAAAGCCGATTTGTGGCAGTGGTTAACAATGCTTTCTGAGAACAAAGCGAGTGAGATATCTAAGATTTTCATGGAAAAGACTGGTGTACACCAATACATCATGGCAACAGAAATGAAGGCTGAAAAACAAGAAGAAGTGAACGAGCTTTTTGAGAGCTTCAACAAATATATCCAAGTGGCTCTTGAAGAGCGCCAAAGCATGAATCTTGATGAAGTGTTGCAACACATCAACGGCCTGGAAGATGCATCAATGGACTCAAGTGAAAACAGTGTAGACAGTGTGCTCATAACATCAGTGCACCGATCTAAGGGATTAGAATGGCCGCTCGTGATATTGCCGGAACTTTGGCAGGGATCATTTCCATTCATCCCCCGCGAAAAAGCAAAGATACCAAGTTTCGAGGATGAGCGGCGCCTGTTTTACGTTGCCATAACGCGCGCACAAAAGAAGCTAGTCTTGGTATCTCCGCCGGATAAAGATTTAAACAGCCACTTGTCAAATGGAAGAGGAGACACGCCAGAGTGGATAGAGAAGAGCCGAGCAACGGCTAGTCAGTTTCTGTATGAATCCAGCCTTTACCTGGGTCAAAAAATGCCTGAGTTTATTTCAAGCAAATCTGTGCCCGACGGAATACGCGAGATTATGCCAGAAACAATGAGTCGTTATTTCGAAAAAGCCACAGAAAGTAGGTAGCACCCCTTGAGTGATTACGACGATTTAGAGGAGAGCGAGCAAAACGCTGAGCAGGCCATGGAGGGCGATGCTAATCTCCAGCTGGACCTGCTGGCCCCAGAGAGCGCACCTGCTCCTATATCAACACAAGGCATAGAAGATGCCGCCGAGACGCTTAAGGGCGAAAAGCTTGCCCCCGCGATCAATCAGAAGATCGAGGACTTCGGTGAGATTCTGGAGGGTGCTGCTAAACATAAATATACCCTCAATGAAACACTTGGAACGAGTACTCTGGCCACCCAGAAACTCTCCGAGGCTTTTCCGCAACCTGACTATGCAAAGCTAGCCGCGGAAGGTATTGGCGCAGAAGAGCTTGCGCTAGTCTCGTTATTAAGAGGCCAAATTGGCCCTAAACCGAGACGGCAATATAAACTTGCTAGATGGATTGAAAAGGTCGATCAACACAAAAAAGTAGCCGGTTGGGTTCTCAGGGGAGACCTATCAGCGAGAGAGTATATCTCTGGCGGTCAGTCCGATGGTTTTGAGGGTCGCTCCATGCTCTCTAGGCAGGACGCGGAAGCAATGCTCGCGTTTGTATCCATTGCATCGACAATCCCACCTGATCAAATAAAACATTTAGGTGCATACCAAATTGACCATCATTTCTATCAGCTATTTATGGGTGAGAAAAACAAGCATAAATTTAAAGTGAGCGTGAAGGGTGAGGGAGACCGTTATTTTGATTCAGCTCAACAAGCCGCTGAGCACATAACTGGTAGGCTGTCAGAGCCATCAGCCCCGAAGGCAGGTCTAGCCAAATTTGATGTCTATAAGATGCGCGGTGAAAAAGACGTCATCATAGGAAAGAAAGTAGGGCGAAACTATATTGACCTTGTTCGTGTACCTGATGGTAAGGCCGCTAGAGAATTGCTATTCGACCCAGTTGAGAACAAAAAGCTAGTTGAGCTGTTAAAGCAAAAGAAGGCCGTATCAGATCATCGGCGCTTGAGCCATAACCCTAGAGTAGGAAAGGACTATCGAAACGGCGCTGACATCACCCCCGAAGAGTTCGGCGATATGTTTCAATTACGCGGCGTTCAGTGGGGCAATTGGGTTTCGCAAGAAAAACGGCAAGACGACATTAATAATGCTTGGGACGGGCTGCACGATCTTAGTGAGGTGCTGAAAATCCCTCCAGCCGCACTTAGCCTAAATGGTGAGCTAGGGTTAGCGTTTGGCGCTAGAGGACGTAGTGGTGCCTCAGCACACTATGAGCCAGATGAGAGAGTCATTAACCTCACAAAGAAAAATGGCTCCGGCTCTTTAGCCCATGAGTGGCTACACGCACTAGATGATTATTTTGGTCGTGCTGAGGGAGTTGCCGACTATATCACCAATCATGAGCGCAAAAAGCGGGGCTATAAAGATACTCAGTGGGCCGATCTATCTGATGATGACTTTACGGTAAGAGCAGAAATTTACAAAGCATTTAAGAGCATTGTTGCCATTGCAGCTGAGAAGACTAACGACAGTAGCCTATTAAGCCGAAGTATAGAACTAGACAAACGGCGCTCAAAAGAATACTTCTCCAAGAACATCGAGCTTGCGGCAAGGTCATTTGAATCTTATGTGGTAGAAAAGCTAAGGATGCAGGGGCATGAGTCAGATTATTTAGTGAGCGTGACATCAAAAGATGCTTGGGATAAGAGTGAAGAGATTACACGCCCTGGGGAACAGTCAACGTATCCCTATCCAATGCAAGAAGAATTACCCAAAGTAGTAGAGGCCTTCGATCACCTGTTTGAAACGATATCCGTTGGTAGCAAGGCAGAGAACAATAAGCTCTATCGAGTTAGTCATGATGTACACGTAAAAGGGGGTGGCATGTCACCAGAAGCCGCCATGCGTTGCGTTGAAGATTTTCTATCTGAGTACAAGGGCGCAGACCAAGGTTTAAACATCAGAGTTTGTCCTGAGTGGCAGGTAGAAGGGTATGCCGAAGGCTCTACGGTTCTAGGGTCTTTTGACAAAAGCTCCAACACATTAGAGCTGGTAGCGGCAAACCATGCCTGTAAGGAGGATCTGCTGAAAACATTACGGCACGAGCTTATAGGACATAAAGGCTTTGAGTTGCTGGGTGAGAGTCGAAAGAATCAAGTCATTCAAGACATAATCGCCAACGCAGAGATGTCACCCAGCTTATCGCCAATATGGCGCAGTATCAAGGAATCTTATCCAAGGGCAGGTAAAGAGATGCTAGCCAAAGAACTTATAGCGAAAGTCGCTGAAATGGATCATCACCCAAAGCAAGATAAATGGTTTCAAAAGGTAATCACCGTGATTGCTAACGCGTTTGCGAAGATAGGGCTTGTGCCGATAAGCAAAACGACAGATCTGGATACAGTGAAAGAGTTGGTGAGAGAGCTAGCGGATGGGTTTAAGACTCAAAAAGTGGTCAACAGCATTCCAGAGATGAGTGAGGTGGAAAAATCTCCTACTCAATCCATGACTCGAGAGAAAAGTAACGATCAGGTTTTTGATCTGCATTCGCTAAGCATGTAGATGTCAAATTATAATTAAGGAGAGCAGAACAAAATGAGCATAGTAAGCAGTTTTTCCCAGCGGGGTGCGAAGCAGCAAGCAGGCAGCGTTAAAGACGAAAAAGAAATCTATTTCAGAAGCCGCGTTATTTCGGGAAGTTCAAACCAGGATAGAATCAGCTTAACAGTGGATGAATTGCAACAACTTACTGAAAAGTCTGAGCATCAAATCATAATATTTGACGTTAATGGAGAATACGATACTGCATTTAGCGAATCTAGGCATGAAATAGCCGCGAGTGAACCTGACCACGGGAACCGCGAAGAAATGTATCGTCATACTTGGCTAGACGAAGATATCTGCGGAACACTTTGTAAGCCGGCAGAGGCTGAACAGCTATGTGAGCAGATATTTGGATGCGCTAAGACGCGGAGGCGAATTCACGTTGTCAATCTTGCGCAAGTGCCCAAGGATCAACAGCCCGAAGTGGTTGATTCTATACTAGGATTTCATTGTCAAACACTGAAGCTCCCTAACCCGTGCAGCAACCGCCCGGCTACGTTATTTGTGCTTGAGGAGGCCCACCGTATCTCTGCGGTAGCACCTGATGGTGAAACAGTCACATCGCTCACGAATCTTGAGCGGCTGGCGGCGCAGGGACGAGCGTTTGGGGTTTCTCTATGGCTGAGCACCCCAGAGCCATCAGAATTATCTCATCGCCTACGCGCAAATTTATGAGTGAGATGGAAAAATCTCCTGCTCAATCCATGAGTGGAGAGAAAAGTAACGATCAGGTTTTTGATCTGCATTCGCTAAGCATGTAGATGTCAAATCAAAATTAATGAGAGCAGAAAAATGATAGATCTGAGTCTAGCCACACTGTTGATGATAATTGTCACATATTTACACAGCAAGCATGGCCATATAAGCAAGAGTGATAAAAAACTACTTGAGGATATGAACCCCTGTTGCGATGTGAGTATCTACGGTGGTGTCGCCCTTAATTATTTAAAAGTGGCTCAAGATCCGATCTGGCGTGAAAACTTTAAAAAAGCTCAAGCATTTAGCCGTCAACTAGAGAACGCACCTGCACGTGTTGAGTCTAAATTAAATGAGCACCAATACCAAGACGATGATTTCTCGCCAGGAATGTAAGCAAAAAGGAAAAACGCAATGGATATACTAGCTACCGCTTTATTCGTTATTGTTATTTTCGGCGTCGCAGCCTTAATGCTTTTGGAAGAAAGGCCGGGTACTGCGAGCCACCCTATAAGGAAAGCAAATCGGATAATAGAGGCGGCGAAAACCCCAGAAGAAAAACCGGCAATAGAAACGCAGTTGAAGCGCATTTATATGATGGCGGAGGCCCCTGGTGGGATGGCTTTGTTTTCAGGCCCAACTGACTCGGGAAAGTCATCAAGTCTTACTTCGATGATCGATCGGATGCCTCGAAATATGCGAAAAATTGAGGTGGCGGATCCTGTTGAGATTTATCAAGATTAAAGAGTGTAGAATTAAAGCCAAGTAGGTTCGGAGACTATATGGCACAGATCACTTAGCTAGACCAGCGTAAACCCTCGCCCAATACGCATGAGGAGGAGCCAATCTGGGGGATGTCAAATGTCGTCATCACCGCCATCATTTGCAAGCCACTGAGCAACATATTCATCAACAATTTCACGGTTAGCATCAGGATTGTCCGGAGGATTTGGGGGGATTGGGTGAAGCACACTTTTGGCAATAATCGAACCGGTCTTTTTGGCTCTTGCGCGAGCGACATCCGCAGATGCACCGCCAGATAGCTCTGCCTTGCTGACAATATTTTCTATATCTTGAACTTCTTCAGACAACCCCTTGATAATTGAGACTCTATTTTGCGGCAGATAATCAGAAGCATCCGTGATGGACTCAATATCCTCTTCTTCACCTTTACTATAGCTGTCCATACCAATATCGCTAAGGCTGTCCAGCATCGATGAGCCTTTTCTCCTTTCGTCGTCTGCCGCATCTAGCGTGTCAGCACTAGGTTCTGGTTCTGGCTCTGGTTCTGGCCTTGTTGAAGCCTCGGTAATGTCAGAGTCTCCATCATCGAAGCGAAATGCGTTACCAGATGAATTTTGGAGAGGGCCATCGCTATCCCCGTCATCGATTGAGACTGCACCATCATCACCACCCACGTCGGACGGAGGAAGCTTTCCGCCAGATCTGTCAGTGACGTCGTAATTAGCTAAAAGGCTGAGCGCCTTATCTGTTGGCGATCCAGATAGGTTATCATCGAACACGCTAGTGATTAATGACGATAGTTTTTTGGGGAAAGTGGAGGCATTCACATACCGGCTAACGTCTTCTTCTGTTGTGTTTCTCAGCCATTGCAGTGCACCGGATTGTGCTTCATTCATCCCTGGCATAAAGAGGCTGGCACCCGCACCACGTTTGGGCAGGTCGATCTTCAGCAGGCGCATAATTTCAAAATTCTCAACCCAGTCCGATCCAGTGAAGCCATGGAAAAATACTTGGCTTTTGATGAGGCTGTTGCCGACGACTAAGAATGCCTCTCCTTGCTCAAGTCCACGAATATCATGACCGCTAACTCGATCAACTTCTGAAAATTCAAGGCGGGGGGCTTCTTTGAATGCTTGCATTCCGCTCGACCTTCTTTCTAAGCCAGAGACTTTGGTGATGGTTTTTTTGCCGACCAGCTGCTGTATGAGAGAGAGGGTGTCACCTGTCATCTGGCCTCTCATTATTTGTTTGATGACCGTATTTTCGATGATCTGCTCTGCTTCACCTGCGTCCACGCGCTTCATACCGGCATAGTCCTGGGTGCCAAAGATGATGCAAAACTTCAAGCCACGGGCCTGTGCGGCTGTGACCGCGAAATCCTTCACGGCCATATAGGCGTACTCATCATTAATTATAAGCGTTGGTATCTTTGTTGCACCAAGCCCGTTAGAGACCGTTTCAGATCGACTTCCTTCGAGGCGATCCCCAAGCCCCAGGCTCATGGCTCCTCGAATACTGGCCAGCACCCCCGTGGCGAGTGAGCCAAGTTCACCGGAGCTTTTTTCCATTGAAGGCAGGAGCGTTACGCAGATTCTATTTTTAAAGACGATATCTCTTGCATCCATCTCAGGGTGTCCAACCATGAAAATGTGTCCATAGGTGTCGGTAAGAAGAGAGAGCTGTCTCTGAAGATACGCTTGTGCAAAACCAAATTGCTTCATGACTTGCGGATCTTGCCTGCTTAGCGGTAGGGCAGGGTTGTAACCGCTAAGTGATGCGGTAAATGCTTGAAGTGAGGCTCGAGACCGGTCGCTAATATGTGGGTTCTCAGATAATGCGGTAAAAATTGGGAATTCAATGAAACGTCGCAGGACACCAGGATTTAGATGCAAAAGATTCTTGTCTCTAAGCTCCACAAGTGCAGGCATGACAGACGCTACCAGACCCATCGCCTGGCCTTCGAATACTTTATTGTCTCCCTTGCCAACCTCCCCGAGTAAGCTGATGGTGTACTGCGTTAGTCCATCATGACCGCCAGTTGCATAAATATTGAAGTCATTCGACCGGCGAAGTGTGGGGTCTCGGCTTTCACTTGAATTGCCGGTGAGATAGTTGAGCGCCCGAAAATTATCATCAAGACCAAAGTATCGAGACAGTGTATACATCTGGTGAACAAGCTCGATGGTACCTTTAGCGTCGTTGTACGTCACGCCACCGCCGACCATCATAAATGTGAAGGCATGACCAAGCATAGTGACGGATTTACCCACCCCCGTTTCACCAAGCACTAGCAAGTGCGTGAGATACTTATCGATGGTTGTCCAAATTTGCTCTCTTGTTTCTAAATCATAACCAAGAAGCCCAACACCAGCGGCATCCTCAAGCTTGTCTCGGAATGTTCCTGTCACAACGAGACTTGGGTCTTTTGTATTTGAGTAAATGGGAAGATTAAATGGCAATTCTAATTTTACACGGCTTGCTCGAACGTAAAAAACACCGCCGGTGATTAAGGATACAAAGTAAAGAGACGGAAATAAAAAACTGATAACAAGACTGATTGCGATGACTGCCAGCGACACTTGTTTTCCGGCAGCAGCATCTTTAAACTTCCTCCATGGAGTTCGCGGATCTCTTGTTAAGCTATTGAAGTCAAGAGTTTCAGATGAGATACCGCTGGTGCTCACACAACTTCTCCCTTGGCGATTGAAAGGGATTTCCCCAAAAATGATTGGAACGGATCAGCACTCATGCCAGCTGGGCCTACAATCCAGCCTTCACTTACTAAGGATTGTTCAAGCGCATCGGTCGCGCCCTCAATCAAAGGATCCTCGATCTTTTTTCCCCATTTTTTTTCGCAGTGAAAATGTGCCCATTCTGCCGAAACATCGGGGATAGCCGCGCGCCCACCTAGCTGGACGAGGCATCGATAAAGACGGTTATCCAGAGGGCGGCACCAGATTATTGTATTTGTTGTTACCTTCGCAAGCTCACTTGCTGCAGAGTAAAGACCCATGACAACGGTGATGTTGAAAGAGTGAGAATCAAGAACTTCGAGAACATCCTCGTGCATACCGTATTTTTCTAACAGCGCTATGCCAGGCTCCGAATCAAAAGCAAAAGTTTGGCCGCCATCTTTTTTACGCGAGCCTTTCATCCGAAAACTTTGAGACAGCAGGCGTTCAGCATCGGCTACCTCGCCAAGGCCAGCAGATCCCTTGGCGATTAACGCGCAATACAAGCCGCAGATGGCTTTCATGTGAGGGGTTGGCATTTCATCAAAGGTAGTAAACTTGGACCCAAGCCGCGCCCTGAAAAAATCATCGGTTTTTTGTTTGTCTAAGCTCAGATAATCTTGGTCAGCCATCAAGCTCTTTCTTTTGCGAAGTGGAAGGGACATTTCCTTATGCGTCCACGCGCTGTGCGGGAACACCTCCCTCTCTTTGTACAATAAAAGCTGTTGTTCACAAGCAAGATTTAGATACGAGCGCGGAATCCTCCAGGGGCCTACGTGTAAGGGCAGTTTATGTATGTTTTCGTCCAATATTGGAGGTAGGTTGGAAAAATATGGAGACATTTTGTGAACAAGCTGATCACGCGGAATAAGGCGAGTAAAGTCATTCTTTGTTGGCTTTCGCAACAGCTTTAAAACCCAGTAGCAGAAGATCGGAAGAGCGAGCCATCGAGCACCGATTCCAGCCAAATGCCAGACATCAACCAAGGCACCAAATGAGACTTTGGGTGATCTTAGATAGTCACTGTCGCGAAGAAAGTACTCCATCCTGACAAGCTCTGAATCAGGAACTAGAAAGGGAGTAATGTTCGTGTAAAACCAAAATTGAGGCTTTAGCAGGAACAAAGACACGCCAATGATTAAATCTTTTTGAGCAAACCAAATAAAAAAGGGCAGGGCAATACTAAAACAAGCCAAGATCCATGGCTCGTATGGATCATACCGATCACCATTATCAGCCATCTTCACCCGCTCCTCGGTACATCAACTTGAATGCGGCCATAAGCTTGTCAGCGTAGGCTTTATTGTATTCATCGGTGTTAGAGTGATAAGCGGCAATGCTCTGCAGATAAGACGATGGATCGGATAACCCTTTTTTATTTTTGACAACTGAAGCGACATGCCATGCCGCGACTTTAAAATTGACACAGCCATCATCCCGTAGTTCTTGCGCTGTAACACCAAGTTTGCTTAAGCGCGGAAGATGAATAGAGTTGATTTGCATCAATCCAATATCTTGGCTACCGTTTTTATTTGGAGAGGAGACTTTGCCAACTTGACCAGATTCCACAATCGCAATGGCAAACAAAATATCAGGATGAATTCCCGTGGACTGCGTAACTTTCTCAACACACTGGACGGTCAGAGGTCGAATATAGTCAATGTCAGGGGGCAAGTCCAAAGTTAGAGATTCCCAGCCAAAGAAGGCGCAGCTTCAAGATTATCATTGATGGTGCAGATACGATCGATACTTGAATCCAACCTATTCGAATGACTATCTTTAATCTCGTCAAGAACGTTGTCGAAATCACTTTCACTCGAAACGCATCTACCTGGATGCGCTAGCCAAGCGTCAGCAAGCGCAGAACCGGACTGTTTTATCATCGCTCGAAAAAGGATGACTGGATCACCCCCCGAGCCTGACTTCACTTCTGAATCAATAATACTGACTCCACGCTTTGCGCCGGAAAAGATGACGGCTTCTGCCCACTGGCAAGCATCGTCTTTGTTGACAAAGTTGTGGCTATTAACATCAAAAGCTGACCTGAATTTTGAGATTGCATTGAGCATCGAATCGATGACAAGAACTCGAGACCCAGAATCGCGCCAGGCCGATGGAATTGAGATGTCTAGAGTGCTCAATAACGAAGGTGTGAGGGCGCTTGCTATGTTAACGTCGAAACAACCATCCCCAAGCTCTCGATACAAATTAGCTACAAGATCGGCAATGACAGGCGCAACCTGGCCACGTATGTATCCAGTGTCGACCAATAAGCTATCTCCTGCACCGATTATCGCCGAACAAACCGCAGTGGACTCATCTTCAACTTTCAGCATAAGACGATCACCCGCTTCACGAGCATCACTGTCTGACAGACGAAACTGGAGATCACAAATTATTGATGTGATCGGAGCAAAAGCTTTTAGCCTTGCAATTTGCGCGGCTATCGAAGAAGATTTTTGGCTCGACTCATACGAATCCAGGCTGTGATGTTGTTGAGTAGCGCCTTCACTGGAGTTGAACATTTAAAGAGTCCTCTGCAACGTAAGTTTTGTGTAATTCATGGGCAAGGTAATCTAAGTTACCAAGCTGTGCCGTGTTGCTTGCTTCAAGAGATGTTGTCACAGCGTGGTCAAGCAACGTCAAAACCACAGATGGCGGGAAAGAGCTTTCGCTAAAACGAAACTTACAAGACGTTCCGGTTAGCGACTGTGCATCTTCAGCGAAGATGACGGGGAGATCATTTGCTCCCATGTTACTCTTGTCTGCAGTAAGTGCTGCAAAAGCCGCAAACACAGGCAAAAGCTGATTAGAGTCTGCTGCGTCACTCGTTTCAAGAATGGCATCTTGGTAAGCAAAGCGTTCAGCGCCTTGGGATTTGCATAGCTGCATGAAGGCTTCGCCAAGGGCTAAATCTGAGACAAGGCCTTGGCCAGAATTTTTTTTTGTCATGGTTCTTTCCTTCCGTCGTGTGCTATCATATAAAAATACAACACCATGATACCATAATGAGTGGAACTTAAAACAGGCCTAGATCAAGGCTCTTTGGATGAGAGGGTGATTAAGAATGAGGAAGTTAATTTGACAGCGAGCGCGCGGATTGTTGAGAACGTAGATCGAATGGCACATGTTGATAGCACGCATCGAAGAATGCACAGGTGGTCAACAATAAAAAAAACCATTTTGCCGGGGTTGATCAACTCTGTTGAATTAAAAGAGCTGGCTGGTGTTGTTAGCTTTACCGTGGTTGAATCATTGGAAAACCATTACATGGTGTACTACACCAAAGCAAGAAAAGGGGGGTGGGTGTTACTGACAGGTGGTGATGTACCGTTTAAAGAGTTTCAAAAATCAATTCATGAGCAGGCGTTAAAAAATCTAAGTGCTCTGCAAAAAGCGCCGATGATGACGTTAAATCATAACTTGCAGGGAGATCACGCAATTATTTCATTTGATCAGATTGAGACTCATGGAGTGCCGATGCGCACAGCCATCCTGGATCCACGGTTAATGAAAGCACTATTACTGGTAAACTTCAACGTTAGTCTCTCATCGCATAAATATTTCTTTGCCTGGGAACCGTTTGCGGAAAAGCTAATAGTCTCACAAAAGCCTCACAAATTGCCTGAAGTCGCAAGAGAGAATAAACTAAACATTTCGAGTCTTTCGCCGATATTGAGCGTTGCGATACCATCCTTTGCACTGAGCAATGGCCATCCGTTTCAGGCAATGTATGCAGATGTAAGCCCCGGTATAACAAAGGCGCACTAACGCTCACATGGATGGAGGTGACAGCCCTGGGTTTACCCACTCGGGAGCCTCCGTCTTCTGTTGCTGGCTAGCAAGAAGAAGGGCGTGAGAGACACGATCATCAATCACGCCAATCAGCTGAGAAAAATGCTCACCAACGAACGCGGCAGATTCGGTCTCAGCGGAATCCGATGTTGGGCCTAGATGTTCTAAGAATAGCTGTTTCAACTCATGTGAAGCTCTGAGATGAGTCAATTCTTGGTGAGATGATAATCGAAAAGTGATAAGGCGATTATAAACAAGCTCCAGATTGGTCACTTGCCGACCTTTTAAAAACCCAGGATCCATCTCAGTGATATCCAAATTCTCAAATATTGATTTTTCATTGCCTTTGCAACAGATTATGCGGGTCCCTAGTTCGAGTCCAAACGGCAGGCCTTGCTGAACCCACTCGGTCATCAAGCTCATTAATAACTCAGAATCTCTGCCAGCATTGCTCCAGGCTGGACCAATCTCCACCCCCGCGAACGTGTTTCTAAAGTGTTTAATAATTGGGGCGTAAACATTTTCTTTGGTCGATGCAACTAGTAAAATATTTGCCTTAGGCAAAATATAAACAAGTGTACTGAATGTATCCGGTGCCGAATTTTCTGCTAGCTCCCTAGTGACAGAAGCCTCAATAAACATACGTTCATTTCCGCTAACGCGACGACTTTTGGACGCCTCTAGCGCTCTTTGTTTTACCAGCGCCTTTGCTGCGGCTGCATTAACTTTTCGGCGCGTATCTTTAGCTTCAAGGATAAAAGTGTTGGCCGTTTTACGAAAAAGATCGATAGGGTTGTCTTTGCTATCATCCTGCCCCGTCAATGATGACCAGTGGACGGTTCCTTTGCTGCCGTTGGCGCTAAATTGGGTGGCTTTTTTTAAAAGCGCGTCAGGGGATTCGAAGCAAAAACCAGTAAGTGAAAATACAGCGAGATTTTTCGGTATGCGCACAGTTCTTCCGTCGTTTATTGTTGGTTATAAAGTGAGGCGTTTAGCAGGCGAAATCGTCCTGATCGCTGAGAGCTTGAGCGTATCATCGATTGTTCCGATGTGCGGGATAAATACTGTTTCTCCTGACTGAAGAGAAAGTTTAATTGATTTCAAAAAAGTATCAATACACTGCTCGGATGAGCGGTAACTCAAACCAGATGCTCGTGATGCGTCCTCTATACGCCGGCTAACTTGCTGGGCTTGCTGTGTCTTCATAGTCTAGTACCTGTAATTTAATTGCGCTTTCAGTCTTTTTTTTTGGAGCGATCTCTTCTAAAGCAGAAGTAGCGTAATCACTGATTATTTCTGCTTGTTTTGCTGCACTAAAAGATGAGCCCTTCAGCTCAAGATACCTCAATAAATATTGGTGATCGGTTTTGGTGCCTTTGTGCGCGGCGACACCATTCTTGCATGCAAGTATGGATGCTTTGTGAGCAAACGTTAACAAGTGAGCGGAGTCATCACCCATAAGACTTTTAGAACCCATCCATGTAGCAAAAACCTTTTGTATCTGCTGCGGAAGCGACAATGCAAGAATCGGATTTGCGACAAAACAGGCACTCACTTGACGTGCATTTTTCGAGGCACCCTTTAGTAGTGATAAGTGATCGCTGGTGAGGTGCTTACGATAAGTATCAAGCTCGGACGTTGCACGGTACTGAGAGTCTTTTAAGTTAAATCTGTCGTTGAGCGTGGACTGAAAAAGAGACTTCAAATCAGGATCTTTTATCGACGCAACCAAGACGTTGGCTTCTTTCATCCTAGCAGCAAGGGCATCAACTGAGGAAAGACCTTTATCAGCCAGCAGACGATCGAAATAATAAGTTGTCAGTGACGATGGTTGCTCCAGTAGCCGCTTATAGCTACTCGGATCTGAGTTTAACAACGAAGCTGCATCCTCTTCATCGGGCATAAAGACAACGTTGAGCGTCTTGCCGGAGGGCAGGGATGGGATAAGCGCATTGCAGGCGCGCCATGCGGCAGCATGGCCAGCCTTATCACCATCAAAGGCGAGTGTCACTGAGTTGGTATACTTAAAAAGCTTATCAGCCTGAAATTGCGTGAGCGCAGTGCCACATGGAGCCACGTGATTGGAATACCCATGCTGGTGTGCAACAACTACATCCAGGTAACCCTCAACAACGACCATAGAATCGAGCCTAGCCTTTGACTGAAGAGACTCGTACAGACCATAAACTACCGTCTTTTTGTCATAGACAGGACTTCCAGGGCCGTTAAAATATTTGGCGCCTTTCCGGTCTGGAGGGATTCGACCACCAAAGCTTATCGTGCGGCCTTTCTCGTCTCGGATAGGAAGCATGTAGCGCTCTCTAAAAAAGTCCCATTTATTACCTTTGTCATTCTCTTTGAGTAAGCCTGCTTTTTTCAGCACATCAGGAGAGTAGCTAGATTTTAGCTTATCATTTAGAAACTGCCAGCCATCAGTGGCATAGCCTAGCTTAAATTTTGCGATGGATTCATCATCGATTCCGCGAGACCTGAAATAAGCCATCGCCTCAGGACTACTCTTTAAAGCACCCTGATAGATATCTGTAGCGGACGCTAAGCAGTCAGTAAGCTGCTTCTTTTGCGCCCATTTTTTCTTATCTACATCAGACATTGGCTTTCGAGTATCAGGCACATGCACACCGTACTGCTTCCCAAGTCGCGAGATCAGGGCGGGAAAAGGCTCATTAGAATAAAGCGCACTTTTGACATCATTGCTGAGGCCGTCACCCCCAAACCCACAAGAATGACAATGACAAATATCTTTGCCATCTTTATGGAACACCTGAAAGGAAGGGTGTTTGTCTTCGTGATTGGGGCTGATGCAGTTAGTCGCCCACCCAGCACCTGTTTTTTTGAACGCCCGACCGGTAGCCGTCTCAATCTCGGTCTTAAGATCAATGGAGCGTCTAAGCTGCTCAAGGACGTCTTCTGGTATTAAAGCCATAATTAAAACCACAAATGATTGGTGGGGAGGCGCTAGCTTTACGTCTCTCGATATAACATAATGATAGTCGATATAAACCAATGATAACATAATCGTTTGACAAGTATAGAGCGGTTTTTTGTAGAGTGGCGATGAATGAAGATGAATGGGGTTATAGTCTAGTGAGAAAAATAAATACGTATATTCCTAACAAAAAATCACCAAGGAACACCAGGTTTAAGTGTTTAATGGTATTACTGCCGTTTTTTCTATCAGGGCCCCTTTACGCTGAAGCGTTGCTCTTTGCTAGCTGGAATATGAACAAGCTCACGCACCCATCGGTTGGAGGTAGTACGAGGTCTCAGAGTGACATACGAATGTTGAGCAGGGCGTCAGAAAAGATAGATGCGGACATCGTCGCGCTCCAAGAGGTTGGCAGCGCTCGTATAGCACGTGACGTGTTTGGATCTGGTTATGAATACTACATGGCAGAAAAGGATGACCGTGGGCTCCGTGTGGGATTTGCAGTAAGAGCTGGCGTCAGTGTATCGAAGTCATATCAATACACATTATTGGCGAAAGAAGGAGGTCGCATGGGGGTGGATTTGACTGTCGAAGGAGATGATGGTCGCCCAGTCAGAATTTTAAATGTGCACTTAGCAGAAGGATGCGAAGAGAGCACGCTGCCCAACAAAAGCACGCCATCCTGTCGTGTTATGTCAAATCAGGCTAAAAGTCTTGATCAGTGGGTGCGATACCGTAAAGAAGAAGGCATTCCGTTCATGCTTGTAGGTTCGTTCTCGCGATATCTTGGGGCGGAACAAGTTGACCCGTACCCTGGTTTGCTAAGCCTTTTTAACGCTCAATACGAGCAGTTTGTTGATGGCCTTACAACTGCATCTGGCGATAAAAGACCAGGCTGCTGGAATTATAGTAGGCCTGATTTTGTAGATCATTTTCTGCTTGACCCTAAAATGGCAAAGATGGTGCGCGCTGAATCGTTCAGAGAGTCAACCATTAGCGGTTCAGGAAAGGGCGGGAAAAAAACGGCTTTTTCGGATCACTGCCCGATAAAACTTTGGATAAGGACTTAAGTATGTACCGCTACCACAAATATAATGCTGGCGATGGAACTCCGCTCGCGACGATAGAGAGGCTCCTCATGCTTGGTCTTGTGTATGGTCGCCATAAAAAGGTGAATAAAAAAGGAGGAGGTTGCGGGTTCGGAGAATTTTTAGAGGCTTACAAGCAAAAATCAGCAGTGGTCTACTGCATGAAAGCCGGAGGCGACCTATTAGCCTGCTCTTTAATTTATCTAGGAAGCGGCAATAAACACGAATATATTGATAATCGGACTAGAATCCGCCTTAAAGTGACAGCAAAAGAGGTTAGGGGTGCGATAAGCGAATTTATAGCCATGTCCCAAAGTCATGAGGAAACCGAAAAAAACCAAAGTGAACAAAAGGGGCGAGAGGTTTGTCCTAAGTTGGCAAGAGTGTATGCAGAAAGATACGCTATATTAGAGCTTAAGCTTATTGATGAGTTTGGGTCAATCTCAACAAAAGTTAGGAAAATTATGGCTGATCACAAATTATCGCAAAGAGACTTTGCCCTTCGCACTGGATTGACGCAACCAAAAATTAGCCGAATATTGTCAAGCGGGAAAATAAGTAATGTCTCGCTTTTTGCGATCTGTGATGCGTTTCAACTCGACCTCAAATCTGAGCTTAAGGCGTTATCCGCAGAGGCTTTAGAGCTAGATATAAGTCGGCGCAAACAATTAATGAAGCTTGACAGCAAAGTTCAGAATGTCGGCGATCTATTTACCAAGATTATGGCTATTTACCAGTACTCTCCCACTGAGCTAGCAGCCAAAATAGGGGTCGTTCCAAGTACGATAACCAGAGCAGTGCGAACAGGGCAGTGCAAAATTTCTCTGATAAGGGCAGCAGAAAATGCGTTTGGGATATCTATTAATGGCTTCTTGCCAAGCTCCGCAAAACCACTTTGGAGTGGAAATAATGGCTTGTTAAGGCTCGCAAAGGAAGGTCCAAAAGGAGAAGCCATTGATAAAGATGAAGTTAAGCTAGCAGTCCAGGCTTTGATGCACGAGAATCGGTTGAACCAATCTACAATGGCCTCTCGAGTGGGGGTTAGCCAGGGCACCATTAGTCGACTACTCAGTGGAGATCGCTGCAGTTTCAGGCTTCGTGGCTTGATCTCTACGGTATTTGACACTGATATTGGGGCGGTTAGATCAGCACCTATGTCCGCTAATGCAAATTAGTGGACATAAAATATCGAATGCTTTGGTGTTTTTATTCGGACGTCCCACTAAACCATGCAATTTTCGCCCACTTAACCATGCAATTACCTGCTAAACCATGCAATTAGGCGTCCGGTCTCTTTTTTGGGTTAAAGTCCCAGTAGACAAGGCAATTAGGGGTATGGTATTTAAAAATAACAAACGAATTTTAGATTTTGAGGTTGAAAATGAACAGTACGCTCAATATGGAGAGTGAAGAGCCCCCTGAGATTTCAGAGGCAGAGCTTTATTTGGCTTCTGAGGGGATAATGCCAGAAGAGTATTTTGAATTAGCTGAGAATCTCTTTTCCACCCCAGGTTCCGCACAGTCGCTTTTTGGTCTCCCAACCGATTTAAGTAAAAAGACGCAATTGCCACTGAAAACGTCTAGGAAGATCATCACCTTGTGGAGTTACGCAAGAAAAAATGACGATTATTTTAAACGAAGGCTTTGAACCCACCCCAAAGCTTTAGCATAAACCTGATCAGCTGTATTTGATGGGATCTGGGCCTTTAATTTTAGCTACTTCTGTATGCGATATTGTGCCATAGAGATATGCCTTTGATACCGCGTCGGCCCTAGAAGTAACGTTGAGTTTTTCAAAGATGCCCGTCAAGTGGTATTTTACCGTGGGCTGAGCCATGCCCAATATTTGTGCTACAGCCCTATTGGTTTTCCCTGCAGCGACCCAGAGCAGCACATCTCTTTGTTTTTCCGTGAAATTTGGTTTCGTAAGGAATCCTGGACGACTTTGCATGGCATTTATGTGCGGCAGCATTTTTCTGACAAGCTTGTGGTCCTCACGGGACAAATTATGCTGATCAAAGCTTACGCTTGTCGAATGAGAAATATCACCAAAATGGCTGTTAATGACTGCCACCGTATATCCGTTGTTGAGGCCATAATAAGTACTTAACCTATGAAAGTCTTCAAGCTCAGGCGTTGTCTCAGTTATCGCGTCGTTTGCGAATTGCCAGCTAAAGACGGTGTTTGAAGGTAAGGAAAGTGCCATTTTGACGACAGGATCAACAAGTAAAAATTTCTTTTTCTGATATACACCTGGCCAATCGCTAGCCATACCCAGGCAACTTATGAGATGATTTTCAGCGCGTGAAACCAACCCCAAATTATTTGTTTCGGAAGAAACCATCATGAGACCGTCGATGTTGCACAAATCCTGCATCTCAAGCCAGATATTTTCTAGATCTATCTCAGTTTTGGCTTCTAAGCATAGACACGTCAGGCTCAGCGCCCTTTCAAGTTTTTTTGACCAAGATTCTGACACAAAAGTCTCCTGAGATTTTTAAATATACGCTGGTCAATTAGCTGTGGATTGAATCATTATCTAAAATCAAGAATGAATAGCTAACTCAGGCCTGGAGTCGTTGCATGCAAACTCTCATTGCCATGGTCTTGGCTAGCAAACTGAGTGTGCTGTTCATCTAACCATCCTTCTGACCACTTTTCTAATAACAAGTGCCGAGCACTTCTTTCGGTATGATTGACCCACCAGTTTGTGTCACTAGACAACAGAAGCAGCATTTTTTCACAGTTTTCCGGATTTCTTATCTGGTTTTTAAAAGCTTCACGACCCAGCATAATCGCCTCATCCACGACCCTGCGCTGATGAACCATCTTTGAATGGTGCTCATAATCATGGAACGCCGCCTTGAAAATTAATGCTCCTGTTTTTGGGTTGGTTAGCGAATAAAATAAAGCGTCAGCATCATAAGTGATCCGACCCCGTTCAAGTAAGGAGACGGCTTTGTGCTCCATCATACTTTCTTTGTGCATGCGGGAAGGCTTATCTTGAAAATCTTTAAACTCCACGCCAGATAGACTCCTTTGAGTGACGATGGCCCCATCTTGTTTTCGGCGGACCTGCAGATCTGCGTTATAAAGCATTAATCTTGACAAATCTCAACAGGATCCGCCACCTCAATTTTGCGCATATTTCGAGGCATCCGATCGATCATCGAAGTAAGGCTTGATGACTTACCCGAGTCAGTTGGGCCTGAAAACAAGGGCAGACCACCAGGGGCCTCCGCCATC
>Ga0233426_10001764_pt1 | contig 19065 bp, 13 predicted proteins | sample SI_118_April2016_6_FD_179875 | JGI IMG/M metagenome (GOLD analysis project Ga0233426, IMG submission 179875) | Seawater microbial communities from Saanich Inlet, British Columbia, Canada - SI_118_April2016_10_MG | ecosystem: Environmental > Aquatic > Marine > Inlet | place: Canada: British...
TATAATAGGAAACATGAATAATAATATAATAGGAAACATGAATAATAATATAAATATGTTGCCAATTATTCCTCTACTAATTGACCCAAATTACTGGGGGGTAGATGTAGATGATATCGGTAATTCTGGTTGGGGTCAATTCATTGATCTTGAAATAGATGAATATAATAGCATAAATAATTATACTTCTAATGTAAAAAATAATATTACATATTGTAAGACGGGTTCGAACGATTACTATGGAAATAGTAGATATAATATCGTTGCCATTATTTTCACCATATTAAATTTGTTCGAAAAACTAATAAATTTTGCGAACATTATGGAGATAGAGTAGAATATTGTAATTTTGTGGGGGTAGTTAATATTATTTTTCGATATATCTAATGCCCTCTCCCCAACACATATAAGCTATATAAGGTTGTATATTTTCATTTGTATCAAATAATGAACCCACAGTGTTAATATCAATCAATACATTTTTCAATAATGGTGTATGTTCGTATTTTTTGTAATTAACAAAGTCAATAATAATATCGACTAATTCTAGTGGTATATTAGAAAACATTGTATTTTTATTTATTCGTCATAAGTGGAATAAATAAAAAAATCAATTTATATTGTATGATTATTTAAATTAAATTTAACAATACATCATTTTCAAACTAAGGTTTTGTTTATATTCACTTTTAATCAATTTATCAACAATATCCTTTGTAACAGTATATGGAAATTTAACATCTAGAGTTGCTTCATTTTCAAAAAGTTTTGTGTCTGGTTTCATCAGGCGATATAAATTTAGTTTTGTATAAATAGTTTCAATACACCGTTTTAGTGTGCGAATACCCTTTTCGCCACTCGTATAATTCTCTACAATATGGTCAATCGTATCCTCATCAATAATAATGTCACCTTCATTAAACTTCACTTGTTCGCAAATTTTAGGAACTAAATGTTTGGAACTAATGATACGTTTGTCAACCTTTTCATATCCCTTTGTCTTAATTTGATACATTCTATCGCGAAGGATTGGGTTCACCTTGGATTCATCATTATAACTAAATATGAATAGACATTTACTTAAATCAAAGTTAATTTCACTAAAGAATTTATCGTGAAATTCGTTATTTTGAGATGTATCGGTTAGATGTGTTAGAATGCCAATAATTTCTTCGCCTTTTGGCGTATCTGATACTTTATCTAGTTCATCAAAATATATAACAGGGTTCATAGTTTTGCATTTAATAAGAATATCTACAATATGTCCCCACATACTTCCTTCATATGTATATGAATGTCCTTCCAAGAAACTGCTGTCGGTTGCACCACCTAATGCAACAAATGCAAATTCACGCCCAAGAATTTTACTAATCCCTTCTTTGACCAATGTTGTTTTACCAGTTCCCATCGGTCCGTGAATAGCAACAGCAGTTCCAACAGCTTTTGGATTAGTAATTAATTGTCCAACCATCTGCATAATTTGCATTTTAGCATCATCAAGTCCATAAACAACATCATCTAACTGTTTTTTTGAATTTTCTAGATATTCACTACATTTATCAACACCATCTTCGTATTTGATATCAAATTCCTTATATTTGCCAAAAGGGATTTTCATAAATGTATCAATCCAATTTTTAACCTTGTAATATTCACCTGCTCCGGGTTCCATTTGACGCAGCATATTAATCTTTTTCAAAGCACACGCTTTGAAATGTGTAGGAATGTCAGATTCCATAAGCGCAATACGATAAGGTTTATCAATACGTACTTCTGCGTTAATTTCTTTCATTTTAGTAAGAACCTTCGTTTGTTCATCGTGATTAAGTTTGTTAAAGAACATAATATCGGTTGTAGTATTTCTATTATTAAGTTCTTTTCTAAAATTAGCCACGTTTTTTTCCTTTTTCTTTTTAAATATTTTATCTTCTTCTTTTTTGTATTTCTTAATTTCATCTTTAATGTGTGTACGTCCACTTTTTAGTCCCTCTTTAATTGAACATTCTTTCATCTCTTCAATTTCTTTATTAGTTGTTTCCAGTTTTAACTTCCAATAAGTTAATGCTTCAGTGATTTCTTCAATGTCGACACAATCAGGTTTGGATTTTTTATGTTTATCATTATTTTCTACTTCATCATCATCTTCGGTTTCATCATCATCTTCGTCTTCGTCTTCATCATAATCTTCGTCTTCATCATAATCTTCGTCTTCATCATAATCTTCGTCTTCATCATAATATTCATCTTCGTCCTCATCATAATCTGCATCTTCTTCTTCTTCTTCAATAACAAGAATATTCGCATTTTTCGAGTTACGACCTCTGCCCGGCACAATAATAAACCGTTGGGATTTACTATGTTTCATTTTGTTGGTTCTTTTAGTATCAACTTCATCACTTTCACTTTCACTTTCACTTTCACTTTCACTTGCAGTGTCAATCTCAGTTTTTTTTGATTTTGTTTTTCTCTTGTCCATTTCATCTTTAAGTTTTTGTGCTTTTTTTTTAATATATTTAGATGGAAACAACTCACTTAGCATTTTAGTAAACGCTTGTTTTTTTTTAGGATTTAATTCTTCGTCGCTTGAGTCATCTTCACTCCATTCTTCTTCTTCTGAGATTGAAATGCTGCCATCCCCATCTGAAGAATCGCTTTCTTCAATTACTCTTCTTTTTTTTACAGTAGTCTTCTTTTTTTCATTTTTGCAACCGATGGAAGTCTTCGGTTTTTTTGGACTTACACTAATAACAACGTTATTAGAACCAGACTTTTTTTGCGTAGTATCCTCTTTATTTTGCGCCATGTTTTATAATATTATTAATATATCATTAAATTTATTTTAAATCAATTTATATTTAATTCATTTGTATTTTGCAAAATATATTTTGTTGAGTGAATAACCAATATAAAATCCTAAAAAGTTAGGAATAATTTCGGCAACAGACCCGTGCCAAGCGTGTATTGTTGAATTTTTAATATTAAATAATCGGTCAACTGGATTTAAATATTTTGGTATGCCTTTATAGACTGAATAATTATACAGTTTATTTTGATGATTGTGAAAATTTTTGGGTGGTTTTGATAAACAACCTCCTATATATTTAACCGTAAAATCTGGATATTTATCTAATAAATATTCTAAGTATTCCCATATAATACCTACAACCATCAATGTATAAAAAAACGATGGAAATAAAAATCCTAAAAATATGAACAATAAGAAATGATTAAACTGAACACCATAAAATTCATTACGTATACATAGTTGGTTGGGTTCTTTATCACAAGGGCAATTATATCCCAAATTTATAGCCCATAGTAAAAATAAAACCCCAAAAACAAATAAACCTTCCTTTTTATTATACAAATAATTCATTTATTACTTATAATAATAATTATTATTATAATTTACGTTAGATTCTTATTATTATTTTGTTAATTTAAAAATTGAATTTAAAAATAAAAGTATATAAATAATATATAAACAGTTAAGGTATGTCAAAAAATATTCATAGTAACAAACACGCCTCCAAGGTTGTCGGAATACAATTTAGTGTTTTATCGCCAGATGAAATACGTAATATGTCAGTTGCTGAAATAACTTCACGCGACACGTATGAAAATAATAAACCGAAAATTGGAGGATTGTTTGACCCACGTATGGGTGTTTTGGAACCCGGATTTATCTGTCCAACAGATGGTCTTGATTATATAAACACCCCCGGATATTTTGGTCATCTTGAACTTGCAAAACCTGTATATTATATTCAATATTTAAATGTAGTAATTAAAGTCTTACGGTGTGTGTGTTTTAAATGTAGCAAATTACTTATTAATAAAGAAAAACATAAACATATCTTATCAAAAAGCAATGAACACCGTTGGAACTATGTATTTCAGCACGCAAATAAAATGCGATTTTGTGGTCAAGAAACTAAACAGGGTTGCAGTTGTGTTCAACCCAAATATGTTAAGGACGGGTTTGCTACAATATATGCTGATTGGACTAATATTAAGGACGCACCCGAACATACAGATGAAGATACCACGAAAATTAAATTAACGCCAGAATTAGCTTTGAAAATTTTGAGAAGAATATCTGATATTGATGTTGATTTTATGGGGTTTAGTTCAACTTGGTCCAGACCTGATTGGATGATATGTCAAGTATTAGCAATTCCACCTCCGGCGGTTAGACCATCTGTTAAACACGACTCACAACAACGTAGTGAAGATGATATTACACATATTCTTTCAAATATATTAAAAACCAATAAAACTTTACAAGAAAAAATTATTGCTGGCTCCGGCTGTATTGATGAATGGACTAATTTATTGCAATATTATATTGCCACACAAGTTGATAATAAAATTCCAGGCACTGCACCTGTCGCACAACGTTCAGGCAGACCTTTGAAATCTATTAAAGAAAGATTAAATGGTAAAGTCGGGAGAGTTAGAGGCAATCTTATGGGAAAACGCGTTGACTTTAGTGCTCGTTCTGTTATTACTGCTGACCCAAACATTTCAATCGAAGAATTAGGTGTTCCATTGAAAATTGCCAAAAATATTACTAAACCTGTCGTTGTTAATGATGCCAACCGCAATTTCCTTATGAAATTAATTGAGAATGGCCCTAACCAACATCCGGGGGCCAAGATTTTGGAGAAAAAAAATGGAGAAACTATTTCACTTCGCTATATTAATATTACCAAGGTTCATTTGGAAAATGGTGACATCGTCCATAGACACATGATGGACGGCGACGCCGTATTATTTAATAGACAACCTACTTTACATAGAATGTCTATGATGTGTCATAAAGCAAGAATTTTAAAAGTTGGTGATACCTTTAGAATGAATGTGGCGGTGACAAAACCTTACAATGCTGATAAAATTTTTGAGACCATTCGCGGTGTCAAGATTATTTTCAAACAATAATCATCAATGTTAGCAACAGGGGGACTGAAAAGGTTGAAACCCCCTAGTCGTTATTTAATATAACGGCGACACACCTTGTTGTCTGGAAAGCCCTTAGAGCCTTGACTACCACCCTGTAATGGAAACGTTATAAGGGGAACACGGTTAATAGCCGTACCCAATGGTAATAATGTCAAGGATTGGGTGATCAGCAGCGTTACTGTCTAAGTCCGTTATGATAGGATATGGCAGGCGTTCAGAGACTGAACGGGTGTGGGTGAGTAATGATGGTCTAATCAACCTGAACTTGTCTAAGATACAGTCCGCCCCTCTGGGAAACCTTTGGGATCAAGCGTTTGATGGGGATAAATTTTGTCCCAAACAGGTGACCGCCCAATAAGTTGTAGATATACTTATTGGGGAAAACGGTGGAAAGTCTACTGATATATGTATTTCGTAAAGATACATATTATCAATATAATCATCTAGTTATTAATTAGTTCAATAATATAAAAACAAAATATAATCAATACCAACCAAATATATTGAACTAATTAATAGCAATGTGACCAAACTGACGGGAACCTCTTTAGAGCCCATACTACCACCCCATAATGGAAACATAATGGGGGAACACGGTTAATTGCCGTACCCAATGGTAAAAAAGTATGGGATTAGACAATCCGCAGCCAAGCTCCTAAGTCCGTTATGATAGGATATGGAGAAGGTTCAGAGACTAGACGGTAACAGGTCTTAAATGAAGGTTTAATCAACCAGATAAGGCTCAAGGTATAGTCCGTCCCCTTTGGAGACATTGGGGGGTTTATTTTGACACGTTGATAGGTGTTAAAAAAGAATCGGAAATGAATTTACATATGCCCCAAGACGTAGAATCAGAAGCAGAACTTCTAAATCTTGCGGCAGTACCATATCAAATAGTAAGTCCAGCAGACAACGCAACAATTGTTGGAATATTTCAAGACGCCTTATTAGGTGCATATCGTTTTACCCGTGAAAACATTGACTTTTGCAAGCGGGATGCTATGAATATGTTGATGAGTTGTAATGATGTTGATTTAACATTATTTACTAAAGATAGAATTAATAGTTTTGAAATTTTAACTCAAATAACCCCGCCATTATCTGTTCATCATACAAATGGTAAATTTAAAGAAAGTGAAGATAAAGAGACGTCAAATAATGTGTTAGAAATAAATAATGGAGTATATAAAAGAGGTCAATTGGATAAGTCATTATTAGGCGCAAGAAGCAAAGGTCTTTTACATCGTGTTTGTAATGATTTTGGAAATTTGCAGTCATCAAAATATATTGACGATTTACAAAATATAGTGACTGATTACATGAAAGTGAGTAGTTTTAGTGTAGGTGTAAGTGATTTAATTTCAAATAAAGAAACAAAGGATAAAATTAGTGATATTATTACAAAAAAGAAGAATGATGTGAAAGAATTAATAGATAAATTACAATTGGGTTCATTTACAAATGATACAGGAAAGCCAACAGTTGATGAATTTGAAACACAAGTAAATAATTTATTGAATGAAGCAACAGGACAGTCAGGAAAAGTAGGTCTGGCAAATTTAGATAAAGATAATAGATTTGTGACAATGGTAAATGCCGGTTCTAAAGGTTCGGTATTGAATATATCCTTTATGATATCCTGTCTAGGACAACAAAATATAAATGGTAAGCGAATACCATATGGGTTTGAAGATAGAACTTTACCCCACTTTTCAAAATATGATGATAGTACAAATGCGCGTGGTTTTGTAGAAAGTTCATATATAGAAGGTTTAACGCCCCAAGAATTATTCTTTCACGCAATGGGTGGTCGTGTAGGTCTAATTGATACGGCAGTAAAAACATCACAAACTGGATATATTCAAAGACGATTAATTAAAGGAATGGAAGATTTAAAAGTAGAATATGACCTGACAGTTCGCAACAATAAAGGAAAAATTATTCAATATAAATATGGTGATAATGGAATGGATACAGTTAAATTTGAAAAACAACATCTGCCTCTTTATGATATGGGTATTGATGATATTTATGAACACTTCTATGTATCAAGCGATAAAGCAAATAAAGGGATTAAACCATTTACTAAAAATGTTCAGTCAAAATTAAATAAACAAAAGACAGAATGTGATGTTTTCGTAAAAAAATACATAGACGATACTATTAAAAATCGTGATTTGCTTATTAAACACGTGTGGAAAAATGAGGGCGAAACAGTAATACATTCACCTGTCGCATTTAAATATATTATTGAAAATGTAAAAAATCAATGTAATTTGTCTGGTAATTCATTAGTAGATATTACACCTTTAGAGTGTTGTAGAATGCTTGAAAATACAATGCAATTATTGGAAGGAATTCAATTATGTCCTCCAAGTGAGTTATTCAAAACATTATATACATATTATTTGTCACCAAGAGTTCTTCTATTTGTAAAAAGGTTTAACCAAACATCTTTAACATTATTACTTGAAATTATAGTGAATACATATAAAAAAGCAATTATCGCCCCTGGTGAAATGGTTGGAATGATTGCAGCCCAGAGTATTGGCGAACCCACCACCCAGATGACGCTGAATACTTTCCATTTTGCTGGAGTTGCGTCTAAATCAAATGTTACCCGTGGAGTTCCACGAATTGAAGAAATTTTAAGTCTTACCGAAAATATTAAAAATCCTTCTTTAACAGTTGCACTCCGTCCGGAAGATGAAAATGATAGACAAAAAGCATCACAAGTAATGTATACAATTGAAAAAACAACTCTTAAAGATTTAACGAAAAGTGTAAAAATATGTTTTGACCCAAATGAACAAGATAGTATTATAGAAACAGACAATGAAATTATAAATAAATACAAATTATTTGAACAAATTATTGATTCGTGTGAAGGTAATGAAAATATGAATGTGAATGAATGTAATAATTCAAAATGGGTTATTCGCATTGAGTTAAAACCTGAAATTATGTTGGAAAAAAATATTACTATGGACGATGTATATTATGCTATCCAAACTGTATATGCCGATGAAGTTAGTTGTATCTTTAGTGATTATAACCATGATAATCTTATCTTCAGAATTCGAATTAACAAATCAGATAAGAAAAATAAACCTGAAACGCTTGACCAAACTGATGAAATTCACGTTCTCAAAAATTTCCAAGATACATTAATGAATAATATTGTTCTTAGAGGAATCAAAAATATTAAAAAGGTTATTCTTCGCAAAGTTCCTAATCAAAACAAAGACGATGGTTGGATCTTAGATACAGATGGTTCAAACTTAATGGATATTCTTGCACTTGATTATATTAATTATAAAGATACATTCACTAATAATATCACAGAAATGTATAATGTTCTTGGCGTTGAAGCAGCAAGGCAAAGTATTTATAATGAATTAGCTGATGTTATTGAATTTGATGGTTCATATATTAATGCACACCATATGAACCTATTGTGTGATAGAATGACTTGTAATACTAAATTAGTTTCCATATTTAGGCACGGCATTAACAATGATGATATTGGACCTATTGCTAAGGCTTCATTTGAAGAAACTCCAGAAATGTTCTTAAGAGCAGCAAGACACGGTGAACTTGATATTATGACAGGTATATCTGCGAATGTTATGTGCGGACAAGAAGCGAATTATGGAACTAATATGTTTAGAGTGCTTATTGATACAGAAAAACTTTCATATGAAGTTAATAATAGTGTTGATATTGACAAATTAAGTTACACAGAAGAATTATATAAGCAGGACGAGGACGACGATGCTATGTGTTCTATTAATAAAATCAATATTCAAAATAACTCTATCCATATTAAACAAACCGATATGGGCCAAGATGATGATGACTATCAAATAGATATTTAGGCAACTTTATATAAATTTTAATAATATTTTACTAATTATTTGTAATATATTATTTTTTATTATCATGATAACTATCATATTCGTATGTGCATAAAACCTTATTAATAAATAAACCATATTAAAGTCATATATATATATAAAATGTATGGATAGACGTATCGAACTAAGAAAACAAAAACGAAAAGAAAGGAAAAAATTAAGTGGAAAAGGAAATAATAAACCACTACATTTGGATTTAAGTTGTAATCTGATTTTCGATGACTATGAAAAAACTTTTAAAAAAAAAATTACAAACCTCTTTAGTTTATCAATGTATACATTATTGAATAATAAATATCATATTGATATTTTAACTCCTATTTATCCGAAAAGTTTGGGTCATCCGAATTATTCGGATATTTATCCTATATTTAATCTATTATTAATGAATATTAATAATATTACTGATTTTGATGTGTATAAACTTGCAAAGGTTAAATATGATTTTTACAATGATATGATAAATAAAAAGCAGTTTCTATTTAATCGCACGTCAATTAATACAATAATTAATATTTTTAATGAATGCCAAACTGTTTATTTCAATATAATTCAATTGAAAAAAAAGGTAATTTATAGGTTATCTAAAACATATGATTTTGACGAAGATTTACGTTCTAATAAATTGCAAGATATTAAAAAAGATAACTTAATTAATTTGATTGAAAATAAAACTATTTATACATTTAGAATTTCGGATTTGGTTAATATTATTGAAAATTCGTTATGCTCATGTGAATATGATATGATTAGTAACCCATTACTTCCAAAAAATCCATTCACAAATACAATTTTTAATAATTCGTTTTTAATCAACTTGTACTTTAAAGTTAAACACTCTAATTTAAAGATGCCTATTCTTTTCCATAATTTTTTTTTATGTTACTTTAATTTGTTTATATTCGAAGCCGAGAATGATGTATTAATACGAGAACAAGTTATTATACGGTATATAAAAAATTTAACTGTAGATGAATATTATGACAATATTATGAGAATGTTAAAAATAGTAAAACGAAGATATAAATTAAATATTATTGAAAATATTGATAAAGGCATGCCAAAAGATATTGTTGTTACAGCATTGAAAAATTATTATCACTGTTTTCTTAATTCAGAAAAAAGTATAAACCGTTATAAATCAAGTTTATTTTTAATTAGATTTAAAAAATCTGTTGCTGCTTTCCATAGTTATAATAAAATATTTGGAAGATTGATACTTTCAGCTCGTAATAAAACCCCCGGTCATTTTATTTCACATTATTTAGAATTCAAAGACGTAAATAAATTCTTAAAAAAACAAGAATTAATAGATTGTTTTGAACCAGATACTGTTAGAGACAACCAACAGAGTGATATTGAAACAAATATTATAAATGACATACCAACATTACCATCAATCATATTAAATGAACCATTTAATACACGTAATTATATTAATGAAATTGTAAGTAACCACGAAAATATAATTGTTGATGATAATAGTTTATCATCTGGTTCATCATCAAGTGTTATTCAAGAGGATGATAATTGGACAAGTCATCATTATACTACAAATATTGATTATTATGATGTCGATGTCGATGATGATGATGACGATGACGATGATGATGATGACGATGATGAAATCGATGAAGAAAATAATGATATGTAAATGTATAATCAATATATTAGTGATTATTTACAAATAATTCAACCTAACCATACACCATTATCTATACTATGTTCGTACCAATCTAGTCTCCGTTGTTTTGTTAATTTAATTCTTTTTCGCTCTTTAAAATTTGCAATTTGTAACCCAACTTCACGTCGTTCGCTATTAGTTGTATTTCCACACGCATATTTTGGTTTTGTAGGTATCAACTTACATAGTCCGTTTGTATATTTAATAATTTTCATTCGTATAGACTATATATTTTTATTATAGATATTAAAAATATATATTATTTATAAATTATTATTTATTTTCAACCTTTCTTGTTCCATTATTTATTATTCTATGTTTTTTCGTTTTTACTTTCTTTAACTGTTCCTTTTCTTGTTTTGCTTTTTCCTTTTCTTGTTTTGCTTGTTCCCTCTCTTGTTTTGCTTGTTCCTTTTCTTGTTTTGCTTGTTCCCTCTCTTGTTTTGCTTTTTCCTTATCCTGCATTGCCTGATATTTATCTATTTTTAATTTCTCCGCTTGACGTTTTTTTGTCTCATATATATGTTTTTCACACTTTTTTGTATCTAAATTACAACGCGTTCCAAAAGGGCATTTATGCCCACACGGCCATTTTTGTTTAACATATTGATTTTCATTCTCATTCTCATTATCATTTTCTAAACTAAAATCATCTTTGAATTTATCAAAATCATATCCATCACTATAATCTAATATATAATAATCATCTGCTTGGGCTGTTTCAGCTGTTTTATTCTTTTTTTTTTATTTATTGTTGTTTATTTTGTCATATGTCTTTATATTTTTAATACCTTCCTTTGAAATTTTTTCCAGAAATGTTTGCTGGTCATAAATAATTTCATCTTCGTGTGTTTGGTCTGGTTGTTTTGTTAGCAATACATATTTATTGTCTATTGTTATAAATTTACGTATTACATTTTGACGAATAATTTCATTAATTAACCGAGGCAAATATTTTTCATCAATCTTTGTATTTGTTATTCTATATAATATTTTATATATTTTTTCGTATTTTTCTTCAAAATTCCTGTCACTTTCAATTATTCTTATTATTTTCAGCTTATCTAATCTAACATCTATGCTGTTTATAACACTTTTTAATTTATATCTTTGCTTTTCAAACCCTTCTTGTTTTTTTAAAATTTCTTCAACTAATTTAACTCTCTTTGATTTATTCGCATTAACACCGGTTGTTATGCTTTTCAAATCATAATCTAATTCCATAAAGGTTTTATCATCGTCTTCATTAATAGTTACACTATATTTTTTTGTAGTAGATGTCAAACCATCTTCAACTAATTCTTCAATATCTATTTGGGGAAATACTGGAATAAAAAAATCGTTATGGGTTTCAATTCCAATTAATTTTTTTTCATTTATTACACGATTTTTAGGTAATATATTATATTCCATTTCGGTCTTTCTATATATAAATTCTAATTCCAATTTAGTTGTCTCATAATCTTTAAAAATAACATCTCTACTTGTTATAAATGATATTGGTATGTCTTTTATAATTGCACTTTGTGAAAAGGGGACAAACAATGTTTTTCCTTTTAATATCTCATCTTGTTCATTAGTAATTTCATTATCATAGAAAATATTGAAACCAATAATTTTACCATTATAATATAATATTTGCTCTAATATTTTAAAACCACTACTTTCTAATATTTCTTTTACACTTAATGCTTCTATTTTTTTTACAAATGTATTTTGAGGTAATTCTTTTGTAAATATACCACATATATTTGCTTCATTATAAATATGTTCAACCTTTCCTAAAAATGAACGCATGCTGTTACTTGCACTAAAATTATGTAATGGATTCAATTCTACAACCATTTTAGATTTTTTATCACCCATACGCTTATCAAATCTTTTACATTTTTTTTTGAATAATATTTCATAATAGTTATTGTATTTGATTAAAATAATTGACGATTTTTTTCTATCAAATTTATTTTTACTATAGTAGTTTGTTGGACATATTAATCGGGAAGATGATTCAACTTCAACATTATCAACTTCAATTATTATTAAATTTAATCCAAAATTAAATAACTTGCTATTCATTAAAACTAAGTCCCATAGATATGTATGATCTATTAAAATATTGTCATCATTCAAATAGTCCTTGAAATTTATATAAGATGTTATTATATTCAAAACATAACTTTGTTCAACCTCATTTTTTTCGGTCGCTTTTTTATAAAATTCGGTTTCTAACACATCACTTTCGTAAGTTAACTTATCTTTTTTATCATATTGTTTAAAAAAAATTGTTGGCAAATTTCCATTGTGTAATTGAAGAAAAATATCAATATTCAGTATTTTACTTAAAAGTTCATCTTTAAATTCACGAATGCTAGGTATTTTATTATCTTCAAAATATTGCATAAAATTACCACCGCTGTTTTTTATATTCAACATTCCATATAAGTATTTTATCATACTTAAACAAGCAATAAAACTTTGATTTTCATGTTTCTCTACACCCAAACAAAATTTATTATCAATATCTATTTTAAACAATAATTTAACATTCAAAGGGATATGACTTATTTTTGATTTTTCTATTGGAAAATTGTTATATGCAAGTGGTTCGTTACAAACATTCATTATAATTTCAGAAGTCACAGATGCCGCTATATTTACATCTTCAACTTTTTGTGAAATTTCATTTACAGAACTACATTTTGGGTTCACTTGTGCTCTATCTTTTTCAATACCAGCATCTATTTTTTCCCAGTCTCTTTTTTTATTAATTTTAAAACAGCACGGCACACAATATTTATTATTTGCTTTTGCATAAATAAAATCTTCCCGACCTTCTATTATTTTTCCATATTCTTGCTCTGTTGTTTTACATTTTTCACTTCTAATTATACCGTCCTTTTTTGTAACATCCCCTTCTTTTAATGCAATGTTTTCATCTATACACCAATACTTTGGACATATATAATAGTTTTGATGTTCAGCATCGCTTCCAGTTTTATATGCGTGGTCATTGTATGACTCAGACCCAGAAACTTTATCAATATGATCTTTCTCTTCTTTCGTTATTACTATAGGTTGTCTTTCTTCAGAAGCAGTACACATTGTACTCCAACCTTTTTTATATATTTTATCATTATTTATTAACAACTTTTCGTCTCGTTCTTTTATTCTATTTTTGAAAAAAATTCTATCTACTTTACCACCACCACCAAATTCTTCACTGTCATCATTTGATTCAGAACTGTTGTTTTGAATGCGAATGCCAAAAGCATCTACTTTCACTTTTTTTTCATCGTCATTATCGTCATTATCGTCATTATCGTCATTATCGTCATTATCATCACTATCATCACGTTCGTCACCGGGTTCAACCTCGTCCAGTTGAATACCAAAAGCGTCATTTTTTATTTTTACATCATTACCAGTTTTTCTTTCATTTTTATTTTTTACCTTACTATTATTAAGTAATAAATCATCGATTTCATTCAAATCACCAACATTATCTTCATCTTTATTTTGTTCATTTTCATTCATTAATGATATTTTATTTACCTCATTATTATTTAACACATCTAATGTCCCTATATTTGTTGCCGTTAAATCACTACTTACAAGTATAAGTAGATTTTCTACATATTTAAATAATGTATCAACTATATTTAATGTATTTATATTAGTAATTGTTATTTTGAAATGTCTAGGTGGTGTTTTTTCACGACTAATCATAATTTTACATTTATTGTTTCTAATATTTGTATTGTAACCATTATATAAATATTCTACAAACTCTAATTCATCTCCATCTGCATATTTGAATAGTGGAAGTATGTTCTTTTTGTAACTATTTATTTTTTTAAATAGTTGCTTTATATTTTGTAATTTTATTATTTTCGAAAATTTATTTATATTATGCTCCATTGCATTATCATAATAATGGGTAAAATATGGCAAAAAATTTATATTTTGATAATAATATTTATTTATTTTATCTATTAATGAATTAAAAATATTTTTTACTATTTCTTCTATATCTTTAGTTTCGAAATTTATTTTTGTATAAACCTTACTATCAGCAAGTTGTTCGTTTTGTATTGAAATATAACATTTACCGTCCTCATAAATTTCAATATAAACAGGAATAATATTTTTTTTATAGTTATAATGATAATAAAAACAAACTGATTTCTTCTTTGTTATTGATGCAATTGCTTTTGTAATGTTCACTCTTTTCATATATGGTTTGTTCGAAACTGAATATAATTTAACTAAACTATTTCCTATCTTATGTTTCCCTTCCGAATATTTAATCAATGGTAATCTTTCACTAACGTTTAATACATGAAATAATATACCTAAAGAAATAAACATCTTTTCTTGCGGAAACACATAAAATCCAAGTTCTTCAATTAATACTTTTTCATTTTTTTTCGATTGAATATGTGGTTTCATTAAAGCATCTTTTAATTCACTCATAATAACATATTTATTTTCATTTTCTATTTTTTTTCTCTCCAATTGTAATTCTTCCAACCCTTCTTTTGTTGTAACTTTATGCTCTTCAAGTAAAGGAAAATATAATTCCAAAATATCTTTTGCGTTACTTGATATTTTGCTGCCTAATATATCAGAAGCAATACAAATAAAAATTGACATGTCATTACCTTTATTAAATATACCATCGCCAAGTTGTTCATTATATTTGTGTTCTGTTTTTATTTGTTCATCTATATAACTATACGGGTTTACATAGTATTCCAAACTGTTTTCACTTTGTATTGTTAATGGTATTTTCACTGTTTTATTTTTATTTGTTCTATGTAATTCTTTTATTTTTTCATAAAACCACGTATCATTATTATGTTCTAATAATTCATATTCATTATTATAATTATTGTGAATATATCGGGTTATTTTATTCAAATCCATATTTTCATGATAATCCATATTATTACTATCATTATTATTGTTATTGTTAGGTATATTATTTGTATTTTGATTTATTACTTCAAGTTGCTTTATTAAATGATAATTATAATCATCAATATTAACATCACTTAAATTTACATCTACTTGTGTAAATAAATATAATTCACTTAATAAATTATTCAGTTGAAATATTTTGGTTATTTTGTAACATACTATGTAAATAGTATCATCTAAATATATTTTGGTATTTGAAAATGTTATTATTTCATTTAATTTAACAGATTTTAAATCTATCTTTTCGATTTCTAGTAATTCTTTAACATTAAAATATTCTTTATAGAAATCTATATTATTTGTCGTATTCGGTTTACCAATATTTAATTTATCTATTTCATCATTACTTTTATCGAGCAATATTGCAATATTACTTATCTTGTTATTTGACATTAAAAATAAATTATTTTTTTCCATACTTATATTTACGTATATTATATACTATGATAATCATTTCATAGTATATCACTTATTATATGAAATTATTTCGCATTAATTCATCAACAATTTACATATTATAGTATGGATTATCATCTATTTGCATTCCACAATATTGTTGGGGGGTCTTCTTGAAATCACGAGGATTATAAATATTTGCTTCCTTTGCATTTTGTAGTAAAAACTTGAAATTTTCCCAAAACTCCTTTTTATGTCCTATGCTTTCAGTCATAATATGTGCCAACTCATGTATTGCTACAAAAGTTAATGTTTCTATATCAATTAATTTTGGTTTTTCCTTTTCTTTCAACAAACACAATGCTATTTTATCACCTTTATTTTCACTGTATGCTGTTAACGTACTTGTTGGTAATGTTTCTTGTATTATTGTATTTGAAAATCCCTTTACTAAACGTGTTACTTCTTCCTTGTCTGGATATTTTTTTTTTAGAAAACTAATCAAATCTTTACATCTCATTTCTACTTTTGCTAAAAGACCTGACGCTTCATCCATTCTATTACGTTCGCGCAAACAATATTTCTTCCCGTTCACATCTGATATTACACATTTTAACTGAAAATACGACGACCCAGAGTAAAATCTATAACAAATAAATATTACAAAGATTATAATAATATATGTAAATATAGTATCCTTTTGCATATATTATTTCTAAATATTAATTTTTATACAATAATTTTTATTTATACACCTGGCGCTACACCCAATTCTAATGTTACGCGAGAAGCGTCGGCGCTAATTGTGGGTTGGTTAAAGGGACCAGTACTTGCCCCCTGTGGAATAGGGGGATCGCTGCGGAGTTGCAAGTTAGCATTTCGAAGAACTTGAGCAGTCATACCTAAATGATGACCTGCATCTAATGTTGTTACTTGCGAAATATCTCCTTGACCAGAAGGATTAAGACGCGCCCATTCACTGTTTTGATCAGTTGGCAACAAGTCAGCAGGATTATTTACCGATTTTTTATCACACGCGGGTAATCCAGCAGAAGATGTTTGAATACCTTGCACTTTCGCATAATCAGCATTTGTTCCACTTGGACCAGCAGGAGCAATCCCTGTTTGTTGGGGTGAAGACGCTTCACGTTGCTTTACAGAACCAGAACCTTCTACAGCACGATTAGATGTCATTGTGTCTTGAAATTCAGTTTTTACAAATGAATAACGTCCAATGCCAACAACTCCAACTAATAATGCTAATATTACAACCCAATTGTCAACCATTATTTTTTTAACTTGTTTCAACATGAATACCATTTATATACAAATAATGATAAAAAATTTTTAAATAAATACATTTAATTAATAATTACAATAAATTAATCTTTAATATTCACTTATTTCACTTCCTGAATTACTTATAGTTTCAAAATCTTCATTATCACTACTTTCACTTTCTAAATCATCTAACATATAAATGTTACGGATTTTTTTTGCATTTGCTAATAATTTCATACTTTCTATTTTTGCTTGCTTTGCCTTACGTTTTGCCTCTTTATATCGTTCATAATTATTTCTTAAATCAACGTCCTTTATATTTATGTTCGCTATTTCCAAATCTTCTATGTTTGTGTTAACTTCTTCTAAATTAAATATATTTAGGTGTTCTATATTTTTATTAATTTCTGTGTTAATTTCTTTTTTTATTTCTTTTTTTGAATTGTCATTTTTCCCTACACTTAATTCATTTCTTATTTCTTCTAAATTATTTATACTTTTTTTATGGTTCTCGTCATCATCATCATCATCATCATCACCATCATCATCATCATCATCATTATCATCACCATCATCATCATCATCATCATCATCATCATCATCATCATCATCATCATCATTTTCATTTACTTCTTTAACTTCTTTTTCTTCTTTTTCTTCTTTTTCTTCTTTTTCTTCTTTTTCTTCTTTTTCTTCTTTAACTTCTTTCGCTTCTTTAAATGTTATTTCTTCTAAAGTACTTTCATTTTTGCTACTGTTTATACTTTCATCTACATTCACACCACCACTTGATTTTGCTAATGCTAATTTATTAAACATGTTATTTTCTTCCTTCAATACAACTACTTGCTTTAATTCAATATATAATTGTAGCATTTTTGAAGATACTTTTAAACCTTGCAATTGCAATATACAAACAACTTCCGTATCAGTTTCTATATCATTTCTATCTACTATATTACCCAAGTCATCAAAAAAAGATAGTGGGTTTTTTTTTACTATACTTAAAGGCATCTCGGTTTGCAACCGAATTATAAAGAATTTTCCTGATTTATAACTTCTTAATATTGGATTAAACATATCTTCAATATCACTCATATCAGGCAACTTTTGTCCATTAAACCAATTATTTCGATTATTAAATATATGTTCTTGAATACATTTTTCAAGATTTTCAAACCATTCTATTGTATTCGAATTATTAATTGAAATAATAAATTCACAATATGATTTATTTTCCATATCAGTAAATTTTGATTTAAATACACCAGGCGGTGTTTGAATAAATAATTCCTTATTATTATTACTTAGTTTACTAAATAATGTCTGGCCATGTAAAGGTATTGGACGACCTAATTTAATTCTACTAAAGTTAAAACCTTCGATCATATTAACATCGATTATTTTATCATTCATCTTTATTTTGTTAATATAATAAATAGACGTGTAAAACACGCAAAAAAATAATATTATTGATTTCTATAATGTCAAAAAAAAATAATATTATTGATTTTATTAATACTAATTCTACACAAAGTGAAATTAAAGGTATTATAAAAGTTCTTTTAAATATGGTTATGGATGAAATAAAACCACATTTTTATTTGACAATAATTTTCATTAGTACCATATTTTTACTAATATTAGCAATATTTATTTTACAAATTCGATTCTTTTTTATAAATAATATTATATAGTTACATTATATAAATGGGTTGTCAAAGTTGCAAATCAGGTGGTAGTTTATTTGCTATTAAAGAAGCATTGGTGCCTTTAACATTAGTTGCATCAACATTAAATATGAAAAAAAAAACAAAAACAAAATCGAAAAAAAATAATAAAACA